>Ga0115012_10002684_pt1 | contig 10434 bp, 7 predicted proteins | sample TroAtlMetagenome_FD_88706 | JGI IMG/M metagenome (GOLD analysis project Ga0115012, IMG submission 88706) | Marine eukaryotic phytoplankton communities from Atlantic Ocean - Tropical Atlantic ANT10 Metagenome | ecosystem: Environmental > Aquatic > Marine > Oceanic | place: Tropical Atlantic Ocean...
GACGGCACGGACGAGTACATCTTCGTGCCGACCGCGCGCGCGCACCGCGAGCTGACGGACGAGCAGCTGGTCTCGGGCGAGTGGCACCTGGGAAGCGTGGTGGGAGGCGACGTGTGCTTCCAGGCGCGCTTCCTCTCGCACGAGATGCTGCAGGGCCGCGCGCGAAGCGTGGTGAACGTTAGCCCCGAAACGCTCCATGCCAAGCCGCGCGTGATCGTGCGCTTTCCGCCGCACTTTGCCGAGTGGTTTCGCGTGAACAGCATCAACATGTCGTCCGGCTCGCTGGCCGAGATGATGGGCGCGCCCGTCTTCCCGTGCAACGGGGACGTGCCGGACGACGACGACGTCGATGCGCTCGCGCAGTACGCGGCCGTCACGCGCAACGGGGAGGCGTGCGTGGACGGCTTGCGCGGGCTCCAGCTCGAGCTCCGCTGCCGCGAGCAGCTGCTGCGCGGCGAGATGAGCATTGCCGAGGCGCGGCGGTGCTTCTTCTCCTACTTTGACGCCACGTACGCTAGGGTGCAGCTGACGCAGACGCAGCGGTTCGCCGAGTGGTGCAAACTGTGGAACCAGCCGCCCCCTGGTGGTTTGTGACTCGTGCGCGCGCGCGGCCGAGCAAACGATGGTCCCCGAACTCCCAAACGAGCTGGTACTGCACGTCTTCGACTTTGTGGTGGTCGACGACGACCTGCGGGCCGCCAAGGCGCTGCGCCTCGTCAACCGCGAGTGCGCGCTGCGGTTTGCGCGGCCCGTCTGGTTCGTCGGCGCGCGCACGCACTACTTCAACTACCTGCTCGGCCTGGGCTTCCACGAGCGCTACCACACGGTCAGGCTGCTCTGCGACGCGCCCCCCCGCGGGATGGAGTGCGTGCGAAGGGCGGCCACGGCCGTGGCGCAGGTCACGAGCGATGTGCTCGCGGACGACCGCGACCTCTTTCGTAGGGACATGCCCAGGTGTCCAAAGTATCGTATTTAAATGTGATATCCTCCCCAACGCCCCCAACGTCTTCGACGGGGTGGACGATGAGCCCGAAGACGAGTAGCACGGGTACGGAACGTGGTGCACCAAGTTTCGTATCTAAAAAGAAAACGCGGTAGCCCTGCCACGACCACCACGCACGGCCTCACGCGTGGCCACACGCGCACACACAAACACTTTTTTTGGGGGTGGCGCCGCCCCCTTGGGGGTGGCACCGGTGCCGTCGGCGCCTCACTAGAAGAGGCCGGCGGGCAGCGAGCCGGTCACCGCGGTGACCGTCTCGATGATGCCCTGCACCGCCTTGGGGGTGATGGCGTCGGTCACCTGCCCGAGCGCCTTGGACGTCTCGGAGAACAGGCTGTTGGCCTTGCCGCCGCACTTGACCGCGCACTGGAGGTCCTCGAGCGCCAGCTTGATCAGCTGCTTGATGTCGTCCTCCGACGGCTCCTCGTCCACGGGGCAGGTGACGATGATGGTCTTCACGATGGTGATGACGCCGCCCGCCTTGTCGCGCACGAGGTTGTTGCCGAAGAGCGCCGCCAGCACGCCGAGGAAGGGGCCCTTGAAGAAGCGGCCCATCTTGCACGTCTTGGTCTCCAGCTCGGGAAGCGCGTCGCCGACGCCGCCCATGCCCATGTCGCCCCCGCCGCGCGTGGTGGCCGGCTCCGGGTCGACGCCGCTGAGCGAGCGGAAGGCGGGCGCCGATCCCGAATCGTCGTCCATCCCCGAGCAGCTGGTGTATTTGGGCTCGCAGTCGCCGCCGCAGGCGCTCAGGGAGGTGTAGTTACCCGGGGAGGGCGTGTCGTACCCGTCGAAGCCGTTCTGGAGGGACGCGCCGGCCGGGCGCGAGTGGTCGTCGGGCGAGAGGCCCACGAGCTCCGACTCCTCGTCGTCGAGCGGCATGTCGGCGGGCTCCTGCTTCACCGTGACGGCCGCGCCGATCGCCGCCGCGGAGCCGCCCGTGCCGATCGGGCCGAAGTCCGGCGAGCCCCACTCCGGCTCCTTCTCCTTGGCAGCGGCCAGCCGCGTCGTCACCTTGGGGGCCATCCGCTTCGACACGGGCGAGCCCGGAGGGCTCGGCTTCTGCTTCTTGGGGGCGGGGGGCGCCTCGGCCAGCAGCGCCCGCGCCTCGGCCGCCCCCTGCGCCTTTGCCTCGCGCGCCGCCTGCGCCGCCTCGACCGCCGACGCGTGCGCCGCCGCCGCCGCCGCCCCCGCCTGCTCCGCCGCCCGCCACGCCGCCTCGGCCTCGCGCGCCGGCAGGGGGCGCGGCAACTTGATCGCCTCCTGGTCGATCGGCACCTGGATGGTCATGATCGAGCCCGACTTCTTGCAGCCAATGGGGCCAATCGGCACCTCGGCGGTCTTGCCCTCGGCGATCGCCTGCAGCGCCTCCTCCTTGGTCTCCGTGCCGCACTGCGCGATCGTGCGCTTGCTCACGTCGGTGGTGGTGGCGAACTCGAGCCACTGGCCCTTCTTCTCGTTGTACTCGGCCAGGCAGTAGCGCGACTGGCCGTTGAAGTTGGGCTTGTCGAGCTGCAGCGAGACGCCCTGGCCGTTGCAAAGGAACATGGCGTTGCGCGGCGTCTGGCGCGCCTGGTAGTTGTTCGCAAAGATGGCCGTGTCCACCGTCTTGCCCTCGTCGCACGGCACGATGGCCACCTGCACCTTGAAGAAGCACTCGGGGTCGTCCTCGCCCTCGGCCAGAAGCGTCGTGTCGCGCGCGAGGCCGCGGCTCTCGAAGAACTTGCCCACGTCGCGCACCAGCTCGAGCGCCGTGCCGACGCGGCTGCCGCCCGTCGCCGGGTCGTTCAGGATCAGCTGGATCTTGCTCAGCTTCACGTGGGCGCCCGTCGGGTTGAAGTTCTCGGTGCCCACGACGAACATGGGCAGCCAGTTGCCGTTGCAGAAGTACTTCATGAAGACGTCGGTGATGTTTTCGCCCCAGCAGGAGCCCTCGGCGCGCGAGGGGTCGTTCCAGTCGACGTACTTGACGAGCCAGCCCTTGGCGTACTTGACGAGGTTGGCGGTGAGCGTGGCGGCGAGCGCGAGGAACGCGGCGGCGGTGGACAGAGTCATCTGGGCCAGGGAGGGGGGTGGCAAATGGTGAGGCAAATAAAACACCGTGATTCGGGTGGTTGCACCGGCATGCCGGTGCAAAGGGGGGCGCAAAGCGCACGTGGTCTCGAGTTGCGTGTTTGGTGTTTGCTCAACCCACTCACACACACCAGTCACAAACCTACAAGTTGCATCCCCGCACCCCAAGCAACTCCGCGTTTGCACCCCGTGCAAATAACTTAGGGCGCCCCGGCCGCGTAGCGCGGCGGCGCCGCCTCGACGTGAAAATCGTCGTCGTCGTCGGACGACGACTGGACCTGGTCGGGCATCAGCTCCTCCTCCTCGTCGTCGGTGTGCCCGGGCGGGGTGCCGTAGCGCGGCGGCGCCGCCTCGACGTACACCTGGCCCTCCGGGAGCTCCGGCAGGCCCGGCGGCGGCGGCTTGGGCTTCTTGTACTTGTCGATGAACACCACGATCTTGGGCGCGTGGCGCGAGTGGCCGTGCTTGCGGAAGTAGGCGAGGTCGGCCTGGTGCTCCTCCAGGCTCTTCTTCTGCGCGCGCATCGCGCGACCGATCGACTGCACGATCTTGGAGAGGTCGATCCTGCCGCCGTCGCCGAGCCGGTCGAAGAGGATGATGTCCGTCTCGGGCAGGTCGAGCCCGGCCATCGTGGTGCTGCGCGCGCTCGTGTCGATGATGAAGAGGCGGTTGGTGTCGTCGAAGGCCTTGTACTGCGGCAGCTTCGACTTGGGGCCCTTGCCGATGGTGCACACGCTCGTGAGCTGCGGCAGCGCCCGGCGGAGGAAGTCGCACGTGCGGTACGTGTTCTTCTCCTCGTCGAGCGACGCGTTGTAGCTGCGCGCGCCGCCCCACACGTTGCAGCACAGCAGCACGCGCAGGCCCTTGGGCTTGAACTGGAGCGCCACCTCGAGCGTGCGGACGACCGCCTCGAGCGACGAGTTGCACTTGGAGCCCGCCGCGTGGCGGAAGGCCTCGACGAGGCTCTGCGTGTTGCCCAGGCGCACGACGGGCGGCGGCGCCGCCGCCTCCGCCTCGGGCTCGGGCTTCTTCTTCTTGGTCGCCGCCTCGATCGCGTCGGCCGCCTGCGAGGCGGAGGCGACGTTCTTGATCGGCGCGCGGCACATCGGGCAGCGCTGGTTGGTGATGTGCGGCAGGCTCTGCTTGTCGATGATCGTCGTGCAGCAGCTGAGGATGCACACGTTCTCTGGCTCGATCGCGTCGAGCGTGATCGGGCACTCGGGCGGCGGGTCGGGGCAGAGCGCCGTGCGCAGGTTGGTGAAGAGGCGCTTCATCGTGGCGTAGACGCGCTGGTAGCGCCGGATGCCCTCGGCGATCTCCTGCTGCGCCTGCGTCAGCATGCCGCGCGGCTCGAGAGGGCGGGGCATCGGCGCCAGCGACTTCTCGTCCTTCTCCACGTCCGTGATGGCCTTCGCCAGGTTGTCGACGATCGAAGTGTCGGGGTCGGCGCGGTTGAGGATGAGGCGGCACTTGTTGGTGAGGTCCTCCTTCTCCTTGGTGGTCATGGAGGAGCTGCCGTCCAGGATGAGCCCCTGGATGAGGTCGTCCGTCGACGTGAGCACCATGTCCGAGCCCCTGTTCATCGAGCCGGCGAGCGACTTGACCTGCACGCGCATGCTGATCTTCAGGATGCCCTCCGGCATGAGCGGCGCCATCGACAGGCCGGTGACGAGGCGCAGCCACGAGGGCAGCGAGCACAGCGTCGCGATCGCGCAGTGCCGCGAGTTGTTCAGGTTCAGGTTGCAGCCGTCCATCGCGCGCCGCAGCGGGTGCTTGGGCTGCTGGTTGGTGTGGTCCTTGAGCTGCTCGAGCGTCGCGTTGCAGATGATCGTGTGCCGGCAGGGCGACTGCTTGTCGCGCGTGCGCGGCTCCGTCAGGTGGCAGCCCGTGCCCTCGTCGATGATCCGGTAGGCCAGGGCGTGGTCCGTCGCCGTGAAGAGCGCGGCGGAGCTCGACTTGGTGTTGGCCTCCATCACCCAGAAGAGCGCGCACCTGCGCTCCGTCGTCAGGTCGATCGCGGCGGGCAGGTTGCGCGGCTTCGAGCTCCTCTTGCCGCCGCGCCCGCCGCCGTCCGTCTTGATTGGCGAGAGGCCGGTCCACGTGATCCACGCGTTCTCCTTGAAGGTGCTCGCGAGCTTCATCGACGCGTCGGTCCACTGCTGCATGACGGGCGCCGGCACGAGCGCGATGATCACGCGCGCCATCTTGGTCTGCGCCTCGTCGACAAAGTCCGCCTTGTACAGCCCGCTCCCGCCCTGCCGGTAGCCCGCCAGCCTGTACGCCGTGTACTTGGCCTGCGTCGCCTTCCACGCCTCGGGCGTCGCGATGTGGCGCATCGTGCTGAAGATCGTGGCGCGCGTCTTGCCCGCGGCGACGGTGAGGTTGTTGATGAGTATGTTCGGCATCGTGTGCGGCGGCAGGCGGTAGCACGCGTCGCAGAGGTGCGACTGGGGCAGGTTGTACGACTTGACCATGATGTTGACGTCCTTGTCGTAGCCGCCCGTCATGAGCGCCGTTGCGAGGCGCTGCATCCCCGTGAGCCGGTGGTCGCCGTTGAACGCCGGCACCGAGGTGATCAGCTCCTCGAGGTTCTTCACCGCGTAGTTGAAGCTGACGCTCTCGCGGTTGCCGTACGCAATCTTGTGGTTGCTGTCGTAGTCGTTCTCGCTGGCGCCGAGCAGCGTCACGTCGACCTTCTCGTTGGACGCGCGCACAAAGTCCGCGTACGTCACGAGCACGGCGCCGTGCTTCTTCAGCTGCTCGTCGTCGTCGCACGACAGCAGGCGGTTCAGGAGGAGGTTCTTGCCCACTGCCACCTGGGGCGATGGCGGCGTCGTCGGGCGCGGTGGTGCGGTGGTGGCCGCCGCCCCTGCCGGCGTCGCCGGCGACGGGGTCGCGGCCGCCACGGCGGGCAGGCGCTTTGGCGGCATCAAGCGCCACTTGGGGTACTCGTTCTTCTTGTAGGCCGCGTTGTTCTCCTCCTCGCGCCCCATCACGTGGCCCCGGATGCGCCCAAGCTCGCGCGAGACGGTCTCGACGTGCTCGCGGTCCAGCGCGTTGAGGCCCGCCCGAGGCGGCGCCGGGGCGTCGGGCTTGGGCGCCTTCGACGCCTTTGGCGGCGCGTCGCTTTGCTCCATGGGCCGCTTGCCCGGCGCGTTGCTGCCGTTGCGCTTCTTCCCGCTGCACTTGGGCGGCTCGGAGGCGGGCCGCTTCGCGGCCTTGGGCACGAACCAGGGCTGCAGCGTGCCCTGCTCGGGAGCCTTCGCCCCGCGCTGGCGCGGCTCCGGCAGGATGAGCTCGCCCATGTCCAGGTCGTCGGAGTCGGACATCGTCGTTTGCACCGGTCTCGACGCGCAACCCACAGGGCGTTACAAGTAGCAAGGGTGGCCCAGCAAAACTTTGCCTAGGGCCAAAGAAATAGGGGACACCTGCAGGGAGACTTAACTTCCTACATTACCTTTCGAGCACTCCCCAAGTGCTCGAAAGAAGGACCCCGGGCTCGAAAGATTTTTTATTAAATTAGTGATACAGGGGTGCTTGAGGGAAATCGGGGAGGTTACTGCAGTAAGGTTTTTTGCTCCTGTATTAATCTCCCCGATTTTGCTCCCACACCCCTGTATCACTAATTATTTAGGAAAAGTCGGGTGCCGGGGGTCCATCTTACGAGCACTTGGGGAGTGCTCGAAAGGTAATGTAGGAAGTTATGTTCTCCTGCAGGTGTCCCCTATTTCTTCGACGCTAGGCGACGTGCTCAAAGAGGTCGAACTCGATGGTTCTGAGCCACGGATTCAGGTCGTTGACAAAGAAGCGGCGCCCCAGGAACTGCACCTTCTCCACGCGGTCCTTAAGGTGGTCCTCCTCCGTCAGAAGTTTCCTGTAGCGCTCCTCGGAGGCCGCAATGATGTGGACGAGGTTTGTGGTGCTGGAGTCGCCGGTGTTGCCGGTGGTGGCCGAGAACTCGACGTACACACGACCCGTGCTCGACTCTCGCATGGCAATGTACGTCTTCCCGGGCGTCAGCACGTGCAACGGCGCCGACTGCGCTTGCATGCCCGTGGGCGTCCCCGCAGCAAACACCTGCTCCACGACACTCGTTGGGGGCATCAGGTTGGTGGCCAGGCAGTCGTGCACAAAGCCCATGCGGGCGCCTCTTAGTTACACCCGACACACGCTTGCATTATATGCGCTATAAGGACACCCACACGTTGTGCGCGCACAGGCGCGCGCGCGCATGAAGCGCCCGTCCGACGACGGCCCGCCCGTCGACCCGGTCCTCGCGCAGCTCGACGCGCTCATCAACGGCGCCGCCGCGGCGCCGCCGCCCGCCAAGGCGGTGCGCACCGAGCCCGTGGTGGCGCAGGACCCCGTGCTCGCGCAGCTCGACGCGCTCATCAACCCCGGCGCGGGCGCGAGCGCGCCGCCGCCCGACGCCCTCCCGACGCCCGTGGGGCTCGTGCTGTCGCCGGCGGCGGCGGCGCCGCCACCGCTCCTCGCGCCCGCGCCGGTCCCCGAGGAGCCGCGCGGGCCGCCCGGCCTGCTGCGCGAGTTCGGGGGCGTCAAGGGGTACATGGCCATGCTGCTACGCGCCGATGCGGACGATGCCGCCGCCGTGGCCGGTCGGTAGGTACAGGCCGTTGTCGGTCCACACGACCTGGTCTTGCGGCACGGTCTTGTGGAAGAACTGGTTGCGAGCGACCTTGGGCTCGCCCTCGAGGCGGAAGCGCACGCAGACGGTCACCACCTCGGCGCTTCGGCTGTTCTTGAAGAAGAAGATCATCTTGCTCCCGCAAGGCGAGGCGACGCTGTGTTGGAACGGGTAGTCCCGGTGCACTGGAAATTGCGTCGGTGTGTCCGTGTGCGCGGACACCTGCGCGCACATGGTCCAGCCCAGTTGCCGGGTTGTCTGCCAACGTGAGCGCGGGCTACGGGTGCGGTAGTAGACGAGGATGGTCCGCTGCTCGTGCCCCTGGCCGAGCACGACGAGGGTGTCGCCCATGGGCGAGAACTGCAATATGCTTCGCGCGTCGTGCGCGGGGTGCACGCGAACGTACGAGTCGATCGTCCGCACTTGCCGGAGCCGCGCGTCGAAGAAGACCAGGTGCTCGTGCCTTTGGATCGCGCGGGCGTCGAGAAAGGCCAGGTCGCCCGTGTGGCGCGCCACGCCCGTGTCGTGGATGCTGCTGCAGTTTCCCAGCGAGCACACGCGGAACGAGTTGCCCAGCGGCGAGTGCTCCTCAACGCGAATGGGCCACATCTGATCGCCCACGTCGAGGTTGAAGTCCTGCACAAGCACGTGCACCCTCTCGTCGGCGAACCACAGCGTCTGCACGATCGCGTCGATCTCGCGCGCATACAGGCGCGTGTTGGCCTGCATGTCCCACACCTCGAGCGTGCCGTTGTCGACGGACCTGCGCGCCACCTCGTGCGGCCACTCCGGCTCCACAAACTCCTCGTCCTCCGGCGACGTCGGCTCGTGGCTGAGGAAGGCAAAAAGATTGCCGCTCGACGCGGCGAGGGTTACAAACTCGTTGGTGGGGATCGAGAAGGTCGTCTTCAGCTCCCGGTCCGGCGAGTAGACCTCGCAGGGCTGGTCCTCCACGCACAGGATGCCCTTGGGGGCGTCGGAATGGCCGTGCTGTATGAACGCGACGCCGCGGTCGGTCTGGCACAGCGGGTGCGCATTCTTGTCGGCCGCGACGGCGACGCGGATCTGCGGCTTCTCCACCCCAAACGCGTGCCCGACGAGTGCACGCCCGGCGTGGCACAAGGACAGCCACCACTGGTCGTCGCGTGCGCCGTTGTACGCCTCGCGATTGTGGCGGCAGCACGCCTGGTACGCGCAGTGTGTTCCGACATCCGTGAGGAGGTGCACCATCGTCTTGTTTACGACGTCGGCGCGCACGTAGGACAAGAGCAGCTTCGTGTAGGCAAGGTGCCGCGGCGCGTTTGGCAACGGCGCGAGGTTGCACCCCATGAACGCGCGCGCCGCCGCCTCGAGCCGTTGCGCCCGCGTGGCCACAGCGGCGGCGCCATGGCACGTGCGCACAAACTGGAAGAAGCCGTGCATGGACGCGTCCGGCAACTCGTCGTCCGCAAACAGGGCGTTCAAGATGCTCTGGATCAGCTCGACCGGCAGGCGCTCAAAGAGGCCCGACATCGACCGCGCGAGTCGCTCGGAGAGTGTGGGCAGGTGCCGCTCGCCAAAGAGCGGCAGGAGGATGGACAGGCCGCGCTGGCCGATCATGTGGTAAAGGGTGCGCGACATCAACCCTCGTCGCGGTTCGGGCGCGCGAACCGCGACGCACCAGTTGCAAAGCCGCGCTCACGCTAGGGCGACTCCGGGGTGGCAGAAATGATTGCAGCAACTTGCGCGCGCGCATGTCGGCCATGCCCGACGTCGTGGTGACGGTGGGCCCGTCCAAGGACTCCGACAACAACGAGAAGCCCGACGACTACGACCGCGTGTCGCGCCCCCTGATCGTGCTCAAGCGCGTGCTCTTCTTCTTCCCGCGCCTGATCAAGAGCGTGCTGCTCGCGCTGTGGAAACGCCTCTTTGGCCCCCGCGCGAAGCCGTGACGCGCTAACGGGTAGTGTGTATGCGTGTGTGTATTAGCTAAAACGACCGTTTACGCATGCCACTTGAGGGGCACCCGGACGACTGCGCGTGCTGCGTGAAGGTGACCTTCACGCCGGGCGCGCGCGGCAGTCGCAAGCGCACGGCCGAGGAGGCGGACCTCTCCACCTTCTTGCCGCAGCAGCCGCCGCCCGACGGCGAGGAGGGGGAGGAGGAGGGCGAGGAGCAGCCCGAGTGGTTGTACGAGGAGGAGGAGGAGGAGGTGGCCCTGATCAACTCGGCGCTGTTCCAGTCCTTCGACGCACACGTGGCCAAGCTCGACGCGGCGCGGCTCAAGCGCATCGAGGCGCTCTCGTTCAAGAGCGCGCTCGAGGACGACGGCGAGGGCGAGGTGAACGAGGACGCCTCGCTCGACGAGGTCGAGGGGCTGGGCTTGTGGATGGCCGGCGACGAGTTCCAAGGGGACGTCAACTACCGCACCCTTCAGAAATTGCTCACGCGCGTCGACCAGCGCGGCTTCGAGCGCTCAGCGCAGCAGCTCGAGTTCCACGTGGCCTTCATGAAAGCGGCAGCGCGTGTGATCTACCGCGGCAGCTGGGAGACCGAGCGACCCGCCATCATGAAGAAGCACGGCTGGGAAAAATCCAACTCGGAAGTGCTCATCTCGACTCCGCGCCGCTTCGGAAAAACATTCAGTATCGCAATCTTCTGCGCGTGCCTCTCGCTCGCCTTCGGCCTGGAGGTGGTCGTCTTCTCGCCCGCGAGACGTGCGTCCAGAAAATTGCTC
>Ga0115012_10002685_pt1 | contig 10432 bp, 11 predicted proteins | sample TroAtlMetagenome_FD_88706 | JGI IMG/M metagenome (GOLD analysis project Ga0115012, IMG submission 88706) | Marine eukaryotic phytoplankton communities from Atlantic Ocean - Tropical Atlantic ANT10 Metagenome | ecosystem: Environmental > Aquatic > Marine > Oceanic | place: Tropical Atlantic...
TCTAATACTCTTTCATTAAAAGTAATCACGCCAATTTTTATGGAACGTAAAAATGGAAAAGAAAAAATAATAAGTTTTTACGCAAAAAATGCACGTGGAGCAATGGCACGTTTTATAATTAAAAACCGTATGTTAGATTTCAAAGGTTTAAAAGATTTCAATTTGAATGGATATTCTTTTGAGCCTAAAAAATCAGATGAAGATAAATTTGTCTTCATAAGAAATGCTCCATAAGATTAAAAATTATTTTTTAAGTTTTAATTGACATTTCTTTCTTGAAGTTGCTGAATCTTAATTTAATTTGAAGGAGAAAATCAATGAGATTTAACAAAATAATTTCTGTTTTGGCACTTGCTTTCTTTAGTTCATTTGGATCGTTTATGAGCATAAATGCTGGTGCTGCAGAGTTCACAGCAAAAATTGGTCATTTAGAATCTGCAAAACAACCTCGTCATAAGACTTTAGAGATTGTTGCGGATCTTGTAAAAAAAAGAACAAATGGAGCTGTTGAGTTTAAACTTTTCCCATCTGCCCAATTAGGTAACGCTAGACAAATGAATGAAGGTGTTCAAATGGGAACTTTAGAGGCAACCGTATCTCCGGCAGCTTTTTTAGGTGGCTTTAATTCCGCGATATCTGTTTTAGATATTCCGTATTTATTACCCTCTAATATTGATCAAGCTCGTAAATTAAGAGCAGGTCCTTTTGGAGAAGCTCTCTTAAAATCATTTGATGCAAGTGGTTTTACTGCGGTCGGTTGGTGGCCAAATGGTTTTAAAAACTTTACTTCTAATAAACCTTTAGATGACATAAGTGCCTTTAAGGGACAACGTTTTAGAGTAATGGACTCAAAAATATTAATTGAACAATTTAACTCTTTAGGTGCTTCGGCAATTGCTTTACCTTTTGGTGAATTATATACATCACTTCAAAATGGAGTTGTTGATGGGCAAGAAAACCCACTTACAACTATTCGTTTTATGAAATTTTATGAGGTGCAAAAAAATTTAGTTGTTTCAGAACATGGTGCTATGGAAGATATTGTTTTGTTTAATCCTTCTTGGTGGAGTAAATTACCAAAAAACTATCAAGACATCATCAAATCTACTTTTAAGGAAGTTATTCCTGGCCTTGAAAAACGAGCTGTTGCAGGACAGAGTACAGCTTTAGAACATATAAAGAAGTCTGGCATTAACATAAGAGTAGCAAGTGCAAAAGAAAGAGCCAAAATGCGAGATATGATGTTTGAAGATGCAAAAAAAGCGTATATTGAAAGAGCCAAGGACGTAGGAAATTCATTGATGTCTTTGTATAGCTCTGAATATTCACGACTTACAAAATAAGTTAACATTTATTACAATCCTCAAAATGTTTTTTGAGGATTGTAATTTTAATCAAATATCATTTAATTATGTCAAATAACATTCAAATGTTAATTAAATATATTTTATTTATAGAACGTTTTACTATTGTTTTTTTAACAGTATCTATGATCGGTTTATACGGCCTAAATGTTATTGTTAGGGAAGTTGTCCCTCAATATGCAAGTTTATTTGCATGGATTGATGAAGCATCACGAATATTAATGGTTTGGGTTGTTTTTTTATCTATAGGATTAGCATTCGATAAAGGGCGGCATATTGCAATGACAACACTTCTAAACTCTTTTTCTAAAAATCACTTTCTTCAATTTGGCAAGATTATTGACTTATTAGGATTTATTTTTTCATCCTATTGTATTTGGTTAGGCTTTAAAATTACCATCTTTGTTTATAATTCTGGTCAAGTGAGTCCAACATTGAACATACCAATGTTTATCTTATATGTAGCTCCAACATTAGGTTTTACATTGATTTTTATTCGTTACACCTTAAGTCTTTTAAATATCCACAATAGATTTGATATAAATAATAACTCTACAGAAAATTTGAAGGCTGATTAATGATATTTCTTATAGTCATCTTTTCATTAGTACTTTTAGCTTTTGGTTTTGAAATGTTTCTAGTACTTGGTGTTCCAGCGCTAATGGTAAAAGAATTATTTTTTTCTAGTATTCCAGATACAGTAATTATTCAAAAAATGGTTGGAGGAATTAACCACTCAACTTTACTTGCTATTCCTTTTTTTATAATTGCTGCAGAAATTATGTCTTCTGGAGAAATAGCAAGACGTTTAACTAATTTTATAAAGGCTTGTTTTGGACATTTTACTGGTGGACTTGGTCATACTACTATTGGTAGTGCTATGGCTTTTGGTTCAGTATCTGGCTCAGCCGCTGCAACTGTAGCTGCAATTGGCAAGCTTATGTATCCAGACTTAAAGAATGCTGGTTTTAGTGAGAGGTTTAGCCTAGGGCTTATTGTATCAAGTGCAGAAACAGCTATTCTGATACCACCGAGCATTACCTTGATTATATATGGCTGGATGACAGGTACGTCTATTACCGCTCTTTTTGCAGGAGGTTTAGCTGTTGGTATATTTTTAGGAATAGCATTTGCAATATTAGTAATGTTTGAAAGCCATAAAAACAAAATGGTATCAAATATGAAAAGAGAAAAAGGTATAATTTTAGACAAATTTTTACAAGCTAAATGGGCACTCGGAATGCCTGCAATTATTCTAGGAGGTATTTATTCAGGTTTCTTTACTCCTACCGAAGCTGCTGCAGTAAGTGTTATATACGCACTTCTAATTGAGGCCTTCATTTATAAAAATTTAAATTGGTCTAATTTTTTTAAAATTATTGAAAGAGGAGCAATATCTTCATCTGTAATATTCATATTGCTTGCTATGGGAAGTGTACTTTCTTTTTTTATAACTATTGTTCAAGTACCAGATATTCTTAGAGATTTTTTAATAAATATTGATGCAAATATGATTACTTTCTTATTAGCAGTTAATATTGCTTTTTTTATTGCAGGTATGTTTATTGACCCAAACTCAGCTCTTTTAATACTAGTACCTCCATTATTTCCAGTTGCGATTTCTTTAGGGATTGATCCTATTCATTTTGGTCTGATTGTTACATTAAATATTGGAATTGGGATGATTACACCCCCCTTTGGTTTAGATATTTTTGTTGCATCTTCGACATTAAATAAGCCTGTTATTAAAATTATTAGTGGTATATGGCCATTTCTTTTAGTTAATATTTTTGTTCTTCTTGTCGTTACATATGTACCAGAAATTTCAACATTTCTTCCAAATTTGATAAAAAACTGATTGTCTGTAAAATATTATGGATATGAAAAGAAGAATTAAAATATATGAAGTTGAAACAGAAGTTATCTCAAATAATTATATAAATAATGACTACAAGCATATTGTTCTAAGAGTACCTTCTACTGTTTTAGATATTGTTCCAGGACAATTTTTTCATCTCAATTGCCCTACATATGATAATTCCATTCCTTTTTTAAGAAGACCAATGAGTGTCTATCAGTTCACTAAAAAAGAAAACAAAATAGAGTTTTTATATAAATTAAATGGGAAAGGAACAAGAGCTATCTCGAATTTAGAAAAAAATAATAAATTTAATATTGTGGGGCCTTTGGGAAAAGGATTTGAGGTAGATAAAAATTATAAAAAAATAGTTTTAATTGCAAGAGGTGTTGGTTTAGCTACGTTAGCCCCTTTAGCAAATTTAGCTTTTGAACGTGGAATTGAAACGACTGTAATTAGTAGTGCTAAATCTAAAGAATACTTAATGTCTCAAGACTTATTCCAATCACTATGCTCTAGAGTTGTTTCCATTACGGATGATGATAATTCTAGTTCAATGATTAATCTAGAGATATTAATCAATGATATTATTTCAAACCATAATATTGACTGTTTTTTTATATGTGGTTCTAATAGAATTTTGAAATTATTAAAGAAAGTATGTAAGTTTAATAATATACCTGGCCAAATTGCTTTAGAACAGCAAATGGCTTGTGGTATAGGGATGTGTTTTTGCTGTGTGAGACCTTTTGAAATTGGTAATAAAATTATTCAAAAAAGAGTATGTAATGAAGGACCAGTTTTTAAAGTGTCGGAGGCTTTGCCGTGGTAGATTTAAAAACAAAGATTGGTAACATAACTCTTAAAAACCCAATTATGCCGGCTTCTGGTACTTTTTCTGAAGATTTAGCAGGTGTCTTTGATATAGAGCTTCTAGGAGCTCATGTAGCTAAAACTATTACTGCTGAAAAAAGAAGTGGGAATGCAACACCTAGAGTTTCAGAAAGTGGTTACAGCATGCTAAATTCTATAGGTATTCCTAGTAAAGGGATTGATGATTTCAAAAAAAATATTTTACCATTATACAAAGAATATAACACCCCTTTTATAGCGAGTGTTTCAGCTCCTTCCTCTGACGGTTTTGCATATATTTGTGATAAAATTTCAGTTCCAGGTGGAGATGCAATTGAAATTAATATTTCTTGTCCCAATATCGAAGATGATGGAAAAGCTTTCGCGATGAGACCTAATTCAACCTTTAATGTAATAAAGAAGGTTAGGTCAATAACTAACATACCTATATGGGCAAAACTTACACCTAATACAGGAGAAACAATTGAGGTTGCTAAAGCAGCCCAAGATGCTGGGGCCGATGCTTTAGTAGTAGCAAACACTATTTTAGCAATGCAGATTGACATTAAAACATATAAACCATCCTTAGGAAATATCATGGGAGGTTTGTCTGGCCCAGCTTTAAAACCAATAGTTTTAAGGATGGTCTATCAGTGCTCAAAAGTAGTTGATATACCAATTATAGGATGTGGTGGGATTAGTAATTTTGAAGATGTTATAGAGTTCATTCTCGCAGGCTCTTCAGCTGTTCAGGTTGGAACAGCAACTTTTATTAATCCAAATACGATGCTAAAAATTTTATCAGATGTAGAGCGTTATTGTGATGAGAATAAGATTTCTAAAATTTCTAACTTAATAGGTTTGGTTGATGACAAAAATACACCTGATACAATTGCTCTTATGGAAATAGATGTATGAAAAATAAATCTAATAATACTAAGTTTGATGATGAAAAATGGCTTCAGAATTTTGCAATTACAATTTTTGACGAAATTGCTGAATTGACTAAAGATAAGCAAGGTGTTTCTAGAGAATCATATGGTAAAGGAGAAACTGATGCAATTAACTATTTATCAAAACTAGCAGTTGAATTCGATCTCCACGTAGAAATTGATAATGCTGCAAATGTGTTCTTTTCTTCAAAGCCGATTGTAAATAGTAAATATATTTTAGTAGGTTCTCATATGGACTCTGTGCCTTTAGGAGGAAATTTTGACGGTTTAGCTGGTGTTCTTGCTGGTTTTCTTACTTTATTATATTTATCCAAAAATAAAATTAACCTGAATTTACCTTTAAAGGTTGTAGCATTAAGAGGTGAAGAGAGTGCGTGGTATGGAAGAAACTATATAGGTTCAAAATCAATTCTTGGGTTAATCACTAAAGAAGATTTAAACTCAACGCATAGGAAAACTGGTGATAAGTTATCTAAAGCTATGCAAAATTGTGGAGTAGATTTAGATAAAATAAAATCCTCTAGTCTAATGATTGATAAAGAAAATATTGAACTCTTCATAGAATTACATATTGAACAAGGCCCAATTTTAGTTGATAGAAAATGGCCTGCAGCAATAGTTACAGGTATAAGAGGTAATAATCGTCATCGTAATATAATATGTAAAGGAGCTGCTGGACATTCAGGAACGATACCAAGATATTTACGAAGAGATGCAGTTTTTTCAGGAGCTGAATTGATTACTCGTATGGATGATCATTGGAATACAATTCAACAACATGGAGGGGATCTTGTAATAACGTCAGGAATTTTTCAAACAGATTCAGATCACCATGCAATGTCAAGGATACCAGGCGAAATAACTTTTAGTTTTGAATCTCGCAGTCAAGACGTTGCTACCCTAGATGCACTTGAAGCATTGCTAAAATCTGAATGTAAAACAATAGAAAGAGAGAGAGGGGTAAAGTTTGAACTTGATGACTTGATAAAATCATCTCCAGCAGAATTAGATGAGGGCATAATACAAAAATTATTGAACGCTTCAGAATCTCTTGGATTAGAAAGAGCTTCTTTACCAAGTGGTGCAGGACACGATGCCGCTGTTTTTGCAAATGCGGGCATTAAAACAGGTATGATTTTTATTAGAAATGACAAGGGGTCTCATAACCCAGATGAAGCTATGGATATAAAAGATTTTATGGTTGGATTATCTATTCTAAAAAAATTTATTATAGACTATTAGTGAATATGATAAGGTAGATTTGGTAATTAATTTAATGCAATTTTAAAATAAATAGACTATTAATAAAATTATTATTAAATCAAAAATAAACACCAAACTATCTATAATTATTACAAATTAATTAAGGTTAAATTAAAAAATGTTTCCAACAAGTTTTCCAGATAAAGAAGTTATTTCAACTATTACAGCTAAAATGCTGATTGAAGTTGAAGCTGTTCGTTTTAGTGCGGGTGAGCCTTTTAAGTTTACCTCTGGTTGGGCTAGTCCAGTATATATTGACTGCAGAAAATTGATCTCCTACCCAAGAGTAAGGCATACATTGATGGATTTTGCTGCTTCCGTTATCACTCGAAACATAGGGTTTGAAAATATTGATTCAATTGCTGGTGGCGAAACAGCTGGAATACCTTTTGCAGCATGGATAGCTGATAGATTAATGTTACCTATGCAATACGTCCGAAAAAAAGCAAAAGGGTTTGGAAGAAATGCTCAAATTGAAGGTGATTTTAAAAATGATTCTCATATCCTCTTGGTTGAAGATTTAACAACGGATGGAAATAGTAAAATTAAATTCTGTGAGGCTTTAAGAGAAGCTGGTGCAAAAGTAGATCACACTTTTGTAGTTTTTTATTATGATATTTTTCCTCAAACAAGAGAGACACTTGATAATATAAGTTTACAAATGCATTCATTGGCTACTTGGTGGGATGTTTTAAAGGTTGCTAAAGAAAACAATTATTTTGAAAATAACGCTATTGGAGAAGTTGAAAGTTTTTTAAATGATCCAATGACCTGGTCTGCAAACCATGGTGGAGCCTCATCATTATCAGACTAGAGTGACATTTTTTTTAATTTTGACTCTCTCCAAGCAATATAACTTGTTGAACCTATTATCAAAAAACCACCTATCCAAAGTGTAAAAGTAGGTTCTTCTGCAAATAAAGCGTAACCAATTAATACTGACCAAATTAATCGTAGAAAATCAAATGGAAGTATTAATGCTAACTCTCCTTTTTGCAAAGCTAAATTCATAATTGTTTGAGCTAAAGTCCCAGTAATGGCTATAAAAACAAGAATAATAAACTGTCTTAAGTCAATCATTTCTAGAACTGGGAAGGCAATGGCAAATGTGGCAGGTATCATACCTATTCCAAAATAAAGAGATATAGTTACGGGACTGTCAGTTTGAGTAAGTTTTTTTATAAAAATCAAACAAATTGACCATAAAAAAGAGGAAAAAATGATTAATACTGCTCCTAATTCAATTGAAATGTCTGGACGCATCACAATCACAGTTCCTAAAAACCCAATAATTAAAGCCGCCGTCCTTCTTAATCTGATTTTTTCTTTCATAAAAACAACAGCTAGAATTGTTGTAAATATCGGAACAGTAAAGCCTAATGTAGTTAATTGAGCTAAAGGAGTAATGGAAATTCCATAAAAAAAACACAACATAGCAACAGAATTTGTTGCAATTCTTAAAATTTGCATTTTAGGTTGTTGAGTTTTAAAAATACTTTTACCTTCCTGAAAAATTATAGGAGCTAATACAAATATAACTAAAGCACAACGAAAAAAAGCTATCTCAAAAATATGTACTTCTTTTGATAAATACTTAACTGCGCTATGCATCAAAACAAAAAACAAGCCTGAGAAGACCATTAAGCTTATTGCTTTTAATGATGTAGGCATGTTGCATGCAATTTTATTGAATTTTTTTATAAAATACACTCGAGATCCTATGTTTCTATACTTATTATATCTATAGATATTTTTGAAAAATACGATTTAAAAAAATAAATAAGTAAAACTGGGAGGTTAAAAAACTTGTTAGAAGTTTTTTTATGTCATTTAATAGAGAAGTTATTAGCCCTATAATATGTTGTGGTAAATTTAAAAATGATAAGATTAATTTTTTTGATTTTAATTCACTTTAGTTCATTAACTTTTGCAAATGATACGCTAAAAGGTTATCAAGCATTAGAAGAAAAAGATTACAAAAAAGCTCTTTATTACTTGAGTTATGATGCCAACTTAGGAGATGAAAAAGCCCAATATAACTTGGGCATTATGTACAAAAAAGGCTTAGGTGTAAAAGTTAATAACAACGAAGCATTTAGATGGTTTTTTCTTTCTGCTAATCAAGGGAATATCCTAGCAAATTATGCTTTAGGGCATTCTTATCTAAAAGGTTCAGGAATAAAACAAAATTATAAGTTGGCTTTTAAAGCTTTCAAATTTTCTGCATTAAGAGAACACCCAAGCTCGAGACTTGTCTTGGGTAATATGTATTACCAAGGGCAAGGTGTTAGTATCAATTATTCTAAGGCTTTCTTGTGGTGGAGTTTAGCTGAAGATATAAATATAAATGGTGCACGTCAAAATATTGATATGGTCAAGAAAAAGATGAGCAAAGACGAATATATTAGGGGCAAAGAAATGTACTCGATGTGTATGCAAGATACTTTATATAATTGTACTAAAAAAATAGATATATTTTAATTAGGATGATTTTGAAAAAAAGAGAACAAATCGAATCAGAGTTAAGAACTGTAATTAAAGGTACTAAAAAAAATGTTTTTGTTAAGCTTTCATTGACAGAACAAATTGAAAGTTCAAGAAGAATGTATGTCATCTATGAAAATTTTAAGTCGGGTGAAAAATTTAAAATTAATAATAACGATGAAAATTTATTTTTATTAAATAATATCGTTTCAGATTTTAAAAACCTTAATTTAAAAATAAAAAAAATACCCAAACCTATAAAAGACTTACTAGATAGAAAATGGGAGAAAGAGCCAAACTCTAAAGAAAGCATAGATGGCTCTACAGAAATTATTTATAAAAATCTATCTATTTTACATAAAGATTTTGAAAAATTAGTTAGTATTTTGATTAAAGATACTAAAAGTGGGAAAATTAATAATATAGACCCTGTTCCGATAGCAATTATTCATGCTGCTATGATAATTTGGGTAGAAGTTTTAAAAAACAAATATAATTTAAAAAATGAAAAATTATTGAGCAAGAATCTTTTAATCTACTTAAAAAATGTTTTTAATGCATTTGATTATGAGGCCGACATAAAAAAAAGTTATTACAATTGGCATGTCTTAAAAAATATGTCTTAATATTATCAATTGAAAAATAATTTGGAGATTAAGCAATATGGCATCATATCTTAATACATCTCAGACTTTAGACTTTCATAAAAATGGTTATGTGATTGTCAAAAGTTTTTTTAGTAAAAAGGAAACAGAACTTCTACAAAATGCTTCAAAACAAGACCCTGCCATAAGAGACCATTTATATGAAAGAAAAGATTCAGAGGGTCTTGTGACAAAAATGATGGCCTGGAACCATCCAGATAATAGTATCTATGGAGTGACAGCACGATCAGAAAAAATTGTTGATACAATGGAAGATTTATTAGGTGGTGAGGTTTATCACTATCACTCTAAGATCACAGCAAAAGAACCTTATGAAGGTGGAGCTTGGGAGTGGCATCAAGATTATGGTTACTGGTATAATAATGGTTGTTTGTTCCCTTTGATGGCGACTGTAATGATTGCCTTAGACAAATGCACTAAAGAAAATGGATGTTTACAAGTTTTGTCAGGCTCAAATAATTTAGGTAGAGTAGATCATGCATTACTTGAAAGTGGACAAGTTGGAGTGGATTTAAAAAGAGTAGAAGAGGCAAAAAAACATTTGGAGTTAGTATATTGTGAGATGGATCCAGGAGATGTTTTATTCTTCCATTGTAATACTCTTCATAGATCAGATAAAAACAATTCACCTGATAGACGTTGGACACTTTTATGCTGTTATAATGCCGCAAGGAATAACCCGTTTATAGATCATCATCATCCTAAATATACACCACTGAAAAAACTTGCGAATGAAGAAATAATTAAGGCGGGGGACAAGTTTTTAGAAGTTAATGATGTTGATACTTTTTTGAAAAGACCTTCAGCACCTCCTGAGTTATCAAAAAAAGGAGGCAAACTTTTTAATGCTTAAGATAAGTTATTTAATTTATTTTGAAGATATAAAGATAATTCTTTATCATTTAAATTGGGTAAGGTTTGATTCTTTAGATATTTAAGGACCTTAAACTGCATAGGTTTATCTAAACTTTTCTTAACTTCATATAAATATAA
>Ga0115012_10002686_pt1 | contig 10427 bp, 11 predicted proteins | sample TroAtlMetagenome_FD_88706 | JGI IMG/M metagenome (GOLD analysis project Ga0115012, IMG submission 88706) | Marine eukaryotic phytoplankton communities from Atlantic Ocean - Tropical Atlantic ANT10 Metagenome | ecosystem: Environmental > Aquatic > Marine > Oceanic | place: Tropical Atlantic...
ATCTTCAGGTGTCATACTCGTCCTGGTGGGAAGAGTCATATTTTTGCCGAAGCTAACTGCACTTCCACAGACTCCCCAGCAGCCCATTTCTCCGGTGACGACCCTGTTTGCAACACACTGGCGCTTCTCTCGTAAGTCTGCGTTGGCCTCCAAATAGATCTGCTGGACAGCAGCAACTTGATTGGTGAACCCAGCCATGTAAAAGATATCACACCCTTCAAGATGGCGAAAGAACTCGGGCGCTGGATCCCAGAAAGAGACTTGCACGAGTTCAACTGCGACATGTGCACGCGGTCTGCCATCTCGCCGGCTGCGTTCAGAGTTCACTTTTCTGATCAGCCTTTCGAAGGTGTTCCTGTGCTGATTCAACAGTTGGGGAGTAATCGGTGTTTTCGTCCCTGGCTCCGTTTCCTTACCATCATTGCAGAAAAGCACTGTGACCACTTTGCCTTGGCTGTGAGCCTCCACATCTGGAAAGTATGACAGAAGACTGCCCACAGAATCCTTTAAACGAGCGGCTAAGGCATTGGCAAGTTGGTCACATAATCCTATCCCGCTGATGATTACTTGCACCATGGCTCGAGAATTCAGAACAGCACAACAAAAAACGAATTCGGGTTCAAGTCGCGAACTTGGCTGAGAACCGACTTGAGCACACAAATAATGCACACAGCAACGACACAGCGCACTGCACATACCGCTACATTGCATCGCAGAACCAGTGGTGCCTTGCGTGCCAGCTGTTCCTGCTGAGTGCTATCTCTTCCACCTGCCGTCACACCTGGGCCACCAGCCAGTGCTTGCCCAGAGGGTAGCACAGATGCTCTCCCCTCCAAAACATTCACCCTCCTCCTTGCCTCCCCACTCCTCGCTGCTCTGCGTCTCTCTCTCTCTCTCTCTCTCTCTCCTTCTCCATCCATCTCTAGCTCCGCTTGCATACTGTACACACACACACTGCACACTGCACTTACTGTATTGTACTACACACTGCATGATGATGTCTGCATCTATTGTACACTACATACTGCATCTGTACTTGCATACTACACGCTGCTTGGTGTGTATAGAGCTGTGCCGGCTGTGCAACCTGTGCCATCAGTGCCAGTCGTGCGAGTCGATTCAATTGGCTGCTTTACCTCAGTGGTTGTGTCAGCTGTAACTGCCGCGCCAGCGTTAGGCGTGCCAGCAGCTACTGTATGCCGGGAGCCTCTAGTGTCAAACAAAAAAATGTGACTCTTTTACGATTGTTAAGCTAGCTGTTACTCTTGTACAATGTTGCTGTGAAAGTCACGGATCAATTCAGAGATGGAGCTGGCGACGCCATCATTGCTACTGTACATACTGCTGCGCCCGGCAGCAGCTTGGTAAGGCAAGCAGTTAAGCACCAGCAGCTCCGGCTCTCGTGCTACCGCTGCAACTAACATCTGCATTCACTCGCACACACACACACACACACGAGTGGTCGCTATTCATGAAACTCCTCTGACTGCCTTCGCTGTACGGTACTGCTGTACTGTATGCTGTATAACAATATCACACGCATCGATTCCAAAGCAACAGCTTATGATGGTGCCCCCTCCCTCGCGATGTGCAAGTGGATGCAGAATTCTTAAAAAGGTGAGCGAGTTTTGGGTCGAGAGCCGTCACGTGCTGACTAAAGGAAAACTGAAAAGGAAAAACTTCTGCTGCCACTCGATGGAGGCAAAGCGAAAGCGCCACCCATCAATGAACCACTGGTGCTGCCAGCACCGTTGTCATCAAGATACAGCCAGCTGAGGCGAGCAAATCGACCCATCTGGTACCATCAGGTGTGTGGACCCAGCAAGTTCTGAAGACGATACCGGTTTCTTGCCTGGAGACCTTTGGTGGCCTTTGGTAAATAGGTCTCTGGTGACCACTGCCGCTGCTCAGCAAGGCTCGTTGAATGCCACTGCTGCCAGTCCCCCCATTGCTCTGATTTCGTACCGGCGCCTCTTTGAAACTCATCTTCTTCCCACTTCCGTTCGTCCCACCGACATACAGTCCCCCAAAGGCTCTTCGAAGATTTCCGTGCTTTATCACATGCGTTTTTTCTCTGGTGGTTTGTTGCATTCAGATCACTCCCGCCTTCACGCAACAGCGTTGCAATATCTGTAATCCCAGTGCCGGTAGCAAGGAGGAAGGCCGTGTTATCCCTGTTGTCTCTTGTCTCAACGTCAGCTCTCCTCTGCAGCAATTTCCTCACGATGATCCCATGCAGATCGTGATCCTTAGCACTACTGTCGCAAGCCAAGTGCAGGCAGGTGTATCCTCCTGGCATGTGTAGCGCCGGCACTGTTTGGCTGTTGATCGTGTCTGGAGGCGTTTGCGCTATTAAGCCTATTGCTGCCTTGGCTGCCCTCCAGCAATAATGAGCAGCGTCGCAGGCATGGTGGAGGGCTGACCACCCGTAACGATCCAATTGCGATGTATCCTTGTTGTATTCTGCACGTAGCACGATATGACTATAAGCTGTACATCATAATGGAAACTGTTACGTTTTTAAATCATGTTTGGTGCGCTACAACGTCACCCTTTGTACTCCGTACCGCGCATTGAAAACTGCTTTGTAGTGCATGCCGTATTACGTGTTGTTTATATCACCTCTAGAGCATACTGTACGCAGAATCATGCATTGTAATCAATTGTGTCACAGGAACAGGCACGCCTGGCTGGGAAAACGACAGTGTGCAGTCAAACGTACTGAAACATAACACTCTAGAACACACTCGAAAAAACAAAAACTGTTTGCGTTACCAAATACAGGGATATCGAGAGCGGCTTTTGCTCAGGGACTGGCTCTTCACACGACGCTGTATTTCTCTGTAAGATAGGGTGCGCTCTTGTATCATACTGTATTGTTATCTGCGCAATTTACCCTACTATACTGTATTGTACTGAATATCATAATGTGGCATGCTATAAAGCACCTTGAACTGCAACAGGTCCAGCCACCACTTTGCCCAATCCTCTTCCGTGAAGCTTCTTTCTGTCTGTGTCGCATCCCGCTCTCTACAGAAGACTGAATATCGCCGACCTTTGTGGTCTGGTTCTACTCTAATCAGTTTTCCTCTTTCAAGTACAGTTTTGACCTGCCACTCATTGGTGACAGGCACATTGGTCGTCAGACTACGGCAGATAGGAGCCAAGCCACTCTGTGTGAGCCCCAAGTCTTCTGCTAATGCAAGTCTGATCTGGTCCTCCTGACCAGCAATAATAGGCAGCAGGCCTAGAAATTCATGAATACAAATACGTATAGTATTCTTGTCGCCTTCTTTGACCCGGATGTCCTGAGAGGATGGAAAGCTGAGCCCTGGTGGCCCTCGCAGGTCTGCATGTCTTTTAAGCATGTTCTTCAGTTTCTTGAGGAGATCCACCACATCGTTTCCGTCCCAGTGACTGGGGGGATCTTGGCCGATGGGGACCCCCTCGAAGAGAAAACGTCGTGCTTGTCGCATAGTGTCTATCGCTGCTTTATTGGGAGTGTTGGTCTCACCTCGGAGTTGGCGACGGGCCTTCTGCAGTTCGGCTACTTCATGCTTTGTTGGGCACCACGGCATATGCGTGGCGTCCCACTCTTTTCTTCGTGCACGACTATAGAAATCCTCCACCAACTGATACATTTGCTGCGCCACTTGAGCGCCCACTGGGCCAAGCTGCTGAGTCAATCTCTTTTGCCAATCAGAGTGGTCTTTGTTTAGAAATAATATGTACTCTTGTTGCCAGCACCTTCCGGGCATCGTTGCGTCAGCTCCACGAGGGATGATCGCCACTTCATCTTGTTTTGACTGAAAGCCTACGTCTGGTGCGTTCGACGTTGGCTGAAAGCCTGAGTCTGCTGCGACGGTGACTGGTTCTCTCATGTCGCCTAGTGTCGATTCTAACCTTGCTGAATCACGCTGCGGCATACTTGGTACAGTAGTCCAGGCTTGTGAACCGAAGTCCACACTGCTGCGAGCAGTGTCAACTTGGCTGTGAGCCTCGTGATTGTCGGGTGGGTCTGCCTCCTTTGCCGCGATGGGTGGCTCGTGCACAGCTTTATTATCTTCGGCCTTATCCCGTATAGCATCACCTTCGCCTGAAGCACCCCCTTCATGTTGTTGGGGTGCCTTCGTCTCTTTTGGCTCTGGTGGAGGCTCCTGCTCATGATGCTCTGCCCCAGTTTCGTGCGCTGGCCCCGCGCGTGTTGTCCTTGGCTCTACAACTGGTTCAGGAACTGATGCCGTCCTTCTATGAGCTGCACCATTTAGCCACGTAATTGGTTGGGGCAAGGGTCGGTGCGCCGCATCAGGCGCACCTCGTGTCGCCTGTCGGCCAGTGAGTCTTGACGTCCGTGGTGGGACTGTGGGAGATACTTGGTGTGCTGTGGGACTGTGGTTGCGCTTAATCCATTCTTCAAAGGTCTGGATCCTGGGAAGTCCTTTCTCATCTTTCAACACGAAATCATTTCCTTCTTTCTGACCAACGATCTGGAAATGCTCGGCTGGCAAACGCCCCCGCCATGCCAAGATCACCTCCATATCACATGAGGCCATGCCCGTGAAAAATGAGATCTGCTCGTCAAAAAGGTTGACGTATGGCTCTTCGTTAAGCGGCGTCATGAAATTTTGCAACGCTCCTTTGACAGACTTACTACAAAGGTCAATGACTTCGCTTGTAGAAAGATCATTTCTCGACAGCATTGTGAGGATATCCAGTCTGCATATAAGTGGTGATGTTTGGCCTTTACAAGCATATTTGATAGCCACCTGCCGGTCGGTGGTGCAGTGGAGAAAGGGCGACCCATCCTTGAACTCACCGGTTCTCGTTGACCCGAAGGCTACGGCCTTCATGACGAGTGCCCAAAAGTCGACTGACTTATTCTCAAGATCGAATTGTTGATCCTCCCTAAACTTAGGCTCACCACCGTCAAGGGGACAGACATCTCCTTCTGTATCCATGCCGCGGTACACATATCTGACAGGCACTCCTTTTGCATCCAAAGGCCACGCGGGACCTAAGTCTTTAGGAGAGTACCATTTACCATCTCCGCATCTAATCCACTTGGTTGTCTGCTCCTTTTTCTTCCCCATGGCGCGCACAACTACTGCGGAGGCGAGGTGGCCATCTCAACTCCGTGCTTGAGGCACGAGCTGCATGTGCTGCATAATGCATAATAATGCCATGCTGCATGCATTCACGGTAGCCAGACGCAAAAATGAAGAATGCATATGAGTACTGTACACACCTACTGCTGTGGGCTTGGTACACGATTGTGCAGTACACCGCAGGGACACATACTGTATTCATCGACTTGAGGTGAGGGGAGCAGGAACAGGATTACTGCGCCGCGTACTATACACTGTATATACCATAAATGGGAATGGACATGTCATAACAGCAGATGTGCCATCTCTCTGCCAGATTTTGCAGCTGTGCCGCCTGTGCCAGCTTTGCAAATTCCGGCAGCTGTGCCAGATGTGCCACGTGTGCCAGCTGTGCCAGCTCTGCCACATGTGCCACCGGCGAGCCGTGCCACCTGCGCCATTTGCCATGCCTGCTGCTGCGCCACTGATGCTGCTCCGGGCAGATGACAGCAGCGTCAGCTTTGCCAGTGATTGCCAGCGATGCCACCCGTGCCAGCCGTGCCAGCTGGTCCGCCTGCCGTGACCGCTGCGCTGTGCTTCAAATGACCAACACTGACCCCCAACACGTCGAGACTTGCGCACCTGTCCACTCAAGCTCATCATTCCAAACTCGACTCGACAAACGTGAAATCCAGCAAACGCAATGCATCATTTTGAACCCTCGGCTTGGATTAGCATCACCATTTCAAATCGTTTCAAATCGAACCAAATCAAAAGTCATGCGGATCACTAGCCGTGGGAAGAGGCCTACACAGAAGCTCCTGTCACCGACGGGCTACTTCTGTAGAGTCAATGTACTGTACCTGATCAGCTGAGTATTCGCCTGCATACTCGGGATTTCTACGATCGTTGCAGACTAGCGAGCACCAAAATCTGTTTGCCCACACTATAGGAATGGACAAGCTGTCACGCATGGGCGCAATCCACGCAATCTATTGGCTGTTGGTCAGGTGCTGTATGCAGAGAAGCGGGCGCAGACATGCCGCACCGAGGGTGCAAGGTGATTAGCGATTCCCACTGGCATGGATCAGATCCATCCCGCCGGCACTGCATCGTCATCCTTCCTTTTCCAACGGAACCAAGGATCCTTGCGTCCCCGATACCAAACAATCTCTGTTCGAGACCTATTAACTTCACATAACCAATATGGATTGTCATTTCTGCCACACACTGCTGCATCGTGTTTCCCAAACGTTTTGTGATCAAACTTCCCAGAACGAATCCAGCCATCAGTCGTCACACGTCGGCCATCTTTCTTTGTGGTCTGTACTGTCAGGCTTCTTGCGTTATCGTCCTTGGAATATACATTATAATTCGTGCCATTTTGATCACGCCATTGGCCCAGGAAAGAATTCAAGGGCATCCACAGCCCACGAATGTAGTCTGCGCGTGCTGAAGTCTCACCTTCTGCTGTCTCAGGTCCTTCTGCGGTCTCAGCTCGTATGCAACACCCTGCTCTCTCAGCTTCTTCTGTCTGTGGGGTCTCGAATGTGCAAGCTTCTTGTGGGTTTGACTTTGGCTGAGAGCCTGAGTCTGGTGCGTTCGACGTTGGCTGAGAGCCTGAGTCTGGTGCGACGGTGACTGGTTCTCTCATGTCGCCTGATGTCGATTGTAAGCATGCTGAATCACAGTGCTTATTCGTCTGTCTGAATTTACCTGTCAGCTCCCAACCCCCCGCTGTCCATGCCCACATGAGTCGACAACTCTGGCACACCAGCAAGTCGTCGGGGTGTTTCGAGAGGTACCAATCATGACAACACCTGGCTTCTGAATTTACGCTATTCAAGAATCTGTATTTGAAGGAACCCATGACTTTGATCCAGTCTTTGAAGTCGTCATAGGTACACCCACTGGCATCATCCTGGTCTTTTCTCTGGAGCCATGCACAAAAGTCTGTCAAGTTACATTCTGCCTTAACACGCACTGCACTTGAGCATTCACATAAGTCCAATGTACAGAGTAGTTCTTCTGCCCTCTCAAGCACTGCCTGATATCGTGCATGAAATCTATCCTCCTGGCTGTGACAGTCTGCTGCAGGATCCGCTGTATATCTTCCACTGTATGCCCCATCGAGATTTAGTGCCAAGATCTCGTGCCAGCTGCATTCCTCCTCCCCAGAGTATGGTGGCAGTGGAGGGGGGCGCATCGCCATCGAATTGCAGTCTGGGCCGAAATCACAACGGGAATGTGTTTCACCGTTTTCATCACGAATGAAAACCGTTGTTGATCGCCAGTCCCTGGGCGACAGCTGTACATCCTGAGCCGTAGATTCTGCCATATATCCTGAGTCCCCGTGCGACAGCTGTACATCCTGAGCCGTAGATTCTGCCATATATCCTGCTGTAGATCTTGCCGTAGATCCTGAGCAGGTGCCATTTGAGGGCTGTTGATCCTGAGCTGGCGTCATCGTCTCATCTTGGCTGGGAGCCAACGATCTCAGCCCTTCGTGACCCGTCGCAGGCAATCTGGGCATTTTGTTTCGTGGTTTCCTGCCTGACTGGGAATCACTAGAACCACAGGTGGCAATTGCTTCAATAAGCAAGGAAGGACCACTGCTGCGCCAAGCTGCTCGAGCCAGAAACCACTTTGGATAAGCTGTAAAACAATGTGAAACACATCTACTGAGCACCCACCCCAACTGTAGTTTTCTTTCTGGGTTTCATGTCGCATGGTCTCGCCCAATGCCACTCGTGATAACACAAAAGAAATCACATGCATTTGTTTACTGTACGTTCTGGGACTGGTGTCCGTAAGTTCCACTTACTGGACACTGACACTCCAATGTCCTGGAACTCAATCCTGGAGATTCCATTTGCGCCCTTCAAGTGTGTGCATGCAGGTTTGTGTATTATACAATATCTGTAAATTGCACACTGCACGTACTGTAAATTGTCTGATGCAGCCATGATAACATGTTTTCCAGGTGTGCGGATCTGACATCATGTGCTTATTGGCCAGTCTTTACCCCATCCATGAAGGAGCTGAAAGGGGATGCTTCAGGTATGTACGGTATTCTCGATGCTTTTTACGATTTAGCTACTAGACAGGATTGCGTAATACTACTGCATGCTGTATTCAGCATACTGTATCCATGCATCAGACACAGACGCATGCACGCACAACCGCATGCATACCACCACCCTGGCAGAAAGGAGATGCCCACGAGCACACCCAGCAGCACTGCTCTTTGATGGCGTGAGCCAAGGCCGTCAGCTGTGTCTTGGCTGTGGGCCGCTGGACAAATTGGCGCGCGCCCAAAAATTACTGTATGTGCACGGCACAGAGGCTGGGACGCAGCATTGGAAAAGAACGCTGGCGTCATTAAACTCGAAAGAGACACGACGCTCAATGATCATATAGTGGGGGCTGGTGAATCCCAGGGGGAGTCAGAGTCGTGAACGTTTTCTTCCGCCTGTCTCCAATATTTCCCCCTGATTGTCGGTGGGTCCTGGCTCTGTCGCATTTGGCCGGTGCGCTATTTTGAGCCCTTTTCTCCGCATATTCTCATACCAGTGGTCTGAACAAGTCCCACAGAAAGCAGGGAGACACCATTCGGGAAGACCTTCGAGAGAGGGGCACTTCACCAATGTAACCACCCTAAGTACTGGATCCAGCAGATTTGTGCAACGTCTCGAACCGTCAACTGGACTTATCGGTCCGCATTGATCGCAACCGCAATAGATTCGGCCGGGGCGCCAAGCGTCAGGTCGACAATCTTGACAATCACAACCGCAATCAGGCTCAGGCTCCTGCAGAGACTGGCGCTTGCTAGCCATTGGCTGTGGGCCATGGAAAATATCAAGGATACTACAGTATGCGGGCCACACACTTGGGCAGCAGAAGCGTCCAAAGACAAGATTACTGTATTCATAACAAATCATTATCTGTTCCAGCGGATATGCTATCTGTGCCAGCTAGTCTACTAGTGGATCCATCCTGCCGGCAGCAGTGCTGACAGCGGTGCCAGCTGGCATGGCCATGGCACATCTCCCCCCTCAGGAGGCAATACAATTGCCGTGTCATCAATGGGAATGACGATGGCTGTCCCTGGTGGGATGTACTGTGGCACACTAGGGATCGCAGGGGGAAGAGGTCCAAGTGGTGACAAGTATGGTGCAGCACATTGATTATGCCTACTTTTCCTGCTTCCCTGAGCCGTCATACTTTGCTGACCCGTTACATTTGGTAGTCAACACTGACTGAGCCTAGAGGTCCCTCTCAAGATCAATATCCCTTCAGGAGGCAATACAATTGCCGTGTCACCAATGGGAGAATTTTAGTTCTTCAACTGCTTTGCCAATGAAAATGTCCAATCTCAGGATGGTGACTGGGATGGGAATTAGGAGAGGGACGGGAGAAGCTGCTGTACATGGTCACAGAGTTGGTACCTGAGAGCATTCGAGGAAGAAACTACTACATTTCGTTCATGCACTGTGCTAAATTATTGTATTTTTGCTTCTTTCAAATGAGCGCATTTCTCTCTTGGTTAATGCATTGCAATCTAGAAGATGAGGGCCTGCAGGTGAAGATCTCCTGCGAACGACGATTCCAGTGTCACTGAGACTGTCGTGGCTCAGGCTCCTTACCTAATCAGAAAATCAGCAAAATGTGGCATGGAAACCTTTTCCATTACGTCTTGAAAACTTATGCACTGTATTCAAGCTGCCTCGACCAGTGAACTGTGGGAAGCAGCAGAACAGTGCGTGCGTTTCCTGAAAATTCTTCTGTTCTCAAACAGAAACCCTGTGCCTTTGACTGAAGACTTCTTTTCTTGCCCTGGAAATAAACCAGTACTGCAACTGCCACAGATTCAGTGACTTCTGTAACTTTTAAATAAAAAGCACAGGGAGCTCAAATAAGAAATGGAAGACGGAAACTGACCTAAGGATCTGCTTGAAGCTGGATCTCACTGGCACCACTCGGACTATCACGAGTACCACCACCCGGCGGCTGCACATACAGTTGGCTCCATATACCTGTACATGGGTTCTCGAGCATGACGCTCTGCTGGTTGAATCCAGGGTGACAGGGAGAAGGGTCCCATTCCCAACCCAGGCAATATCAAGTTTTCTTGGGTGTGACCCGTGACGCTTGCCAGCCGCAATGTATCGGCTGGTCCAGGTCCAGGAGCTTTTACGCGTGGGGCCACCTGCGATGTGTTCTCCTCCTTGTTGTTCCCATTCCTGATCCTCCGTCGGCGCTTTGGTTTTCCTTTCTCAATAGTCTCCTTGTTGTTGGACACGAATGCGTTGCTACGATCGAACACGTTCTCTGGCCACTCCC
>Ga0115012_10002690_pt1 | contig 10422 bp, 10 predicted proteins | sample TroAtlMetagenome_FD_88706 | JGI IMG/M metagenome (GOLD analysis project Ga0115012, IMG submission 88706) | Marine eukaryotic phytoplankton communities from Atlantic Ocean - Tropical Atlantic ANT10 Metagenome | ecosystem: Environmental > Aquatic > Marine > Oceanic | place: Tropical Atlantic...
TAGGAATTATGACAGTTATTACTCTGTTTATGCTTATTGGAATTGGTAAAATGAATATTAATGGAGCAATGGAAGTTTATCTTCCTAAAGGTTCAGTAGAGGAAGAATTGCTTTTAGAAGTTCGTGAAGATTATTCAACTGATATCATTGTAATTTATGTTGAAACAGATAATGCATATGATGTTTCAAGTTCAGCTAATATAACCAATCGGCAAGTTTTGTTGGAATTAGATTATATTGAAAGAACAGTAGATGAAAATGGGCAAACTGAGAAAGGAGGTGCAGGAGTAGTTCCTTCTGATGGAGGAGTTACTGATAATGTTGTTTGGTCCTTTAGTATATCTACTCTGATCAAAGAATTACATAGTACAAACAGTAGGGTTTATGATGCAATTATTTCTAATTCAGATGAATGGGCTGCAGCTAATTCAGATGGAGCAAGCCAGAGTGCTGCAGAATTATTGAGTCAAGCGGCACAAATTGCAAAGGATAGTGCAGTTGAATCTAACACATTAAACCATTATGAAATTCCTAGTCAATCAGATATTGATGATATTGTAGATGATTTGCCTCCTGCAGTTGTAGAAAAAGTTATGAGAGATACTAATGGAGACGGAATTTGGGATACTGCCGTTATATTATTTGGTATAACTAGTGACGTTCCTCCTCCGACTATCATAGACGAAGTTGATATTGCAATGAGAACAAGAGGTGAAGGGCTTAATGATGAAAATGGCAATAGGCCTAATGGAGAAACCTACAGTAATATGATGCTCACGGGTCCAGTTCCCGTTACTCAAGCCATAACTGAGAGATCATTTTCTGAATTCTGGCGCGTATTTCCAATCGGAGTTGTAATGTGTGGTGTTGCAATGTTCTTAATTCAAAAGAAAATAAGGGCGGTGATGATTGCAGGTATTCCTACACTTTATTCTATTTTTATTACTTACGGAATAATTGGTTGGGGAGGTCTTGAGGCTACTCCAACAATAATTGCTTTAGGTCCTATTTTAATGGCTTTAGGTGTAGCCTACGGGCTGCATTTATCAAATAGGTTTACAGAAGAAGAGGGAGAAACTGCCCAAATAAGAATGATGAAGGCAATGTCTACTACTGGAAGGGCTATTGCGTTATCAGCCATGACAACTATGATTGGTTTTGGTAGTTTAATGTATACAAATTTGGGCCCTGTTTTTACTGTAGGTTTAAGTTTAACATTAGGTATTCTGGTTTGTTTATTGTGTACGTTTATTATGTCACCAGCTATTGCGGTTTGGACAAATTATGACCACAAAAAAGTAGAAGGCGAATGGCATAATCTGGCTAAGGTAGTTACTGAAAGGAATAAACCTGTTTTGGCAATATTAGCTACCGCAACATTACTATCCGTTGGAGTATTGCCACTTTTACAGACAAATATTGATTATCTTGATATGGTTCCAGATGATGAGCCTACATTAGTTGGAATAGTCAAATATTCAACAGAATTTAATGCTGGAGCATTTGGTATGATGATTGCCAGAGGAGATTTCCAGAATGATTATGATGAGATTACTAATGATGCAGTGGACCATCTTGATCAGGTTGATTTATTGGTGGCGGGATCGCAGAACCGAGATGGTTTGAACGATGTTCCAGATGTAACGGCAATTTCTTTAACTGAAGTTATGAAGGCAGTTAAGTTTTCTACTAATCAATCTTCAACATTAGATACTGCATTGAATTTAATTGGTGTTGAAGATGGTGTTGAACGTTCCTTTTGGGAATTATTGCATAATGAGCAAGTAGCAGATAATCAATTAGTAGGAAGAGATTTGCAAAAGTTTTTGCTCAATGTATTTTATGATAGTATAACTCCAGAAGCTATAAGCATGATAATGGATTGTTCTCCTGATAATTCAGGCCAAGTGGCTTGCAAGTTTTCTAAGACATTGATTTATGTTGATATGCCGTTAAAAGATATTAAGGGAATGGAAACGGCAGTAGTTGGCGTTAATGAGGTACGTGATGATCATGAATATGCACCGGTTAAAATTTCAGCATTAACTGGAGTTGCAGCTATTGGTACCAGTGTAAATGCACAACTGATAAGTTCACAAATTACTACTTTAGTTATTTGTATTGTTCTTGTTTTCTTTGTTTTAACACTGACTTTCGGTAGAAATTGGAAGCTTGGATTAATTACTACTTTCCCCGTTATGTGGGTGATTTCGTTGGAGCCGTTAACATTTGTGGCTTTAGGTCAGCCACTAAGTTTAGTTACGGTGATGATAGGATCTATTGTTATAGGGGTTGGAATCGATTTCTCTATTCATATTACTCAGAGAGTAATTGAAGGGGGAATTAACATGCCTAGTGTTTACAATGCTATAGCTAAAACAGCTCAAACGTTGGCTGAAGCTACAGTAGTTACTTTGGTAGGTTTAACTGCAGCCTTTGCCATTAAAATCAGTGCATTATGGTGGTTTGTTTTCATTATAGTAGTATTGCTAATTGCTTCCATGATTTCAGCTATGTTCTTGTTACCTGCACTTTATTCATTAATTATTAAATCAGGTGGAACTTTATCTTGAAGGTAACAACAATTATTGGAGCTCAATGGGGTGATGAAGGTAAAGGTAAGGTTACAGATTATTTGGCAGAAGATTGTAAAGTTGTGGCAAGATCACAAGGTGGAAATAATGCTGGGCACACTATTGTTGTTGATGGTAAGAAACACAAGTTACATCTTTTACCATCAGGTATTCTTAGAAAGGATATTATCAGCGTAATTGGTAACGGAGTTGTTGTTAATCCTGATGTCTTGCTCAATGAATTAGACAATCTTGATGGCGAAAGAGGACAACTTTTGATATCAGATAGGGCTCATGTGATAATGCCATATCATAAATTATTGGACGGTGGAGAAGAAAGTTCTAAGGGTAAATCAATGATAGGTACCACTGGAAACGGAATTGGTCCTTGTTATTCTGATAAAGCTTCAAGAATTGGAATTAGAATGGGAGATCTTTTAGATGAGGATATTATAATTGAACGTTTGGAAAAGGCACTCCCTCGTAATCAAGCTTTGTTAGATCATTATGGAATTAAAAATACTTTGACAATTGATAATTTGTTGGATTTATGTAGAAAATGGAAAGATGAATTAGGTGAATACATAACAGATACCTCATTATTTGTTAGCAAACATATTGATAATGGAGACAATGTTCTTCTCGAAGGGGCACAAGGAGTTCATATTGATATTGAATATGGAACATATCCTTTCGTTACTTCTTCTAGTCCAACTACAGCAGGTGCAGCTTTAGGTTCTGGAATAGCTCCTTCTAAGATTACAGATGTTGTGGGAGTAACTAAAGCATACTTGACAAGAGTCGGTTCAGGGCCTTTCCCTACAGAATTAGAAGATGAAGTAGGCGAAATGATAAGGGAGAAAGGTCAAGAGTTTGGTACAACTACAGGTCGACCAAGGAGATGTGGCTGGTTAGATTTAGTTATGTTAGAATTATCAAACCGAATTTGTGGTTTTTCATCTTTAGCAATTATGAAATTAGATATTTTATCAGATATGGATGAAATTAAAGTGTGTGTAGCTTACAAAGATGATAAAGGTTCAGAAATTAATCACTTTCCTTCATCTTTATCTTATCTTGCTAAATGTAAACCAGTGTACAAAACATTTCCAGGATGGTCTTCGTCAGGCATAGATATTCCTAATGGAATTATTCCAGATGAAATGAATAAATTCTTGGATTTCATCTCTGAAAGTTTGAGTATTCCGATTAGTATAGTTTCACTGGGCCCAGGTAGAGAAGAGACAATTATATCTTAGTCTTCTTTATTCTCATCTTCGTCATCATCAAAGTAGGATTGCACTCTATCTATTTCTTTTTCAACACGTTCATTGAGAGTTATCGCAAATTTAGCCAGGATCATAACTAGTACAGTTACAGCAATTGCACTAATGTACATTCCTTGAAGAGTTCCATCATCTGTATTTGGTAGCAAATAATCAACTGTAGCAATGATAGTATCTTTCCACACCAAGGCAACAACAAGACCAAATGCAGTCATAACTGATGACAGTACAATCTGTCTTACGTTTAATTTTTCAATATTTTCTTTAAAATCACTCACTTTTTTCCTCAACTATATTTTTTTCTTTAAGATTAATGTCGTATATTGAGAAAATAAATAAATCAGGGTTTTTCTTTATTCGATCAACACATGCGCCACACATGGGGTGTATGAAACCTTGATTTTCATCATGTTTGTGTCTTAAATCACCTTCATAGCAGTGCGATACCAAGAATTCAGCTTCAGAAGGCTGATTCAACTTGGTTGGAGTTAATCCATGAACATCGATACACATTCTACAATACATCTTATACCATATGATTTACTAGAAATGAGATATTATAGTTATGCTAATTAATTTTAAATAAGACTAGCGAGTCGAAAAATTATGGCAAAAGAAAAGAAGACACAAGGTTTTCAGTCTGCAGCAGGTCTTATTCGGTATTTTGATGCAGAGGATAGTAACGCCATTCAGATCTCAAGAGGTGGAGTGATGTTAGCTTGTTTATTAGCAATCATAGTGGTTGAAATGGCCGAAGCTCTTGGTAGAGAAACTAGTGCTTATGTTCTTCTTGTTGGCGTAGTAGTTCTAGTTTTGAATGAAATACGGAATAGACGTTCAGGTTCTGTATAATTTTATTAACGTTTTTCTAACTCAGGATTTATGAAGCTTTGTGATTTTTGTGGTTTTGTAATAAAAGACCAAGACGCAAAGTGTTCAAATTGTAGAATGATTGTTCCAGGTAGGGAATCATTGTTAACTCCTCCAACGCCCGTTTCTTCTGAAAAGGTCGTTTCACAATCATTGCCTAAGCGTAGTATTTTTAGTTATATCCCAAAAAAATTGATTGCATTGATATTGGTAGTTGGTCTTTTCGCGTCACCCCAGACTCAAATTTTACTGAGTGATGGAATGAATTATTGGGATGAGATGAACACACCATACTACACGATACCTGAAAAGATAACACTGACTTACGTTCGTAATTTTGAAGTTTATATTGAGGAAGGTGATGAAGTAGAATATACCTTGACATTAAGCATTCCAGAGAATCGTCCTTCAGGCCCACAGAGTGATATGATTGATTGGCAAAGTATTGATAATTTACAAGTTAGTTCCAGTTATAATCTTACACCAGAAGGAAGAATGGAGTGGAGAAACAATCTTACAGGAGATGATAGGGATTTTATCAGTCTAGAATATACAGCCACAATCAACCTTATACGGCCAGATTTTAAGATTGAAGATTCAGGTTTAGTTAGTGATATCCCTGGGGATTTTGATATTTTTTTAGAAGATGAGTGGTTAATTGAACCTACTAATATTGATGTTCAAAATTTGGCTAATCAATTATCTAATGGAACTGAAGGAAATGTTATACAAATATTGAAAAATATTTTTGATTATATTGAAGATAATTATCGTTATCAAAAATCCTCAATACCTAAAAGCTGTCCAGATCTTATTGTGGGAAAGGTAGGAGATTGTGATGATTTTTCAATACTTTTCAGTTCAATTGCAAGAGCTGCAGGTATACCTGCATGGCTTGAATTAGGAATTATTCCTGCTTTTGTGGATACAAGTAATGGTTGCGACTTGAGAGACTGGGGAGGGCACGCATGGGTTAATGCAGTAGTTCCTCTTAGCGATGGCACCATTACTGTAGTTAGTATAGACATAGCAAATTCTTACTTTATGTGGATGCCTCCTTACAGAATTTCAGATTGGGTTGATAATGGTAATGGAGATGATTTAGATTCCTATTATTATCTTTTCAGTAGTAAAGGAGTAAATTCACATGCAACATATAAGGAAAATTCCTATGTTTCAGAATGTGCGGTTGAGGGTGAAATTAAGCTCACAAATCTTGATTTAGAATTATGATAATTGATAAATTTTCAGAGGAAGACTTAGATGGTTTGATGATATTTCTAGATGATAATATAACTGAAAATTATGAAAGGGACGTCTTCCTTACTATAATGAGAAGATGGCCCGAAGGGTTTTTGGTTGTAAGAAATGATAATAAAATTGTTGGAGTCTCCTGTGGAGCTATTCAACCAAATTCAAAATTAAGAGTATTAATTATTGCATTGGCTAATGAATTTAGAAGAAAAGGACTCGGGGAAAAATTATTAAATATGATGGTAGAGAGAAGTTTAAATTATGGTGTAAAGAAGATTACATTAGAGGTAAGAAAAGATTCTACGGCAATTTTATTTTATCGTAAATTGAAGTTTTCTAGTGTAGATGTATTACCATGTTATTATCAAGATGGCTGCGACGGAATAGTTATGGAAAAGCAAATTTAGCCTCAAACTAGTTCAAGCAAATCTTTTTATACACCCCTAAATCCACAAAGTTCCCAATTGGGGAGGAAACTATGGCTGACAAAAACGACGATGAAAATGTTGATGAAATAACGGCTTGTCCAGATTGCAAAGGAACACACTTGAAACGTGATTATGATCATGCGGAGATTGTTTGTGCTGATTGTGGTTTAGTTTTAGAAGACAATATTGTTGATACAGGGCCAGAATGGAGAGCCTTTGATATGCAACAAGAAAACGCTCTAGCTAGAGCAGGTCCTCCAATGTCTACCACACTTCCTGATAAAGGATTATCAACAGAAATTTCACCAACTAATAGAGATTATTATGGCCGATCAATTTCGAATAAAAATCAGTCTATGTTATTCCGTATGAGGAAGTGGCAGAGACGTGCTCGTGCATCTAAATCAGCTGAAAGAAATATGGCTGTAGCTATGCGGGAGATGCAGGCAGTAGCAACTAATTTAAAATTACCAAGAAGAATTCAAGAAACTGCAGCTTTTATTTACAGAAGAGCGATACAAGAACAGTCATTAAGTGGAAGAGCAATTGAGATGGTTGCTTGTGCTGCATTGTATGCTGCATGTAGACAAGAGGGCGTACCTAGAACACTTACTGAGATTAGTAGACATAGTCGTTATTCCAGAAAAGAAATATCACGAACATATCAAGTAATGGTTAAAGCATTAAAAATGCATTCAATGCCTCCTCTACCTGAAGATTATTTGCCAAGAATTTGTTCTAAACTTGAATTATCTCCTAAGGTTGAAGGTGCAGCTCGAGACTTACTCAGGGCAGCACAAGATGTTCCTTTGACTAATTCAGTTCCAATTTCTCTTGCTGCGGCTGCAGTTTACATTGCATCTATTGTTAACAACGAGAGAAGAAAACAGAAGGATGTTGCACGAGCTGCAGATTTAACAGAAGTTACAATTAGAAGTAGATACAAAGAAATGGCTCAATTTTTAAACATAGATATACATATCTAATTTAATGATTGATCAAGCAATCTATAGGCGTTTCAATCACACTGTAGCGGCTTGCTTCGTAATTTATTTTCTCTTCCCAGAATCTATTTTAGGTTTTGATAGAGTTTATCTAGTGGGTATGTTTTGGATAAGCATACTATTGATTGAATATTTTAGATTAAATGGTGCTTTCACTTTAGATGGTATGAGAGATTATGAGAATACGAGAATCGCAGGGTTTGTTTGGTTTGCAACAGGAACTTGTATGATTTTAGTTTTTTACGAAATAGGCATATTTCCAGAAATATTTGCAATTTCTACAATAATAATGGCTTCTTTTGTTGATCCTTTGATTGGGGAAGTTAATAGGAAATATGGAAATAAAGAAGGAATTATTGCAGGACTTATGGGTAGTTTTGTCATATATCAAATGATTATTGGTGTATTATTCTATTCAATTGTGGGCAGTATTGTGGCAGTTATTGTTGAAAGACCCAAATTTAAGTGGTTAGATGATGACTTATTGATACAAATATTTCCGATAATGGTTATGACTATATTTTATCTATCAGGTATTGGACCTGAACTATCACTTACTTTGGAGGGTAATTAGATGGAATTTACTAAAATTTACATTTGTATATTGTATTTAGTAGTAATTATCTGCTCGCTTATTTTTTATCTAAATAATTATTATATTATAGCTTCTTTATTATTATTTGGTAATGTATTGCCAGGGTACAAACTTGTGCTCACATTGAGTGACAATGATGAAAATTAATTACGAAAAACGGTGGTCGCAAATACAAAGTAAATTGGGAGATCGAGATGCTTTTGTTTCAGCTTTGCCAGGTAATACAAGATATTTGGCTAATTCAGATTCGCCTCCAGGAAGTCCTCCGGGATCAACAATGAGTTATGTAGTTATTCCAAAATCTGGAGATCCAATAGCAATTACCTCATCTTTAGAGGAGCATAGATGTAGGCATGAGTCCTCTGTGAAAGATATACGAGCTTGGACACCATATCCCGATATTAAATCAGAGGGGAAAAATGCATTATCAGTTTTGAAGTCAACGCTATCTAGTATTAATGCCAAAAAGATATCTGCAGATACTAAGATAAGTCTGGGACGTGCCCATAAAGTTTCTTTAAGTTCAGATATAAACAAATTAAGAGCAGTAAAAAGTGAGGAAGAACTTGAGCGCATTAAGATGGCAGTTAAGCAATCAGATGCAGGGCAGGCTTTTGCGCATAATATTGTAGAGTCTGGCGAAGGTTTATCAGAAAAAGAAGTAAGAGCAGAGATTGATTATTTTATGGCACGAAGAGGTATTCAAGAAAATTCATTTAGTACTATTGTTGCTTCAGGGCCTAATGCAGCACATTCTCATCATTCAAACACTGACAGAAAATTAAAAATTGGAGATCCAGTTATTTGTGATTTTGGAGTTTTTTGGAATGGTTATTGTTCAGATATAACTAGAACTTATTTTGTTGGAGGCTCTCCCTCTGATGAATGGAGAAATATATATCAGATTGTTATGGAGGCAAATCAAAAATCTACTGAGGCCTTGGTTGAAGGTGCTACCGGCCATGTAGTCGATAAAGCAGGTAGAGAATTTATAAGAAAGAAAGGTTTTGGTTCGAATTTTGTGCATGGAACTGGGCATGGTTTTGGATTAGAAATTCATGAATATCCCTCAGTAACATACAAATCAAGAGTTAAGATTGAAAATTCAATGGCAGTTACCATTGAACCTGGGATTTATATTCCAGGTAAGGGCGGTGTCCGTATTGAGGATGATGTATTGCCTAATGGAGATAAACCAATAGTTTTAACAAAAGCTAAGAAGGAGCTGTACTGATGTCGGCAGCAAGTTTAGTAGCAAAGAGACTTCTTGAAAAAAAGCCTAAGACTAGGCAGGACATTCAATTAATTAAACTTGAAGTGGCCCGTGAAGAAAAATTTGATGCAATACCACCTAATAATGCATTATTGGCAGAAATCAATGCTAAAGAAGAACCTGAATTAGCAAAATTACTGCGTGTTAAACCAATGAGGACGAGTGCAGGAGTGACGCCTGTGGCAATTATGACCTCTCCAGCTCCATGTCCACATGGAACATGTACCTTCTGCCCAGGAGGGCCCAAGAATGACAGTCCACAATCATATACAGGACATGAACCTGCAGCTCGAAGAGGAAAGAGACATAATTACAATTCGAGATCACAAGTTGAATCTAGACTTGAACAATATATTAGAAATGGACATCCTACTGATAAGGTAGAAATCATTGTGATGGGAGGCACTTTTACATCTAGAACTCCAGATTATCAGGATGAATTTTTGAAAGGTGCCTTTGCAACCTTGAATGGAAAAGATTTACCACTTGAGGAAGCTCTGCAAGTTAATGGAAATGCAAAACATAAATGTGTAGCCTTAACTATGGAAACTCGACCTACAGAATGTAATTCCTGGACTGTTTTTCAAATGAGAAAGCAAGGAGCTACACGTGTAGAGATTGGTGTTCAATGTTTAGATGATGAAGTACATAGTAAATTGAATAGAAAACAATTAGTTGAAGATGTAGTTAGAGCTACTAAATTACTCAAAGAAGCAGGTTTGAAAGTAGTTTACCACATGATGCCAGGATTGCCCGGAATGACTCCTGAAAAAGATCTTAGAGATTTCAAAAGGTTGTTTGAAGAAGAAGATTTTCAGCCAGATATGCTGAAATTATATCCTACGTTATTAGTAAAAGGTTCAGCATTGGCCCGTAATCCCGGAGATTTTATTCCTTATGATACTGAGACTGCAGCTAATTTGATTGCAAGTCTGAAAGAGATTGTTCCTCCATATGTTAGAATACAAAGAATTCAACGAGATATTCCTAAGCCTCAAATTATTGCAGGAGTTATGAATTCTAATCTACGTCAGTATGCAAGAAGAGAATTAAAGGCAAGAGGCAAAAAATGTAATTGTATTAATTGCAGAGAATTATGGAGAGCCCATATTGATCCTTCGACAGCTGAATTAAAGGAA
>Ga0115012_10002692_pt1 | contig 10419 bp, 6 predicted proteins | sample TroAtlMetagenome_FD_88706 | JGI IMG/M metagenome (GOLD analysis project Ga0115012, IMG submission 88706) | Marine eukaryotic phytoplankton communities from Atlantic Ocean - Tropical Atlantic ANT10 Metagenome | ecosystem: Environmental > Aquatic > Marine > Oceanic | place: Tropical Atlantic Ocean...
CTTACTACAGCAGACGGGTCTGCCGATTCGATTGCGGGACGTTATAGCTGATAAATCAGAATTAAAAGTTCTAGCAAAGGAAGCGTCGGCACAATGGACCGCTGGATTTAACCCTCGTTCAGTTGGGGAAATTGAGATGGAAAAGATATATATTGATGCTTATTAGGCTTAATTTTTTTTCTTAAATTTTACTTTTTTGTTTTTGGCTGTTTCAATAAGCACGTGACTAAAGAAGAAATTCTTCAAATTTTTAGAGATTCTGGAGCTTTATTAGAAGGTCATTTCATTTTACGAAGTGGATTACGTAGCAGGCAATTTTTTCAATGTGCATTAGCATTGCAGGATATGCCTAGCGTGGAGCTTCTAGGTGCGGCTTTAGCCTCGAAACTAAGAGCTTATTCCCCGGTTACTGTTTTAGCTCCGGCAATGGGAGGACTTGTAATTGGTCAGGAAGTTGCTCGGCAGTTAGGTGCTCGATTTATTTTTGTTGAAAAGGAGGATGATGTTCTTGTGCTGAGACGCGGTTTTAAGATTTTTCCAAATGAAAAAATCGTTATAGTGGAGGATGTAGTGACTAAAGGGGGGCGTGTTTCTGAGGCAGTTTCTATAGTCAAGAAACATCAAGCAGAGGTGTGCTCGATTGGAGTCCTTGTTGATCGTTCAAATGGAAATGCAAAGTTAGGGGTGCCAATGGAATCCTTGTTGTCAATGACAGTTGAAACTTTTGCAGCTGATAATTTGCCAGAGGATCTTAGCGGTATTCCAGCTGTAAAGCCTGGTAGTTAATCCTGCTTTGTCAAATCTACACAAATTAAATTTCCACCTTTCTTTTTGATTCCGTCTCTTACATAAAGTTTTCCATCAGCATAGGCCGGCATGCACCAGTTAATTCCGCAAACCTGAGTGCGGCCGAGTTCTTTAAATTTTATTTTAGATGCAGAAAACAAGCATAATTCACCACCGCTCGTTAGTGAAAGAATGTTGTTTTTCATTACAATGAAGGCTGCCATTGCTCTTTTTGAATCAGGGAAGGATAAACTGTCATTACTCCAAACTGTTTTGCCGGAATTAATGTTAACGCATACGAGTTTTGCTGGGTCGCCAAGGCCGTAATAATGTTCATTTACTAAGACGCCATGGCTTATATTTGGTTGTGCTTCAATATTCTTCCAAATTACTTCTGCACTAAGATTCTCATTGCTTTTTGTAATCTGAATTCCTTGCAAGCCAACTTGGTGGGATCCTGCGATTACTATATTTTTATAGACAAGAGGAGCTGCGACATGGCGGCCGTAATCCGTCTTCATTGGAATGTGCCAAAGTTCCTCGCCGTTGCGTACGTCGACGCCTGTAACACCTTTTACAAAGAAACAGATAAATTGTTGTTTTCCTGCAAGTGTTGCTGGTATTGGAGGGGCATATCCAGGTTCGTAATCTAATGCATTCCAGATTAATTGTCCGGTTTTTCTACTAAAGCAAACGACGCTGTTTCTTTTGCCTCCGGCTAAAGCGTAAACCATGTCTCCGATAACTAGTGGTGCATTTGTAAAGCCATGGCGGCGAGCCCCTGGTGTTAGACCTTTTTCCCCTATGAATTTCATCCCAAGAGTTGAATAATCTACTTCCCAAAGGATTTTTCCAGATTGAAAGTCCAAGCAATGGAGAGTGCCTCTGCTGCATTGGGCGAAAACTTGCTCTCCAACTACAACAGGAGTACATCTGGGGCCACGTGGGCCTTGTCCATCTTCAAATACAGGTGAAAGTTCAGTAGCCCATTTTATTGAGCCATCATCTGCAGAAATTGCAACCATCGTTTCATTGTTGTTTCGATTTTCAAAAAGAAAAACAAATCCATTTGAAACAACTGGGGATGCTAGTCCTTCTCCAGATTTTATTTTCCAAATTAATTTTGGCTGATCGGGTAAACTGTTTAATGCTAATCCTTCTTTTGGAAGTATTCCGTCACGAGTTGGTCCTCTCCATTGAGGCCAATCTAAAGCAAGGGCTGAGTAAATAGACTGTCCAGCGAAATAGAATAGCAGCAAAAAAATGGCACATGAAAACCGGTGAAATATAAATGGAAATGCGGACATCGAAGTGAGTAAAAACAACCCAAGCTTAACGGGCAAGCCTTCTGATTAGCAAAATCCTTTAGAAGTAATTAAGTATAATTTAGTTATGATTTTCTTCTTGTGTGCTAAAATAGTATTTATCTTTTAAAAAGACAGTCAGTTTTATTTTTTTTGGTCTATTCTATATGTGTTTTTTTCTATATTGTTCTCCTCTTTGATCTCATTAAGATTATCACAATATTTTCATATTTTGGCTCTGAATTATTAAGGGTTTTATCAAGTGTTTAAATTTGTTTTAGGTGGTTATCAATAATATTGATTTAATAATTTTAAATTATAAAAGTAGTATGAATAAGCATAAACTTAATAGTAATTTCCTTCTGCTTTTAACTAGTACTATTTGGGGTTTTGGTTTTGTTGCACAGGAAAAAGGGGCTCAATACCTTGGGCCAAACATGTTTAATGGAGCTCGATATACAATCGGTGCGATCTGTTTATTCGTAATCCTCATTATTTATCATAGAGGCCGGTTTCTTGATGGCTTTCGCTCAAGAGATTGGATCAAGTCTAGTTTGAGTGCTGGAGGTTTTCTTTTTTTAGGGTCGTTATTACAGCAAGCAGGAATTACTGATGAAGATACAGGGGCGGGTAAGGCCGGATTTATAACTGGCTTATACGTTGTGATTGTTCCGTTATTTGGATTGTTTATTGGACGTCGTGCAAGTTTTCAAACATGGGCTGGAGTAGCTCTTGCCACTGTTGGTTTATGGTTATTGAGTTTTAAGCAAGCAGGTGCCAAATGGTCAATTGGTGAAGGTGATTTACTTGTCTTCTTTGGTGCGTTTTGTTGGGCAGGCCATGTACTTGTTATAGATAGATATACAAACCGCGTGTCATCATTACATTTGGCAATAGGTCAAGTAGTTGTATGTGCATTGTTGAGTTGGTTGGTCGCCTTTTTCAAAGAGCCAATTGATATGCTTGCTTTTAAGGGGGCGTTTTTTCCAGCGCTGTATCTTGGAGTGATGTCAATTGCTATAGCGTTTACTCTTCAAATAATTGGACAAAAGAGGGCAGACCCGACGCATGCTTCAATTATATTTGCAATGGAAGCTGTTGTTGGAGTTTTTGCTGGTTGGTTGATTTTAAATGAGCAGTTATCTGCGAGAGAATTAATCGGCTGTTTAATGATGTTTTGCGGGATGTTGGTTTCTCAAGTTCCAATTAGATATATTAGGTTGGGTTTAACCAGTGATAACAATACTTCAATAAAATGATCATACATGTACTTGTCTCTTTATAATAAATCTAAAATCTTTGCATTAAGTACCATCTTTGCCACATCTGCATACTTTTGCATGGGTTTGGACTGGGAGGAAGGTTCTGGATATAGAAAATTAAATCTATCTGTGCCGGCTAAAGGTAGATCGGGATTTACTTCTATGCCTATAATTCAATCAGGAGTTCGTTTTACCAATAAAGTTTCAGAGGCGAGTTTGGTAAAGCGTTCTAACCTTTTGAATGGATCAGGTTTGGCATTGGGAGACGTTAATGGAGATGGTTTATGTGATATTTATTTTTGCCGACTTGAGGGGCCTAACGAATTGTATATAAATCAAGGCGAGTGGCGCTTTAGGCTAGCTTCAAAAAACAATAGTGTGTCATTTGCTAACTTCCTTAGCCGGGGGGCTACTTTTGCAGACATAGATGGTGATGATGATCTTGATTTGCTTTTAACTACTTTCCGAAATGGAGTTCGAATTTCTATTAATGACGGAAAAGGCAATTTTAAAGATATTAGTAATAAATCAGGGTTATCCTTAAAAACATCTTCCACTACTTTGGCTCTGGGAGATATAGATGGTGATAGCGATCTTGATTTGTATATAGCTAATTTTGGCGAGCTCGCATTGTTGAGAGATGGCGGAAATTTTGCTGTACGTAAATTAGTTGGTAAGTCTGTTTTGACTGGTAGGGATTCTAAGCGTTTAAAGATTATTGATGGTAAAATAATTGAGTTTGGTGAAGCTGATGCATTGTATATAAATGATGGTAAAAGTTTCTTTAGGGAAATTCCTTGGAGGGAAAATAAATTTTTAGATCATAACGGTAATCAAATTGTTGAGCCAATTGAGTTTGGATTCTCTGCACAAATTAGGGATATAAATACAGATGGTTATCCTGATATTTATGTTTGTAACGCTTTTCACACTCCAGATCGGTTATGGTTGAATAACGGAGAGGGAGAATTTCGAGAAGCTGGCCCTATATCTATTAGGTCTATTTCTTACGACTCAATGGGTGTTGATTTTACTGATATTGATATGGATGGAGAACTGGATTTTTTTGTAACTGAAATGGCTAGTAGAAATCCGGTAACTAGATTACTTAAAAGTAGTACTAATACTTATAAGTCGCCAGATTCCAGAGATATCTTGAGCAGAATTCAAGTAGGGCGAAATACCATGTTTTGGAATCGTGGTGATGGGACTTTTGCTGAGGTTGGTCGATATGCAGGAGTTCAAGCGACTGATTTCTCTTGGCAGCCGGTCTTTATGGATATTGATCTTGATGGTTATGAAGATTTGTTTGTTGTAAATGGCCGTCTTCATGATGTTAATGATCGTGATGCTATTGCAAAGTATTCCCGCCTTTCGAAGGCTAAGAGAGAGCAGAATGGGGTGCTTTTTTTTCCATCATTTGCAACATCGAATGTTGCCTATCGCAATTTAGGTAATTTCCGGTTTGCTGAAATGAGCAAAGAGTGGGGGGTTGACTCATTCCAAATGTCTCATGGGGTTGCGGCGGGGGATCTTGATAATGATGGTGATATGGATTTAGTAATTAACTGTTTAAATCAGCCAGCGTTAATTTATCGAAATAACGCAATAGCGCCAAGAGTGGCTGTACGATTAAAAGGGCTAGCTCCAAATACTAGAGGAATTGGGGCTAAGATTACTGTTGTTGTTGGGAATATTCGCCAGACCCATGAGGTTGTAGCTGGCGGGCGATACTTATCGAGTGATCAGTCGCTGCAAACATTTGCTATGGGTGTAAGTAAGGTAAATAGGTTTATTGAAGTTGCATGGCCAAGTGGTCAAATTTCTTTCATTAATAATCCTGAACCCAATTGTCTTTATGAATTTATAGAGTCTGAAAGAGGATTTTCTTCTAAAAACAAATCCCCAGATCCAGAAGTGGAAACATTTTTCGAAGACGCCAGTAGGCTGTTAAATAACAATCATTCTGAAAATCTTTACGACGACACACTGCTGCAACCTATGTTGCCTCGTCGGCTTGACCGTTCAGGGCCTGGTCTTGGATGGTTTGACTATGATGGAGATGGGGATGAAGATTTATTAATAGGTGCATCTTCTGGTTCTTCTATCGTTATTTATCAAAATCTTGGGGATGGTAGATTTGGGCAAATTACTGGAGAATCTGGGCTAAAAGTTCCTGGGGATGTTGTGAGCGTAAGTGGTTGGGTTAATAGTGCAGGCGTTCGTCAATGGTTGGCAGCAATAAGCAATTATGAGTCTCCACGGTTGAAAGCTCAGATGAGATCTTTTCGTAAAAGTGTTGGTATTGGTGTGAGTGGAAAATTATTAGGGGATACAATGCCAGGGCCAATTGCTGTTTCTGATATTGATGCTGATGGGGATTTGGATGTATTTGTTGGAGGAAGAGCTGTTACTGGGCACTATCCTCAGGCCTCAGTCTCAGCATTGTTCATTAATAACGATAATGGTCTAACTCTTTCTACTGGAGTCTTAAGTGTTTCTCATGGAATTGTGAACGGCGCTGTTTTTAGTGATATTGATACTGATGGGTATCCTGAATTAATACTTGCTACAGAATGGGGGCCTGTTCGTGTATTTAAGAATCAGGAAGGGAAGTTTTTTGAGATTACAGATGCGATTGGCTTGGCTGGTTTTACCGGGCTTTGGCAAGGTGTTGCCACTGGGGATTTTGATGGCAATGGTAAGATTGATATTGTTGCAACAAATTGGGGGCTAAATTCTTCGCTAAAGCCTAACGTTATTAATCCACCGAGACTTTATTATCATTTTAATGAATCAAGTACTCCGACGTCACTTATGTTAGGTGTTTGGGATGAATCAATTTCTTCATATGTTCCGACAAGGGGTTTAAACTATTTGTTTAATGGATATCCGAAATTAAGGGGGGTCTTTAATTCATATCAGGAATTTGCAACAGCAGGCATAATTAAGCTTTCTGATTATCATGTGGCGACACCAAGCTCTTTGACTGCTGTAGTGTTACAATCAATGATTTTCCTGAATCAAAATGAAAGGTTTGAAGCTAAGCCTTTGCATCCGGAGGCTCAGCTTTCCCCGGCGTTTGGTGTTTCTGTTGGTGATCTTGATGGAGATGGGCTAGATGATTTATTTCTTTCCCAGAATTTTTCTTCATATCCAACAAATGAGGATCGAAATGATGCTGGACGAGGTTTGTGGCTTCGTGGAGTTGGAAATTCTAACTTTATTCCTGTGAGTGGTCAGGAATCTGGAATCACTATTTATGGCGACCAAAGAGGCTGTGCGTTGGCTGATTATGATGGAGATGGGAGGCTTGATCTTGTTGTTGCACAAAATGATGGGCTTACGCGACTATTCCGTAATAATAAAGCCAAAGCTGGCTTAAGGATTAGATTATCAGGGTCTAAGGGGAATCCAGATTCCATTGGTTCTGTAGCTCGTTTGCTATTTGGAAACAGCTCTACTTCTGTAATTAGAGGCACATGGAGAGAGTGGCAGCTTGGAAACGGTTATGGTTCTCAGGATGGTTTGGTAAAGGTTTTTGCTATGCCAGAACCTCCTTCAGCGATTGAAGTACGTTGGCCTGATGGTGAAGTTACTATCACTTCATTGCCTGCGGGCTTGATAGAAGCAACTTTAACATCAAACGGGAAGATTATTAATAAAAAAACAAAATAACTGTCACTACTTTTCTCAATATGAGCAAAGTTTAAGCTGGTGAGCAGTCTGTTGCTGGTTAAAAATATTCCCACTTCAGAATTTTATAGCAAATGAAATTATCAAACTTGTTTCGCCGTGTCGTTTATTTAATAGCGACTGTTTTCTTATTCATTGTTTTTAATATGTCGGCATTAGCTGGCGATCCTCCAGAAGGTTTCAAATCGCTTTTTAATGAGAAAGACCTATCAGGTTGGTGGGGGTTGGGAACTGAGGACCCTGCTAAATGGATGGCTCTGACGCCTGAAGCTCTTCTTACAAAAGAGACTAGCAGTTTAGAAGACATCGCAAAGCATTGGTCAGTTGATGGTGATGAGCTTGTTAATGACGGTAAGGGACTCTATTTAAGTACAAAAAAGAATTATTCTGATTTTGAATTATTATTAGAATACAAAACTGTAGCTAAAGCAGATAGTGGTATTTATTTACGTGGTATTCCTCAGGTGCAAATATGGGATTATACCGAGGAAGGAGGAAAGTGGAACATAGGAGCTGACAAAGGTTCTGGTGGATTATGGAATAATAGTAAAGGTGCTGCAGGCAAAGACCCTATTGTGCTAGCGGACAAACCTTTTGGGGAATGGAATAAGTTTAGAATTATAATGGTTGGTGAGCGTGTTTCTATATGGTTGAACGGCAAAATGGTTGTTGATCATGCTCGATTGGAAAATTATTTTAACAGAACAGGGCCAGTTCCTAAAGCTGGCCCCATACAATTACAAACACATGGAGGGGAAATTCGCTGGCGAAATATTTTCATTCGTGAAATAGGATCAATTGAAGGTAATGAATTTCTTGCTGCAAAGGATGGGGATGGTTTCAAGAAGGTTTTTAATGGAAAAGATCTAAAAGGATGGGCTGGCCCGATTGATAATTATGTAATTAACAATGGAACTATTCAGTGCAAAAAGGGTAGTGGAGGGACAATTTATGTTAATGAAGAGTTGACTGATTTTTCAGTAAGATTTGAATATAAAGTTCCGCCTGGTGGAAATAATGGTCTGGCTATTCGTTATCCTGGAAGTGGAGATACTGCATATGTTGGCATGTGTGAGTTACAGGTGCTTGATGATACCGCAAAGAAATATGCAAAATTACATCCTGCACAGTATCATGGTTCTGCATACGGTATGGCGCCTGCCGTTCGTGGTTATCAGCGAAATGTTGGTTATTGGAATTTTCAAGAAGTTACTGTTGTCGGTTCGACAATAAAGGTAGAGATGAACGGGACTCGAATACTAAATACTGATTTATCAAAGGTTGATAAGCCTATGTATGATATAGGCAAATTCAAAGGGCGATTGCGTAAAGCAGGATATTTTGGTTTTGCTGGCCACGGAGACGCGGTTTCTTTTCGAAATGTTCAGATCAAATCACTTAAATAATTGAATTTTAAAGCGTGGAATTTTTACCGCAATTTCGATTCACTAAGGTAATTTTCACTATTGGCCCGTCGACACTTGATGTTGACATTCTAAGGGGTTTATTGCGTGCCGGGGTTGATATATGTCGTATTAATATGGCTCATGCTTCACATGAGTGGACATTAAATGCTGTTGATGCGGTTCGAACTGCCTCTATTAAAGAAGGTATAGAGGTGTCGATTCTAATGGACATTAAGGGGCCTGAAATAAGAACAGGATTTCTTGATGAGCATATTCATTTAGATAAAGGTCAATACATAGACCTTACACAATCAGATGAGGCTATTCCTGATGGAGACATCCCTGCAGTTGATATCAATTACCCATCGTTGATTGATGAGGTGGAAATAGGTGATGTTTTGTTGGTTGATAGTGGGTTGATGCGTTTTGAGGTTGTAGAAGTTCTTATAGATCGAATTCGGTGCTGTGTTGTTATTCCTGGAGCGATGGGAAGCCGGCGGCATATTAATATTCCGGGGAAGAAAATTAACCTTCCAGCTATGACCGAAAAAGATATAGCTGACACTAAAGTTGGTATTAGTACTAAAGTTGATTTTTTCGCTTTATCTTTTGTTAGAGAGGCTGGGGACATTAATCAATTAAAACAGTTTTTATTAGATAACAAATCTACCGCTCAAGTTGTTGCTAAGATTGAAGATCAAAGTGGGATTGAAAATTTACAAGAGATTCTAGATGTTTCAGATGCTTTAATGGTTGCTAGAGGAGATCTTGGAATCGAGGTTCCTTACGAGGAATTACCGATAATTCAAACGCAAGCTGTGAGTAATGCCTTGAGTTCGGGTAAACCGGTTATAATGGCCACTCATTTGTTGGAGTCTATGATCGAGAGCCCAATGCCTACTCGAGCTGAGATCACAGATGTATCAAATTCGGTGTTCGAGCGTGTTGATTGTGTTATGCTTTCTGGTGAGACCAGTGTTGGCAAATATCCTGTAGAGTGTGTTAAAGTTCTTAATAAAATAACGCAAAACGTTGAAAGACATGCTGGTCGAGGTGGTTTTAATGAGTCATTGTCATTAGCTACGACTAGGGAAAAACTGATGAAGTCTGCCGTTGTTCTTGCCCGTGAACTTGGGGGGGTTGGTATTGTTGTTTTTTCTTCAACTGGACTTCATGTTCGAACTTTAGCTGCTTTAAGGCCACATGGTTGTCCTATATTTGTTTTCACTGAAAAGAAAAAGATTGTTAGTGATACAAAAATGCTCTGGGGTGTTAAAGCGTTTTTAGTTGAATTTAAAGACAGTCAGGAGTCAACAATTAGCGACTCCATATACCACCTCCAGTCTGCGGGCTATGCGAAAAAAGGTGACCAGTTAATTGTTGTGCCGAACTTATTATTCGGAGAAGTAAATATGGTTCAAGTTCGTGATGTATAATTCTTAAACAATATTTTTTATTTTTTCCTCTTCAGATTTTCGATTTGCTCTTTATTCAGGATTTCTGGCTTAGCTCCGTTTTTTATTTCTTCACTTGAAGGCACTCGAACAATGTTGCTTTTAGCTTTAATTTCTTTTTTGAATGAAATTAGTTCTATCTCAAATCGAAGAGTAGAGTAGGGTGGAATTGTCGCTCCTTTACCACGAGGGCCGTACGCTAAATGCTGAGGGACGACGATCTCCCATTTAGCTCCTGGGCTCATTTTAGTAATAGCCTCAGTCCATCCTCGAATAACTCTGTTAAGCACAAAATTGCTCGGTTTTTTTCGAGAGAATGAGCTGTCAAATTCTTTTCCATCAGTAGTCCATCCGCGGTAATTGACTTCAACACTATCCTTACTTGTAGGGCTAGTGCCTTTACCTTTATTAATAATTCTATATTGAAGTCCGGTGGAAGTGGTTTTAACTCCAGTTTTCTTTCTATTATTTGCTAAAAATTCTGCTCCTTCTTTTTTGATCTTATCAATTA
>Ga0115012_10002695_pt1 | contig 10416 bp, 18 predicted proteins | sample TroAtlMetagenome_FD_88706 | JGI IMG/M metagenome (GOLD analysis project Ga0115012, IMG submission 88706) | Marine eukaryotic phytoplankton communities from Atlantic Ocean - Tropical Atlantic ANT10 Metagenome | ecosystem: Environmental > Aquatic > Marine > Oceanic | place: Tropical Atlantic...
GCCGCATGATGCGGCCTTTTTATTTTCTCAAAAGATTACTTGACTATCGTATAATGACACTATAAGATAAAGGTACAACAAAGGAGCAAAGTAATGAATACATGGATACACATCGTTGTAAAAGTAAAAGGAATAATGATCACGGACTCTATCCGCGTCGAGGGCGCCCTCGACCTTGCGGATCATATTGCAAGGCACGTAGATAATGGAGGTGAGATCATCGCCATCACCACAAGTGAAGAGTGGGATAACCAAAAGCCCGCAGATCCCACAGCTGAGGATCTTGATGCAATGGCTACAGCGTTTGAGATGGAGATTCCTGACTAATGGCAAAAGAGCAAAGAGACATGATGCACCCACAGCGCAAAAGCGATCAGTGTGGTGCATTTAAAATCAGTCGCATCACCTGCGGATGGAGTGATGCGGAGTATAAAACAACACTATATTTGAGGCTCAACGGGCAAGGCGTGGCGCGTCTTTGTGATTGTGCGGGCTTCCACTACAAAAAGACGTGCTATCACCTCACAGAGCTTGAGGAATGGGCGCGAAAGAGCAAGGAGCAAGAGAAATGAAAGACGTATACTTAGAGAGAAAAGATCAAGAGATCAAGAAGCTAAAAGATGATTATTGGCGAGTAAGAGAGGGCGATGGTGAGGCCATCCTTTTTGATATGCTCGTGAAGATTGACGATAAAACCACCTATATTGCAGAACATCCCGAAAGAGCAAAGAATCATTACAGCAAGAATCGTGATGCGGCGTTTGTAAGGTCTGTTCGTCAATCGTTGGGATTGACACAAGAGGCGTTTGCGCATCGTTTGGGTGTGTCAAGGGAGATTGTAAACAGGTGGGAAAAAGGAAGGATTCCGCTATCTGATGAGAAAAAGAGTTTTATTGAGGGCGTGGCAAGGATTGCGAGAGATACCCCATCATGGCAAAAGGACGCTATGAGTCTTTTGAGAGGTGTGTAATGAGCTATTCACAAGAAAACAACGAGATCCTTAAGGCGGGCGGGCGGCCTACACAGGGCAAGAATTCACCGCGCATAACAACAGTTATGCCCGAGTGGATGCTAAAAAAGTTAAATGACTACGCCAAAGAGCGCAAAATCTCACGAGGCGAGGCCATCCGGCAAATCCTCAATGAGGTGCTTTGATGGGTAGGCCTCTCAAACTCAATGATGCCATCGTTGCGCGTATTATGGAAGCAACCACAAAAGGGCACACAAGAGAGATGGTTGCGCATTACGCAGGCCTCGATCCCTCAACGTTGTACAGGTGGATCAATCTAGGGCGTGAGGGCAAACAGCCATATCAATCCTTTGTGCGTAAGCTCGAAAAAGCAAGAGCTGAGGGCGCATTGGGTTTGTTGGAAACCATCAAAGAGGCAAGCCGTGATCAATGGCAGGCGGCCGCGTGGCTTCTTGAGCGTTGTCACGGCATGACAAAAGACGCACCGCCACCCGTACAGATTACGATCGATGCTGAGAGCATGGACGTGCGTGCATTGGTGCAAGAATACAAGAAAGAGATCCTTCCTGTGATAGAAGCACCTGAGATCGATCTTGATGAGGATTGAGCATGTACGATGAGATGCGCATTGCAGGGCGAGAGATACACCCAAAACGCATTTTTGATCGCTGTGTGTTCATGCGGCAAGGTCGTGATCCTGTGTACTGTTATGCGCGCCTTGTGCATGTCATGGCACAACAGATCAACCGCAACGATCCCAATACTTACTATATACAAGCGATTCACAACCTATATGCGATCTTTGGGATCGCAGGCACACAAGAACAACAATGCAAACCCATAATAAGACTCAAAAAACAAGGAGTAAAACAATGATAAATGAAAAAATAAATGCAGATCTTGAGGAGCGCGGGCGCAATTCCCTTGCCTCGTGTCGCAAGATTCTTGGGTATCTCGAAGCCTCGCCAAAAGAGATCTTCACACTTCGTGAGATATGCAACAAAAACGGTGCCCATAGTGGATCCTTTTGGGCGGCGGCGTATCACCTCGCCTCTCAAGGTAAGATTGGATTTGCGGATCGCAAGTATCATGTTTTTGGCGGTGATCTTTCAGCGTACCCACAAAAGATGCGGTGTGTTGTCTGGCACAAGGATCACAAACCCAAAGGCATAACCATCAAACCATCATGGGCAACGCATGAGGCTCCACAAGAAGATCCACAGCCCGCGCAACCCTCTCTCTTTGGAAACATTGAGGATCTTACATCGGTTGAGCTCGAGAGTCTTATCAGGCGGGCGCAAAGCCTCAAAATCATTCGTGCTCTTGATGAGCGATACAAAGGCGCAGATGATCAGCTCACGCAAAAGATCAAGACTGCTCTTCGTGGTGTGGGTGTTGCGGATCCTGTGGCGTATCTTCATGCGGATGATGATTGTACATTTTTGACCATGACCGCAACAAAAGCCATGCCCATCAAGATTACGGTGGGCACCAAAGAGGGAGCAAAAACGATCGAGGTAGAGCATATTACCATACATGGCGCACCTGTGATCTCAACCATACAAGAGGCGTATCGGGCAAGAGGTGCACAATGAGAAGATCTATGCGTAAAGACATTCTTGTCACTTCCGTGCCACCAAAGCCAGAGCGTAAAGAAAGAAAGAGAAAAAACCCAAATAGAAAATGTGAGGAGTTTGCAAGCTTGATGCGACGGTATATCTCCACAGCTGGATCCGATAACATCAACCGCAAAGAATGGGCATCTTTTTGCGGTGTGCACCCCAAAACCCTCAACAAATGGATTATGGGATACCCACCAAGAGAGGACACCTATTACCGGATTGCGCGCTACCTTGCGCCGAAGTTGCACGCAACTAAGAAAGAGGTGTTTGAGGAGATATACACAACCTTCTTGCGGTGGCGTGCCCAATGAGCTTGCAACGGGCAAGGCGGCAACTTCTCGACGTGATGAGAGGGTATCCTTTGGCGTTGTCGCGCCTTTGGGTGCCTCATTGCCACAGGTGGGATGGCTTTGGCTCGAAGAGCGAGCGGGCACGCGGTTGCGGGTATGAGATGCGGATGGTGGGTCTTGGCTCATATCGTTGTGATCGGTGTGATGTTGAGGAAACAAGAACATCACAAAGAGAGGCCGCGATTCGTTTCATGAATAGCGATGAGGCGTATTTGTGCACAGGAGGAAACCGTGCGGGCAAGACGCAATTTGGTGCACAATTGGCCGTTGCCATTGCCGCAGGTCGTGATCAATGGTGGGTTCGTGAGTGGCTCAAGCTCAATGGCTTGCCTGCGGATATGGTACAGCGCAAGCCTCAAACAGTGTGGTATGTCGCTCTTTCATATGGTGATGCCCTTGAATATGGGCGGCCAAAGCTTGAGCAATATGCACCGCAGGGCACAAGATATACAAGATGGAGAGCACAAGATCGCGCGGCCATGAGGCTTCCAAATGGAGGCCGGATCGTGTCTTTGAGTGATAGCGCAGGGCGTGAGGCTTTCCAAGGTGCATCGGTTAAATTTGTGTGGTGTGATGAAGAGCCAGATCAAGAGGTCTTTGAAGAGTGTATGCTTCGAATCGTGGATACCAAAGGCAAGATCTTGATCACCGCAACACCCTTGAAAGGGTTGTCTTTTATGTATGACTTCTTTGTGGACAGCCCGCCACAAGGCTTTGATCGTTATGCGATATCAGGTCTTGATAACCCATACATCTCATCGAATAAGTTGAGGAGAGCTGTTGCGCACTTGAGCGAGGCAAGCCAAAACGCGCGCCTTTTTGGTATGTTCACAAGCCAAAGCGGGCTCGTATACAATGAGTTTGATCGGGCTGTGCATACATGCAAGCCTTTCGAAATACCTGAGCATTTTCCGCGTGATGTCGCCATTGACTTTGGGGTACGTAATCCTTTTGTGGCGTTGTGGATCGCACATGATGAGGACAATGATGTGTTGTATGTGTACCGCGAGTATTTCAAGACCGAAAAAACCACCCTTGAAAACGGGCGCATGATAAAGGCGTTGGGCGCAAGAGATCCCGATCTTCGTTGGATCGTGGCAGATCCTGAGAGTAAGGATGGGCGCTTGCTTCTTGCTCGTGAGTTGCGTTTGCATACAAAGCCCGCACCAAAACACATGGGCGTTGTGCAAACCATTGGCCTTGTCAAAGACCGCCTCAAACTCAATGCGGAGGGCAAGCCCGCTCTTGTGGTGTTCAATACATGCAAAGAGCTTATCAAGGAATTTCGTAAATACAAGTGGAGCAAGACCAAAGGCAAAGACAAGCCAGAAAAGATCCATGATCACGGTATGGATGCACTGAGGTACGAATGTGCTTTTTTGTACCGCTACCGAAAACACAGACAGTAAAACAAGGAGTATATATGCAAAAAATAAACGGAGTGGAGATCCCAAATGGATCGATTTTACTTGAGCCTCGTGCGCATCATGATCGCGCGATCTGGGGCTTTGATGGTGTGGTGTTGTATGACTATAATCTTTTGGTTGAGACGTTCATGGATCAAGGCTTCTCATGCATGGAGGCTGTCGAGTGGATAGAATACAACACGATACGATCGGCCGCATATATCAAAGGGTTTCCAAAGGTTGTGGGGGATCGTGATGACTGATCAAGATATGTGGCACGATATGCCAACCGCAAAGATCATGCACGGTAATTGCATGGATCTCCTCAAAGAGATCCCTTCATGCAGTATTGATGCAATCGTAACCGATCCACCTTATGGCATGTCCGCAGATGGCATCGCACGTACATGGGCTGATATCGAAGAAGGGCGCAAGATAAAGGGCTTCATGGGCAAAGAGTGGGATGCCGCTGTGCCTTGTCACAACTTCTTTGCTGAGTGCTTTCGGGTGTTGAAACATGGCGGGCACATGATCGCCTTTAGCTCAACACGCACGGTATGTGCTTTGGGCATGGCTGCGCAAAAAGGAGGGTTTCGAATCCGTGACATGATCCATTGGTGTTATTTCTCAGGGTTCCCAAAATCGCACGATATAAGCAAGGCGATCGATCGTGAATGTATCAAAAATACAATGTACAAAGAGTTTGCTTTGCATTTTCGTGAGCAAAGAAAAAAAAGTAAACTCACACAAAAAGACATTGCAAAATTTTTTCCATCAAAAACAGGCGGGTTAACTGGTTGTGTTTGGAATTGGGAAAACGGGGCAAATGTTCCAACACTAGATCAATGGAAAGTTTTGCAACCAATGATCGATCTATCTCTTGAATACTTGCCTCTAATTGAAAGGGTTGAGGCTGAGAGAAAAGTTATTGCATACAACAAACATACAAATCCAACAAATCACATGAATGCTATGAATAGTCAACAGGGCAAAATTGATCGTGTTAATTTACCAATCACAAAACCCGCAACACAAGACGCGCAAAAATGGGCGGGGTTTGGCACCGCTCTCAAGCCCGCAGTTGAACCCGCTTTATTACTTCGTAAGCCGCTTGAAAAGGGTTTGACGATTGCACAAAATGTATTGAAACATGGTACGGGTGCGCTTAATATAGATGGGTGTCGTTTTGGTTATGGTGATCCGTGTTGGGTGGGATCTCAAGATGATCATACTCGTCATTGGGTATCCCAAAAGACGAACAACATAAGCGCAAAGGGCGGATCTTATGTGCAATCCAAAAATAGAGAACAGTGCGATCTAACACCATACACACCAAAAGGCGGCCGATGGCCTGCAAACCTGTATCAATGCGCCAAAGCCTCACGATCTGAGCGTGAGGAGGGGCTTGAGCATTTGGAAGCACAAAAAGGCATTGCAAAGCAAGTGCATGGCGAAGATTCTAAGGGCTTGAATAGTCCGAGAGCGGGCGCAGGTCGAACCGCAAACGAGGTGCGAAACATTCACCCAACAGTCAAGCCGATCAAGCTTATGCGTTGGTGTTGTCGATTGATAGGCGGGCAAAAGGGATCCGTGATTCTTGATCCGTTTTGTGGAAGCGGCACAACGGGTGCGGCCGCCATCCTCGAAGGTTTTGATTTTGTGGGTATGGAGATCACCGATGAATACTTGCCGATTATCAACGGTCGACTACAATGGGCAAGAGAGGAATACAAAAGAGAGAATGCACAACTCAGCCTCTTTGGGGGTATGTGATGCGCAAGAAAGAGATAGATATGCAAAGCCTTGAGGGCAGGATCCTCGCTTCAATACGCAAGCTCTCAAGAGGGATCGATCTCCTCGTAGAGCTACAACTTGAGATCATTGCGCACCGCTCACGCTTGAGAAACCTTGTGATGGCGTATGATTCCAAACACGGGCAAGAGGGTTGTGATGATCTCATTGGTGCCATTGTGCGTGATCAGGCGCTTCCAAACGAGGAGATCAAGAGCGCCTTTGATCTTTCTGATATCGCATTCCGTGAGGCGTTGGCACGCATACAACACCGCGACAACATGAGAAAATAAAAAAGTTTTCTCTTTTTTGTTGCACATTATAAGTGAATGACATATAATAAAAACACCAACCAAACAACAAAAGGAAAAAAACAATGTTCAGAATCGAAATCGAAAACCAAAACAAAAAAATGGTAGTCAGCTTTGTGGTAGAGGGGACTCTTGAAGATGCAATGAAGATAGCCGAAGAGCAAAGAGGCCGCGCTCTTGCTTCTCTTGCCTCAACAAGGGCTGCAACCGCTTTCATTTGGAATCTCAACATCGGTGGTATTGATGCGATGCTCGATGAGGACGGATGGGACTTGTAAGAGTACTCACAACAAACCCACAAGGCCGCATGATGCGGCCTTTGTTGTATTTGGGCAATGCGGTTGTGATCGTGCTATATTGGGCAAGAGAAGAGGTGATACATGAGTAAAGATTTACCCGCAAAGCCGTTGAGCTTTTGGCAACGCATCACAAAGGCGTTTGCAAAGCCTGTGGAGAAACCCGAAAGGCCTGCGCATGGTGCGGATTGGGCGCGCTCTCAAGGCGCTGCAAATCCTTACCCCGTCAAGTTGTCCATGAGTGCATTTGCATCGCATGGATACGTATATGCGGCCGTCTCAAGAGCATCGCAAGATCTTGCCGCCTTGCCGATCAAGCTCATACGTGGAAAAGGTGAGAATAGCGAGATCATTGAAGACCATCCCTTTTTGGATCTCATGGATCAACCCTCAACGTACAAAGATGGATTCTCGTTTCGAGAGCAGCTCATTGTAGATCTTATGTTGTCGGGTGGGTGTTATGTGCTCCTTGCGGGTACAACCGATGTGCCCACCTCGCTATTTCGCTTGCATCCAGAGCAGACCAAAATCATCACCGATCCGGTTGTGGGGATCAAGGGCTTTGAGTTTACGGATAGTGGCACGGCTGTTGAGTATCCGATCGATCGTGTGGTGTATGCACAAAGCGCCTCATGGGGTGCGGGTGTCGATTCCTTGTATGGGCTTGGCGGTGTCCAGCCCTTGCAGCGTGAGATCAGTGCGGATATAAGCGCGCAAAAGCTTGCGGCGGACTCAGCAAAGAAAGGGCGGCCTGATATCCTCATATCACCCGCAGATGAGGCGGATATTTGGGATTATGAGCAAAGGCGTGCGATCCTTGATGCATACAGGGGCATGAGTAGTGAGGGCGGTGCAATGGTCTTGAGTGGTCAGGTAAACGTAGAGCCCCTTCAAGTATCACCTCGTGATCTTGAGTTTCAAGCTGTGCGAGACTACACAAGGCAAGCGATTAGCGCGGTCTTTGGCGTGCCTCCTTCGGTGCTCGGTGACAATAGCGCCAACTTTGCGGTATCACGCCAACAAGCCCAAAACTATTGGGAGGTGCAAACCAAAAGAGGCAAGCGGTTATCATTCCTACTTACGCAGATCGCCAAGCGCTTTGATTCTTCGTTTCGTGTTGAGGTGGATTATTCGGGTGTTGAGGCCTTGCAAGGTGTGCGAGATGCACAGCTTGACCGCATAACAAAGCACATTCTCAACGGGATGGATGCGGGTGATGCGTACACATATGAGGGCATGCAAGATGCTCCCATTGTGCCTCTTGATGAGCGTGAATCACCTGCGGAGGATGTTGGCGATGAAGAGGGACAGAACGTGCGTGCGATGGAGATGATTTTGCGTACCATATCCAAAAAAGATGAGGCAGATCCCACAAAAAAGGGAGATAGCCACGGAGAAGATCGATCAATGCGTTGGCGGTCGTGGGTTCAAAAGACACAACAACCCGCAGAGAAAGCGATACAACGCGCAATGCATAGCTATTTAAAAGAAGCCCGCAAAAGGTATATGAAAAGAGCAAGAAAGTACATACAAACCCAAAAAGGCTATACACCGCAAGAGCGTAAAGCCGTGATTGATTGGGCTTTGCTTTTGGGTATAGTCGACGAGGTGCGAATCCTCCAAAAAAGATTGGGTCGTCAATGGTTGAGTGTGTGGAGCTTGGCGGGCAATGATGCCCTTCTTGATGTGTATGAGAGCGCGGGCAAGACGTTGCCTCTTGATCTCACCTTTGGATCGCGTGAGGCGGCTGTGGAGGCCTCTGATTTTACATCGATGAACATCGCACAAACGACCGCCAACAAGATGAAAGACGTGATTGAGAAGGGTTTATTAGAGGGTGATTCCATCGATGAGATTGCAAGTAGTATTGAGCAACACACCGCTTTTGGCATCAAGCGATCTCGAACCATTGCACGCACGGAATCCACAAAAGCAATCAACCTCGCAAGTGAGCAAGCATATAACACAGCGCAAGCGGATGGGATAAAGATCCGCAAAGAGTGGCTATCGTCACGTGATGATCTTGTGCGCGAGACACATCAAGAGCTTGACGGTCAGATTATGGGCATCAATGAGATGTTTACAGTCCCCTCCACAGGTGCGCAAACCTCAACGCCTGCGGGATTCGGGATCGCATCGGAGGATATCAATTGCAGGTGCACGATCTTGCCGATCGTGGAATAAAATGTACCCCGATCAATACTACATCTCTTTGATGTGTCTTGTGTGTTTGATGATATTTGTTACGTGGTTTCATGATGAGTGGAGATAAAAAAATGATTGAGCTATTGATTGCGGCCGCGATCGGTCTTGGTGTGGGTATTGGTGGTACCCTCTTTGCAAAGCGTGACAAGAAAGCCGATCCCGTTGTGATTGCGGTTGGCGGTGATGAGGTTGCACGCGGTCAGGTTGATGTACAAAAGCAGCTCACAAACCTCGATCTTGTCAAAGAGATATGCGCGCCCGATTACATCGTAAAACAAGAACAGGGCGATCTCTTGTGCCGTGAGCTATTTTGCCGCATGCAACAACGCGGGATCGATGCGCAAACCTCGCAAAGCGATTGCAACGAGATCGCCAACATCGCCAACACAAAGAGCATACAAGCTGCATGTAAAGAGCTTGAGAAAGAGGCGCATGAGGTGTGTGTGGATTTATTTTTCAAAAGAAAATAAAAAAGTGCTTGCTTTATTTTTTCATTCACATATAATGTAAAAGTACTCAACAACAAGGAGCGAGACAATGACGAATGAACAAGAAAGATACCTTAATGATTTGGCGAGAGAACACAATTTAGCCTCATTTTTCTCAGAGAGTTTTGATGGAATCAAAATGACGCTCATGGGCTCAAAGGATTCTTTTGAGCGTTTTTTACAAAGCAACACATGTGAGTGTGTGGAATTTACCTTTATAGAGTGGGATAACACTAGCCGAAGAGACTTTTGTGACAAAGACTCACAATAACAACAACCGCCCGCAAAAGCGGGCACAACCCAACAAGGAGCAATAACAATGCAACAAAAAGAAACAAAAGAAGTGATTATCATCACATGGAAAAGCGGCCTTAGGCAGGTCTTTGAAAAGACGCAAAACACATACGATATGATCATCTTTGAGTATGAGGACATCGAGGATCTTGAGTATTCCGAGATCGTTACAGTGAAGGAGGTACAACCATGAGTGCGCTTGTATTTGTAGCGGTGCACATCGTCAAGCCCGCCCTCTTTATCCTCATGATCCTCTCATGCCTCATGGCAATCTACCTCACCACAACCAACAAAGGAGCAAAGCACATGCAAAAAGTAGACACCCAACAGATCCGCAAGATGATCAAAATCTTTGGCCGTGCGAAGGTACGCAAGATCCTTGCACAAAAAGGCTTGACCTTCGAGGATCTTGGTATTAGATAATCATGTACTGATTGATTACATGTGTGAGACACCCCGCCTTTTGTGTGGGGTGTTTTTTATTGCGTGATCGCTATACGTTGCAAATTGTGTGCATTTCGTGTATATACACATTAGAGGTGATCTATGTACATCAAAAACCTACAATGCGAGATCTTGCGCGATGCGGCCAAAGATAGCCCTGTTGTGAGCTTTATCGCTTCCACAGCAAACGCGGATCGCTATGGTGATGTGATCAATCAAGGCGGATGGGATCTCAGTAA
>Ga0115012_10002696_pt1 | contig 10415 bp, 11 predicted proteins | sample TroAtlMetagenome_FD_88706 | JGI IMG/M metagenome (GOLD analysis project Ga0115012, IMG submission 88706) | Marine eukaryotic phytoplankton communities from Atlantic Ocean - Tropical Atlantic ANT10 Metagenome | ecosystem: Environmental > Aquatic > Marine > Oceanic | place: Tropical Atlantic...
GGGACAGTGGATTTCGAATCCACCGCAATACCGGGCTATGCGATCTCGGCAGGTTACGAGCCACCTACCTCCTCGTCATAAGCCTCACTAGAGCATAATCAGTGGTAAAGACTGAATTGATGTATCCTAACGGATGTATATGATGGTCCGAATTGAGGTAGAGGGAGTGGTGCACGATGTTGAAGCTGAAGAAGGGACTACAATTGACAAAATTCTCGATAAAATAGGAGTTCTGCCAAGTACTGTACTTGTAACCCATGGAGAAAAAATTGTACCTCATTCTACCAAAATCAATTCTGATGTGGAACTCAGTACAATCATTGTCTCATCCGGTGGATAATTAGACATAAAACTCTGGAGAGGGTTCAGGCGGATTCAACAATGAATCCAGTTCCGAAGTGTCCAATGCAATTTCTCTTCGTATGCGCTCCGCGGTACTTTCAGTGGTATCTATACTAATATCTAGTGCAATTCCAAGTTTTTCTTCTACCCAAGTGGCTAATCGTTGCCCAGTAATTACATCAACAGTTGATCCTAAAGTTTCAGCAACCGCACAAGCTGCTGGAACTCCCTTCAATGGGGCCATACCTGCAAGTAAACCGGCCATTCCAATCATTCCTGCTTCAGGAGCAGTAGTAGAAGCAGTTACACCTCTTTCTGCAAAAGCATCGCGAGTATCTGCATCTGAACAAACCAGATGAATTGAACGATCTTCAACATCAGCTTGAAGACCTACTAGAATCAAAAGTAATTCAGAGTCTGCATCATCTAACATTTTCAATATCTTATCAGCAACCTCATACTGTCCAGTAGGAGTTAGAGGTTGAGAATCACCAGTTAGTACAATGACAGGGAGCCCCATGGGAAGCAATACTTGATGAATCTCAATCCGAGGTGGACGTAAAAGGCCATCTTTCATTGTTGAATGTGGGGGGAAATCAGGATGCATGATCCATGCTATACACTCTGATTCATGCTCTTCAATTAAAGCATCAACAATGATTTTTCCTACATTACCAACACCTGGAAGTGCTTCGATGTATACCATCCCATCAGGAAGAGAGTTTACTCCATCCATCCAATGAATTTCAGTGCGATTCATTCTTCTTCCTCATCTTTATTCTCAATTGAAGGTAAACTGGCAGACCACTTTCCAGAACCTACTTCCTTTCGCTGACGCCTACGTTCTCCTTGACGATCTTCTGGAGAAAACTTCAGTGGGGCTGCTGTTCTCATTTTGTGCCCACAATCAGGGCATTCAGATGCCAGGAAATATAGAGAACATTCAGGACATTTCTGTAGATTACTTCGTCCCATTACAACACCTATTCTTCAAGGTGCTCTTAGGAGGGCTCAAGAACCATTCGGGTAGAAAGAGGAAGAAAGTATCAGTCTCTATAGCATTCAACTGAACCACCAGCGCTCTTGACCATGTCTTCGACAGTTTTCTGGGCAGATACCCACGCCTTCTCAGCTAATTTGTAATCTGGAGCAACCACTTCTACACGATATTCTGGAGCGCCATCATAATAGCAAGAAACTGATACTTCGTCTTCCTTTGATGAAGCATCCTCTGCTCCAAGTAGTGCCTTCTTGATTAACTCGACACCTTCATCATCCCAAACCTCAATCATCATTCTACCGCGAATGGTAACAATAGATGGAACAATATTCTCCAAGGCCAATTCAATCAAGTGTGAAGTCCATTCCCCTTCAAAGCCCATCTCTGCTAAAATTTCTCCATTCGAAGCAGCCTCCTCAAATGAACCATAAAGTGTACCAAAGGTGTCTTCCAATTCAGAACTCATTTTTTCCAATTCAGAATCCTTCCAATTATTTCGCTCTGCTACAATCTTCAGAAGTTGAGCCGCTCTCTGTTCATTCTTCCAATCTTGAAGTGTATCTCTTCGTCGCTCGTCACTTACAGATTTAATGGAAACGTCAACGCTTCTCTTATCTTTCCTTACTTTAGTGACTCTTGCTACTGTACGTTGTCCTTCTCGGATGTGATCCCTAACTCTAGCGACCCATCCTGAACTTACCTCTCCAACGAAGACGAAGGCTCGGATTTCATCGGAAAATCCATTGAGATTGAGGTATGCACCATTCTTTTCAATACTTGAAACAGTAACTACGACGTACTCGCCTTCTTCAGGATACTGAATATTATCATCAGACATCTGTAAGCCCCCGATCACTCAAGGACTTCCTGGACTTCACTACCTACAAGGACGGCTTTTCCTCCTGCAGGCTGTGCGAGAGTAGCACCACACACACTACAATTAATCACAGTAGATGCACGCTCAAAGATTACAACTTCATGTCCACAATCTTTGCAAGTAATGCGAATAAATCTACTAGCCATCATTTTCACCTCACTTATCTACAAGTTCAAACTTCTTTGCTCTCTGACCCGCTGGTGAGTGAGCTTTTCCAGTCTCAGTACATCTGTAGACTAAATTGATTCTCTTGGTAGGCTTTTCACGACCTTCAGGCTTAGGACGAGGGAAACCACGGTAACCAGCAGTTACTCTTCGGAAACGCCTCTGACCCCATTTGAGTTCAGAAGCGCGTCTCTTCTTGACTCGTTCCACAGTGTGTTCAGTGTGACGGCCAGCAGCCGGGCTGTATCTCATCACCTTTCGCGGCATCTTAACCATCATGTCACCTCCGTAGCATCTCGGCGACCATCGGCCCCTATTTGAGCGTGTCGCGGTATAATTACGAGATTACAACGTCAATATCTGCTCAAATGGCATCAATGTTCATGTCTTTAACAGAGTATCGGAGTTCATGGAATGGGCGGCCATGACCTTCTGGTTGCTTCTTTATGGAGGCATACCCGGAGTACTGGCAATGCACCTTCAACGAAAGGAAACCAAGACATACAAGATTGCTACTCCAATGACAGTTCTTGTGCTAGCCGGAATGGCTGGGACTGCCAATATGATTGGTTCGGATAACAATGTAGGCCCTGTTGAAACTGCTGAGGCACTTTTGCATCTGGTGATCCCCACAGGAATCTATCTGATGGGAGCATGTTTAGCAATTTTCGGAGGACCAAGCCCTGTAGGGCCAATTCCCAAAAATTGGAGAAGAGGTGGGTCGATTCTAATGATTATTTCAATCGGATGGATAATCATGCTATCTTTGCAACCTGGAAATCTACCAATCGAAACCGCTGTTATGAACAATGTTGCAATTTCTTCTTTACTAATCGGGGTATCTTTAGTTGGAGCAATTGGAACTACGGTTGTTCTTTCGATTGGGGAAAAAAGATGGTCTGCAGCAATAGCAACAATTTCTCTATCCCTTGGATCTATTGCCCTATTGTCAATATTAGCATCTGAAATTTCTGAAGAAATTAGCGACTCTCTACAATCAATTATAGGTACAATATTTGGAATAATTATTGCCCTATGGGTTGCATTCCATACAACTATTCTAATCGAAAAAAGATCAGACCTTCCAAAAACCACTACTCCAATAACTGATGAAGAAGAAAAACTTGTAAAACGTCACCTTGATACGAATATACGAGGTGATAAACTTGAGTAAAAATAGTTCATTTCTAAGTATCTTAGTTTCAATTTTTATTGTAATTTTGGCCATTGGATGGATTGCAAATTGGAATTTTGAAGATATTCAAGAAATCATGATAGATATACTCGCAAAATCTCTAATGACAATGACCGCTATCTGGTTGATTCTAGCTACTTCGAGTACAAGTATACTCCATAGAGGAAGTGCTCCAAGATTACAGACAATTACGCTATTATTCCTATCTTTAGGAGGATTAGGTCTAGTTGAATTATTGAATGTAGGAGTACAAAGAGCAACACTCGCAACCATTACAGTCCAATGGGCTGGGTTAATAATGGGCTCATCAATCGTTTTATTCACAGTCCTCGCAATTGTAACTGGAAGGGAAGAAGAAGAAGACCCTCTTCTAGCAATGGACAAATAATTATCAAAACTTCCGATCAGGATTTCGAGCATTCCATCTTGATTTCTTCTCAGGTTTACCTTCTACAGGACTTCTAGTCACCATTCGAATAGCCATAACGATGAGAAGTAAGGCCACTAATCCTCCTACTGGAGCATACATCATCAGAGGAGAAGATGGATTGATTCTCGTGGCATCATATGGGTATGCATCAGTATTATCTCCAACACCATCGCCGTCTGAATCAGTGGTTTCACCTGCATTATTTGGAAATGCATCGGAATTATCCCCAACACCATCCGAATCAGAGTCTACAATTTCATTCGCATCTGAAGGGAAAGCATCGGAATTATCCCCAACACCATCCGAATCCAAATCACTTGATTCCGAAGGATCTGTTGGGAATGCGTCTTCATCATCCACTACTCCATCTCTATCATAATCTACTCCAATAATTTCAACAGCACTAGAAAAACTAATTGATGAGCGAATCCCACCAATCTTCAGAAGAAAAATTTCCACAGAATAATTTCCTAATTCAGTAGATGCAGGCACAAATGTAGAGAGATTCCAAACGCCTTCAGAATTAGAAGTTAATTGTCCACGCATAGGGTTTGATGTAGCCCATTCCCCCATTGGAGCAGGACCAGATGGTGATGCAAAAGGGGAAGTAGTCCAATCTAATTGGACAGGGTGGTTCTTATCCGAAGTACTTCCAATTCCGAGTTGACCATTCGAATTCTCTCCCCAACAACTTATTGTTCCATGTTCAGCAAGAGCACACGTATGTGTCTCGGCAGCAACTACTTGGACTACAGAATTAGTTTCATTGACGTACTGTGGAGTGTGTACTTCCCATCCAGATCCACTAACTTGCTTGTGTTTATTCCATCCCCAACAATACACAGAACTATTCTCAAGAACTGCACAAGTGTGCCAGACACCTGCATCCACATCAATTGCTTTTGCTCCATCGGGCAATTTTGCTAGAACAGGTGAAACCGCATTTGTAGAGGAGTTATCTCCAATTTGTCCTCGCTCATTCCAACCCCAGCAAGTTACTGAAGAATCATCCAAAACTGCACACGAATGGTATGCTCCAACGGACAAGTCAATTGCAGAACGACCTTCGGGCAATGCTACATTAGACCCTGGAGAATGCGTGGTTGAAGAGCTCCCCCCATCGCCATTTTGGCCAACATGGTCTTTACCCCAACACATTACACCTCCATCGTCAAAAAGTACACAAGTATTCGAATATCCACCTTCTACAGCAATGGCATTACGATCATCTGGAATGCCAATGAGTACAGGAGTGTATTGGGCAGAAGTTTCCTCGGGACCATTACCAAGCCTGCCATCATTGTCATTACCCCAACACATCAATGTGCCATCATCTAAAATTGCACAAGAATGGTGGGAACCCATACCAACGGTAACTACGGTTCTGTTTGTGGGAAATTCTACGGGTATTGTCGGTGAAGAGTAAACATTTGTCGTACCATCTCCTGACTCGCCATTATCATTCTGACCCCAACAGAAAAGAGTACCTGAGAACTCTAAGGCACATGTTCTACGGTACTTTGCAAAAATAGAATGATATTTACTTCCATCAGAAGAAGAAACCGGTTCAGCAGGCCGCACATGTCTATCCGAATTACCGCCATCTCCCAGTTGCTCGTTGCCATCATGCCCCCAACAAATTGCAGTGCCATTATCTAAAATAGAACATGAATGATAATGTCCCAAAGCGAGAACAGATGCATCACTTTCAGAATTATCATTTTCTAGTACATATGAGAAACGAATTGATGAAATCCCTTGCATATCGCCTAGGTCTAACGAACAATCGATTTCTTGTCCAGCATTAACAACATCAGATGAACAAGAAATATCTGGAGATTCTACTCCCTCTGCAGATGTATGAGACAAGGGCGTTAAAACAAAAAGTAGAGAAATCAGTATTGCGATATGACGCGCGCGCATGTCAGTGACTCAAGCAATTAGGTTTCAAAACATTCGATAATATTGAGAGAAATTTGTACTTTTAACTTCGGCAAGCCTCATAAGAACGGGTTAGGTCGCGAGGCTGTCGAGGTGAGCGAATGAGTAAGGGTACTCCATCCATGGGTAAGCGCCAAAAGATTGTTCATTTCCGCTGTCGACGCTGTGGCAGACACTCCTACCATAAGCAAAAACGGGTTTGTTCTGCCTGCGGATATGGCGCGACTGCTCGCCGACGCAAATATCGATGGTCAAAGAGAAACCGACTTATCGGTAGCAAGTGATTTTGCTCAAGAACCATAAGGTGGCGACTCGACCACACTCTGAGGACCCATGTGCGGCATCATAGGAATCCTTGCTCCTGAAGGGGCAGAGGTTCGACAACAGGTGTATGATGGTCTACTCGTCTTACAACATCGTGGTCAAGATGCTGCAGGAATGGTTACCTGTGACAAAGAACGATTTCACCAAAGAAAATCCAATGGCATGGTTAATGACGTTTTTAGACAACACCATATGGACCTTTTAGGAGGAAATATGGGCATAGGACATGTTCGTTATCCAACCGCAGGATCTTCCTCATCGGCTGAAGCTCAACCGTTCTACACAAATTCACCTTATGGCATGGCCCTTGCACATAATGGAAATTTAACCAATGCTGGAGAACTTTTGCACGAAGTAATTCATCTTGATAGAAGACATGTAAATACAAATAGTGATTCTGAAATTTTACTCAATATTCTTGCTAGTGAACTTGGACGTACTCACGCCACCCAAATTGAAGGTGAACTATATCTCGACTGCGAAGATCTTTTTGATGCAGTTGAGAGAGTGAATGCACGCGTAAATGGTTCATATGCCGCAATAACCATGTTATCTGGTTACGGAATCTTAGCATTTCGTGATCCTTTTGGAATTCGACCCTTAATTCATGGAGTAAAACGAGGTGAGGAAGGAGATGAAACTCATGTATTTGCTTCGGAAAGTGTTGCATTGACTGCATTGGGATGCGAAATAATTGGAGATGTAAGGCCTGGAGAAGCAGTATTTGTTGATGAAAAGGGGCGCATAAGAAGAAGGATATGCCACCCAACACCAGTATTGAAACCCTGTATTTTCGAACATGTATACTTCGCAAGACCTGATTCAGTAATTGATGGAGTATCGGTGTATGAAGCAAGAATAAAGATGGGAGAAAAATTAGCGAATCGTATTATTGAAAATTTACCCAATCATGATATTGATGTAGTGATGCCTATCCCAGATAGTGGTAGAATTTCTGCCATGGAAGTTGCCCGAACATTAGGCATTGAATATAGAGAAGGATTCGTCAAGAATAGATATGTAGGTCGAACTTTCATAATGCCAGGACAAGCAATTCGACAAGATAGTGTTAGAAAGAAATTGAATCCAATACCTCATGAGTTTCTGGGGAAACGCGTCCTTCTCGTAGACGATAGTATTGTTAGAGGAAATACATCAAGAAAAATTGTACAATTAGCAAGGGATGTAGGTGCCAAAGAAGTATTCTTTGCTAGTGCAGCACCTCCTGTTTTGCACCCAAATGTGTATGGAATCGACATGCCTGCAAAGGAAGAATATATCGCACACAATCGAACAAATGATGAAATTACTCAAGCTATAGGGGCAGATTGGCTAATTTACCAATCACTTGAGGACCTACAAGATGCTGTGATTGAAGCAGGAAGAGGTATTCTCACTGAATTTGATTCATCGTGCTTTACTGGAGAATACGTCTGCGGAACAATTACTCCTGAGTACTTAACCTCTGTAGAAGAAGCCAGAAAAGATGGGTCAAAAAGAAAGAAAAATACTTCAGATGAAACCATTGAAATCCACAATAAAGAGTGATTTCAATTATACAGAGAACGGACAGCGCTAAAACCCGTGGGTTGATTCCAAGTACATGCCCCATCGAATAGAGGCCCGACGTAGGGTCCCGTGTGAAAGCAGAGTAAGGGCATGTGACCTTTCTCGCGATGGAAGTTTGTTGGTTTGGACAGATGACGCATGTAAACTGCATCAACTTAGTTTAGAAGAAGAGAGTCACCCAAATACAATTGAACTTGAAGAAGAAGTAGATCATCTATTGTGTCTTCCAAACTCATCTGTGATTGTTGGTACAATTTCAAGAGATGCACATTGTATTTCAGCAAATGGAGAGATTGTTTGGAGAATTAATGCTGTAGGAGGGGTAGAACAACTAGTTGCCACCATAGAAAGAACTCGATTCTTAGCAATTGATGGGATGAGAAATGCGATTCTTTTTGATTCAGACGGAAATGAAATTTATCGACATACTGGGCGGCAATTTATCCTCTCGGCCATTCGCCCAGACGGAGGTGCTTTTGCATTAGCAGATGATACAGGTGTTGTTGAATTAGTGTCCAGTAATGGAGACGTCATTATGACAAGAGAACCTCGCTCCACCGAAGGAGATAGAATCACAGCGATGACTTTTCGTCCAGATGGAGTACTAGTTTTTGCATCAGAATGCAATGGACTTACTGATTCAGAAACTCCTCAAATTGCATTAGATTGCATATCTGGAAATGGTGAATCGTTGCACATGGTAGAAATTGATTCTAATGCATCTGTACTTTTTGGGACTGCACAAGGTATACTTGTAGGAATGGAAAATGGAGATGTAGAAGAACATCGAATAGGAACAAACGAACCTATTACTTGGGCAAAAACTGGGTATGAAGTAAAAGATGTAAGACCACATGACGATGATATTATTGTTGGATCTTGGTTTCATCTTCGAAGATTTCTTTCACCAATGGAAGAAGCTTGGTCAATAGAACATCCAGGATTAATCGATAGAGTATCATCTGATTCAGGTGGTCGAATGATTGCCATATCAGGTGATAATCGAAATGATTACACACGTATTGATCGTATTGATTTGTACGATCCTGATTCTCAACGTTTTGAAATTAATGATGAGGATGCCCTTCTTATCGATGACCAAGATTTGTTTGGAGGAGCAATTGGTAGCACAATAGGAACTGAGTTAAGTGATGCATTAGAAAATACCGAAAATGCATCAAATGAAGACTTTGAAGAAATTGAAGATTTACTCACTGATAAAGAAATGGAAATCTATAGAACGACCCAAGCAAGCGATGATGAATTAGAAAACTTGTTAACTGAATTAGAAGAAGAAGTAGATTCAGAACATGAAAATATCACCAATAATGAAGGCATAGAGGATCTACTTGAAGGGATAATTGATGATAATTCATTTAGTGCACTTCCTCCAATTGCAGACGCAGGAGAAGATAGAACAATTGATGTAGGCGATGATGGAACTGCAATGGTAACATTAGATGGAAGAAGTTCTCAATGTTCAGATGGAGAAATAAAAGAGTGGGAATGGAGAGATTCATCCGGGTTACCAATTGGAGATACGCCTGCACTAAAAGTTAGATTAAAGCCAGGGAATCATCAATTTACTCTAAGTGTTCTAAGTGACAAAGGAGTATCATCTTCAGACTCTGTGTCCATCCAAATAGATGGGGATGATGAATCTGAAGATTCTTTAGATGTACTTCTAAAGTGACTATAACGATGACAAAGCGTCCTTCAATGCTGGTAATGCATCTTCCCAGTTTGCTACAATCCCATAATCTGCCACTCCAAAAATTGGAGCATCTGCATCTTTATTGATTGCAACAATATATTTCGATGAACGCATACCAGCAAGATGTTGTATAGCACCTGAGATACCTACTGCAATGTAAAGAGTGGGAGTAACTACCTTTCCTGTTTGACCTACTTGGATACTATGAGAAAGGCCCCATTCATCAACAACAGCTCTTGAAGCACCAACAGCGGCTCCAATCTGATCTGCAACTGCCTCTAGTTGTCCCCAATTATCGATATTGCCCATTCCTCTACCTCCAGAAATAACAATGTCTGCTTCTGAAACATCGAGACGTTCGCTGGCCTTAGCAATAGCCTCCATCACAGTAACAGAAACGTCAGACGAATGATTGACTGTAGATACTGATGCAGAACCACCTGAACCAGAAGGAGTGAAGGTATTTGGACGAATACTAATCACACAATCTCCTGAAACGCTTACTTCTTCCATAGCTTTTCCAGAATATATCGGACGTGAAATAGTCAAACCGGAAGATATTCCAGTTGCATCTTGAATCACTGGGATGCCACGGGCGGCTGCAACTCTAGCAGCCATCTCTCGACCATTCGGCGTGGCTGCTGTAAAGATTGTACCACCTCCAATTGCGCTATTCAAAGCAGAAGACCAAGCACCACCATCAAAAGAAGAAAAACAATCTCCTTCGACACCTATAACAGCGCTAACGCCATCAATAGATGCAGCAGAATCTGTAGAAATACCTCCTGGGCAAAGAATTGTAGGGCTTGAACCAAGAGAAGTTGCAGCTGCAACCATCTGGGAAGTGACTGGATGTAA
>Ga0115012_10002697_pt1 | contig 10415 bp, 12 predicted proteins | sample TroAtlMetagenome_FD_88706 | JGI IMG/M metagenome (GOLD analysis project Ga0115012, IMG submission 88706) | Marine eukaryotic phytoplankton communities from Atlantic Ocean - Tropical Atlantic ANT10 Metagenome | ecosystem: Environmental > Aquatic > Marine > Oceanic | place: Tropical Atlantic...
AAAAAACTTTTATTCTCCCTCCAGCTCACAATGAGCTGGAGGGACCACCCACAACAGGGAGGGGTCAATGAACTTTAAAACGAAAGGAAAGAATATGGGCGATAAAAATTCTAGCAGCTTCACTCCAAACGGAGGTCATCCAGTTCCTGGTGCGCCAGGCTCTGTGGGAGAAGAATCGGTGGCTGCAGCGACCGAGCGGACCCAACCACGGTCACGTCTTGATGAATGCCCGACCGACCCAGATCATCCTGATTTTCCAGTTCAATACCACCGTCATCCGTGGGATTTGATGGAATGAGCGGGGCTCAGCAAGCTGTATATGCAGCTGGGTCACAGCAGGGAACAGAATCACCAGAGATTGTGTTGTCTGAAGCCGAGCAGGCTGATGTTGAGCAGTTGGATGGAGTATCGAAAACTATCTACTTTGAACATCGTAAAGATGGAGATTCTCATGCGATAGCGATGCAGCGTCCTTTCCAAGCTTGGTGCTAATGTGCACCCACAAAGCGCGCCATATTATGGCGCGCTTTTTTCATGCTCTGTGGTGTAAAAAAGAGAAAAGCCGCGGCGGTCCCACCCGCGCGGCTTTTCCCAAAATAATGGGAATAAACGTTTATCCATGCCATTTTTCAGGCGAAAGAACAATTCGCCACCGGTAATATTTCGGGTGGCGAACGAACATCATACGCTCCTATAAAAAATATGCAAACTGTATAACTGTGTACATTGAGCTCCCGAATATAATCTGCTAGGGTAAGGAGAATTCACTAATATATAACCATGCTAGACAACCTTACTGCCAACGCTATAAACGCATTTTTACCGAATCTTACTTACACGCTTCCGTGGGTTGGAGAATACGATTTTACCAAAATAGTATCTGCCGGATTGGTGTTTGTAACGCTTACTGTCCTCTTTTGGTTTGTGCGAACCGTCTTTCTTATCAGAGCAAAAGCTTTGGCTCAAAAAACCACTGGAACATTTGACGATGCTTTGGTTGAGGCAGTAGAAAATATCAAAGCGTGGGTGTACACAGTTGTGGCGTTGTTTGCGGCACTGCAGTTCTTCACGCTGCCGGAAACAATTGATTTAATTGTGAAAGGAATCTTCTACTTCGTTATCGTGTGGCAAGCGATAGCCATCGCTACGTGCTTTATTGATTATTTTGTTCAGCGATATCTTGAGAAAGATGAAGACGGTGACGGTATTGTAGATCCCGGCTCAGCGACCGCTTCAAATATGGTCACCTTGATAGCTCGAATCGTCATGTGGGTGCTTGGCATCATCTTCGTTCTATCGAACTTGGGTATTGAGGTCACTTCCTTAATTGCTGGTCTTGGAGTCGGTGGTATTGCAGTAGCGTTTGCACTGCAAGGCGTGTTGGGTGACCTGTTCGCTTCATTCTCTTTATATTTTGATAAACCATTTAGAATTGGTGACTTCATTGTTATTGGCGAAGATTCTGGGACAGTAGAGAAGATTGGAGTAAAAACCACACGTATCCGGACTCTGCAGGGTGAAGAGCTGGTAGTGTCAAACACCGAACTAACGACTGCTCGCGTGCAAAACTTCAAGAAAATGGATGAACGACGCATTGTATCTCAGTTTGGGATTACGTACGAAACAGCGCAAGAAAAAGTACAACAAGTGCCTGAGATTGTGAAAAATATCTTTGAAGGAATTGAAGGGGCCCGTTTGGATAGAGTGCACTTCACTACCTTTGCTGATTCAGCGCTGATATTTGAGCTGGTGTACCATGTTGAAACAGCTGATTATGCTGAGTACCTAGACAAACAGCAGACCTTCAATTTTGAATTAATGCGAATCTTGGCTGAGAAGGGTGTAGAGTTTGCGTATCCAACTCAAACCATCTATACAAAAACAGTGAGCTAATGATGAGGTGTTGTAAAAGCCCGGAAATGACAGCTGTCATTTCCGGGCTTTTATTTTTATTCGTTAGGTCTTTGATTTTGCAGAAGAGTGAGCAAAAATGGTGAGAGTATTTCTCCAAAAATTTGGGCTCGGTAAGGGAGATTTCCGTTGAGACTCGCTTCAAATGAGAGGCCTGACTCTTCTTCAATTGTTCGAGAAACGTGCGAGAGTGTAATTGCTCGCAGGCTTCCTGTGCCGTCTGTGGCGTCGTCTCCGCGGGTTACGATGATTCCGATGACTTCACCATCTTCATTGAGTACAGGACCGCCTGACGCACCCTCAGCGCCAACTGCACTGCCGCGAATAGAGATGACATCAGCGTAATTTGAACCAAAGGTATAGAGTTCAGAAATACTGGTTTCAGCTGACCGAGGAATCAAATCAGCAGTGGGTCCATTTAAGATGAGATTGTCCGCTGGATATCCGGCAGCTACCACAGTGTCGTTTTTCATCGAGGTGGGCAGCAAGCTGTCATCAAGTTCAAGAGCTGGGAATGCAGCCGGAAGCGGCTGATTATCCAAGCTTCTACTGGCATAGAGAAGGGCGTAGTCGCGTTCTCCAGTACCCATTGGTACTTCGTCGTACAGTATGCTCGCATTGGCTTGAATCCAGGCTGGCGGGATGTATAACAGCTCAGCTGCGTATTTTGGGCTGGCTGGATTGCCGGTTCGCACTACGCATTCTGTGATTCCAAATTCCTTGGTCTGCTCAAGTAGGAGGAATTGCGCGACGTGAGCATTGGTCATGATCACGCCGTCGGCATCAACGAAAAATCCAGTACCAGTCGTAGTTCTTATATAGTCCGGAGTGGTATACGTGCAGAAAATATTCACCAACGCAGCCAGAGGGTTTTTTGTATTTCCGACAGTTTCTCCCGTGGTATTCACCAGCGCAGCTGATTGGTATTGAGCGCTTTGCCGGAGTATGTCCGGGATGATGCTCCCAATACCACTTGGCAAAGCAGAGAAGAACCCCTCTGACTCTTCTGATTCGTTCTGAGCAAAAGTATCTGCGCTGTCCGTAAAACTATCTGGAACAAGTGTCATTGCCAAACTATTGGTGAGCGCTATATAGGTAGTCAAAATACCAATCAGAAGGTCCGTGAAAATCTGCATATTCCCATTAGTATACCACCTGTATTTTTAGTGAAAGCTGAAGAACCAAGCTGCGTTGAAAAGAAATAGGTGTGGGATTGACAATACGTTCATTCTGCGTGAAAAGGGTACGGGAGGGTGATATTTTGGTATACTGTGACGCATGATTAGCCGAGAATTTTACGCAGTATCTGTAGCTTTTATTGGTATCCTAGGGTTTGCACTCGGGGTGCTGTGGCAGCAAGATGCTCAACACACGTACAGCGAAGAAGAATCAGAGCATGAGCCAGTCATTGCGCAATCAGGAGAGTTTACAATGACTGCTGAGTACATCGAAGATGACACCTGGGAATATCAAGTAACCGGAAGTTTTGACAACCAGTGTCCCAAGTACGACATTTCAACCGAATTAATAGACGCAAAAACCGAAATCGTTAAAGTCCGAATGATGGTCTACAAGCCAGCTGATGACGTGCTGTGTGCGCAAGCCATCAAACAAGTAAAAGAGTCTGGAGAATTTACCGCTGCAGCTGATTCGGAGATTGAATTCACTGTGCAGGAATCTGAGTCACGACCAACCGTAACTGGCCTACCTGCGCTGGAAGATTAGTATATGAAAGATCAAATCACAAAGTTTTTGCAGTACTATCTAGTGGGCTTATTGCTCTTGGCTTTTGTAGCGTCAAACCTTTTTATCTTACCTACGTTCCTCACGCTTGATTGGAGCAACATTCAGTCCTTTGTGGAAGTGGTGCGTCTGATTCTGCTGTGGGTGATTACATTAGAGCTTATTCGGCTTATTCTTGAATACAAGTCAGAGATTGTTATCGAGCTGCTCATCTTTGTAGTAGCCCGCAAGGTCTTACTGCTGGAGCATGATTTCTTTTCTCTGTTTGTCGGCGTGGCTTGCATCATCTTCCTGCTCGCACTGCGCTTTTGGATATTGGAGAAACGCCAAGTCCTCTCCCAAAACGAATTTCATCTCGAACAATAGAAAAATCCCCAATAGGGGATTTTTCTTTGGCACGGGCTATGCAACGATGTTTAAACTATTTTGAGTGATTCTCAGGCTTAAATTGTTTCGAGAGTTGTCGCACAACTGAAAAAAGTTTCTTGCCCTCCACAGAGTTTTTGTCTACAAAAGCAATTTCAACGCACTCGTCTGATGGTGTGAAGTCTAAGTCTTTTACTGTTGCTTCATATATTACATTAGCACCTCTGCCGTGGTGTCGCTCAAAAGCAAAAGTAAAAAAGTAGGAGGGATTGTCGGCTATCCAGGTTACTTCTAGCCCCATTTCTTCTCTAATTTCTCTGGGTAAATCTTCTTGAGGTGATGCGTCCCAATCTAATCCACCGCCGGGTAGTTCCCATTTACCATTCTCTTCTTTGCAAATCAGAAATTTATCTCGTGTTTCATTGAGTATCAGTGCCTTGATACTGACGCGGTAAAAACACTCTGGTAAGTCATTTATATTCATATAAATTTAGCTTAGGTTTTTAAGAGGTGCCAAGTACGCGTTGTCTCCGGCTCTGTATCTAAATAATTTAACAGAAAGTTTGATAATAGCAATTACTAAATAAACCTCACAGCTAAACCCAATAAGAAAACCGGCTCAAGGCCGGCTTTCTTATACTAGTGCGGGTGAGAGGAATCGAACCCCCGACTACTGCTTGGAAGGCAGTCGTTTTACCACTAAACTACACCCGCAAGTGAGAAGAAATATGGAAGCTTGCTTACATATTTGCTCCGAGCGCAGCGGGTGAAAGCTTTTGCTTACACCTCGCTACCCGGATACTCTGCTATCTTCTTTGCAAAGCCTCACAATCTTAGCACAGTACCCTTATTTTTCAATGCCTTGAGTACGAAATAAAGCAGCCTCCTGATTCGGGCGATTACTTATGGTTCTCGGCAGCATGGTAACTAGATTTTCTGAAAAGAGGTGAGGTAGCAAAACAGCCCCGGCTGAGGGCTGTCTTACAATGTGATGGGAAATAGCGGTATATATCCCTATGCATTTCCACATAGCGTATTACCTCCGCTACCCCAAAATTATAACATAGTGACTGAGAAAAAAAGAATGGGCGGATTGATGAAATCAATCCGCCCATTCACCTCAAGGAGTGAGACTATTTTACAGCGTCTTTCAAAGCTTTTGCAGCTCGGAATTTTGGAACTCGCATTGCTGGAACTTGTACAGTTTCACCAGTTCGCGGGTTTCGAGCTTCTCGGGCGTTTCGCATCTTTGCTTCAAAGATACCAAATCCAGCGATTGAAACTTGTGTCCCGTCTTTCATTGCTGCTTCGATGCTGCCAAACACAGCGTCTACTGCTCGTTCAGCGTCAGCTTTAGTAGTGTCTAGTACTTCGTGCACTTTGCTGATGATGTCTGCTTTATTCATAGTTCAGAATTATTCTAAGAGCGATTAATTTGTGATGGTCAGAAAATTTATTGACTCATGCACAGCGCCTATATTTATGTGGCTTGTAAAACATTATATAGCAACGTATATAAGCTGCAACGATTACACACATCGTTTTTCTGTGGCTTAATATTTTTGCACATTTTGAAAAAATGCTATCATGCCACGATATGAAAATAGGAGTTATGGGTGCACGAGGAAGTTTTTCGGAGCAGGCGGGTGAGACGTATGCTCCCGATGGAGAAATTTTTCCATTGATTAGTGCAGAAAATGTGCTGCACGCACTTACAGTAGGGGAGATTGATAGAGGGATATTTCCCATCGAAAACAGCAACGGTGGAATCGTCATTGAGGCGGTGCATGCTATGGCAAAGTACAACTTTTCAATTGAAAAGATGTTTGAACTAGATGTGCATCACATGCTATTGGTGAAGCCAGGGGTAACCGCGGCTCATATCAAAACTATCTCTTCACATGATCAAGCTATCAAGCAGTGTCGCATGTATGTGAAGCGTGCGTGGGGAGAGGCTGATATAGTACCGTATTTAGATACTGCCAAAGCAGCTGAAGATTTGGCAAGTGGAGTATTGCCGGACACTACTGCAGTAATAGCACCGAGGAAATGCGCAGAGCTCTATGGGCTAGAGATTCTCGAAGAGTCAATTCAGGACTTAAAATATAACTACACGATGTTTGTAGTTGCACAGAAAGCTACAGACTAAAAACGAAAACAGCTCAGGCGGACCTGAGCTGTTTTTATATTCTTTGCTATCGAGCGTAGCTGATGACACGTGTCTCGCGGATAACGTGGACTTTGATTTCTCCTGGGTATCGAAGCTGAGCTTCAATAGTGGTGGCAATAGTTCGCGCCAATGTGTTGGTTTCGTACTCGTTAAGACTAGAAGGATTTACCATGACGCGGATCTCTCTGCCGGCAGCAATCGCAAATGCTTTCTCTACTCCCATCAAACTGGTCGCAATCTTCTCTAGGTCAGTGAGGCGTTTGACGTAGTTTTCCATTGAGTCGCGTCGGGCCCCAGGACGTGCTCCTGAGATGGAGTCGGCCACTTGTACGATTATGGATTCCGGAGTTTCATACGGATACTCCTCGTGGTGAGCTCGCATCGCCAAAATAACATCTTGCTCCACACCGTATTTTTCCAGGATACGAATACCTATCTCTACGTGTGTACCAGCCACTTCGTGACTGACCGTCTTTCCGATGTCATGCAAGAGTGCTCCTGCGCGCGCGACCGCCACATTTGCTCCTACCTCCTCTGCAATAGTGCCGGCGATGTGTGCCATTTCCACTGAGTGCCAGAGGACGTTTTGACCATAACTGGTACGGAAGTGAAGGCGGCCGAGAATAGTAATAAGGTCAGGATGTAAGTTTGGCACGTTTGCTTCGTAGGCAGCTTTTTCGCCCATTGCGCGCACTGTTTTGGCTACTTCTGCACGTGCTGTTTCTACTACCTCTTCAATCTTGGCTGGCTGAATCCGTCCATCTTTCAAGAGTGCTTCGAGGGCTACCCGAGCAATTTCGCGGCGGATTGGGTCGAATGAAGAGAGGACAATGTAACCAGGAGATTCATCTACCAATACATCGACCCCTGTTGCTCGCTCAAAGGCTCGCACATTTCGTCCTTCTTTACCGATGATCTTGCCTTTTTGTTCGTCGCTCTGAAGCTCTACGTGTGCCGTCATCAGGTTGGGAGACATGGTGTTTCCGACCCGGTGAATCGCAGCGAGTAAGAGGTTTTGGGCGTGCGCTTCGTATTGCTCCTCGCCTAGGCGAGTAACCTTCTCCAGACGAGCGCGCAAATCTTCACCACGTTCTTGTTCTACTTTATGAATGATTTGCTCCACCGCTTCTTCTTGGGTGAGGTTGGCTACTGCTTCTAGTTTTTTGTCAGCTTCATCAACGCGAGCGTCGAGCTGGGCTTTGATGGATTTGATTTGATCGATTTTTTCTTGCAGGGCTTCTTTCTGTGAATCAATATCAATCTGACGTTCGTCCATCAGTTCCTCTCGTTTGTCTAAGCGGGCTTCTTTTTGTTCTAATTTTTCTTCTAGGTGTTTGCGGTCGGCCTTTGCTTCTTTCTCGATTTTTTCTGCTTTCTCTTCTGCAGCTTCTACAATGCTTAAAGCCTTTTTTTCAGCCTTAATCTCACGCTCTTGGATTTCTAGTTCAATTGAGTTCTTTTTCGAATGAGCGTGCAGGTAGCGCACATAATATCCAGCTCCAATACCAAGGAATACTGCAAAAGCCAACGCAACCGTAAATTCATATGGTGGCATGAGTGTTTCCTAATTAATTCGTAACAGTACAAATTAAACTGTACTAGAGAATATCGGGTTTGTAAAACTGAAGGGAACAAATATAAAACAGCCATCACTCGAGGTGATAGCTGTTTTGGGTACTGCTCGTTTCGGGCTATTTGTAGATAGCGTCCACGATACCGTACTTCTTAGCTTCTTCAGCATCCATAAACATATCTCGGTCAACGTCTTGTTCGATTTTTGAGATTTTTTGTCCGGTTGCTTTGGCGAGCATTTTGTTCAGTCGCTCTCGTGTTTTCAAGATGTGCTTGGCGGTGATGTCGATGTCTGACGCTTGTCCATACGCTCCACCGGACGGCTGATGAATCATTACCTCAGCGTTTGGCAGAATGAAGCGCTTTCCTTTCGCTCCTTGCGATAGGATAAGAGATCCCATAGAAGCAGCGAGACCAACACAGGCAGTCGCCACGTCAGGCTTGATGTGGTGCATAGTGTCGATAATAGACAGTCCAGCCGTCACACTTCCTCCGGGAGAGTTTACGTATACCGTGATGTCTTTCTTTGGGTCTTCAGCTTCGAGAAAGAGGAGCTGAGCTACTACCAGGTTGGCCATGTGGTCTTCAATTGGACCAGTAATGAAGATGATACGTTCTTTGAGTAGTCGCGAAAAGATATCAAAAGAGCGTTCTCCACCAACAGTTTTTTCAATCACCATCGGTACGAGGTAGTTCTGTTCGTTGTTCGTGTATTCAGATTTCATAATTTTCAATTTATTTCCGGGTGCAGTTGCCTGCAAGGGCAATGGTAGCAGATTTGCTCAAAAGAAAACAGCCGCGCGTTCAGCGCGACTGCTGTGACTGCTTACAGGGCTAGATAGCGGTTCCGCCGTCGCCTGAATCGATGCAGCCTGTACCACCACCAGGCGAGATCCCTCCGTACCATTCGGCACCGCAAATGGGTTTGCAAATTGGCTTTTGAATGAACATAGCAAGTCCTCCTTTTGGTTTAGTTGCCGTTTGTTGATTGTATACTATTTTTTATACAAAAACAGCCGCACCCGTAGGGTGCGGCTGTTTTTCAAAGAGATACTATTTCGTTTCCAGGCCTTTCATCACTTCTTCATTCAAGAGGACTGAGGCAACGTAGAGGCGTACTCGGTGTTCGTCAGCATCCTTGAATCGTTCCATCAGCTCTTTGGTTTGTTCAGTTACTTTTTCAGCATCTGGTACCAACTCTTCTTTTTTGGCAATCTCGTTTAAGAGCAGTTGTAGCTGAGCACGTTTTTCAGCGGCTGGTTTCCATTCTGCTGCCAGTTCTTCTTTGGTTTTCTTGATGTGGGCGAGGTAGTCGTCCATCTTCAATTCTGATCGTTTTAGGTCATCCTCCATTTGGGCAAACATCTGATTGATTTCTGAGTCAATCAAGATTTGCGGCAGTGTCATGTCAGTCTTTTCGATAATCGCATCAGTAATGTCAGCGCGGTGCTTGGCTGCGTTATTTTGTTTTTTCTCTGTTTCGATGTGTTCTCGGAGCTTGGCTTTGAAGTCTTCAACTCCTTCAAATTGTCCAGGTTGACCAAGGGTCTTCACGTATTCATCTGTCAGCTCTGGAAGTGGTGCGTTTTTGTCATCCTCAACCTTCTTTTCTACTGATTCTGGAGTAGGAAGCTCAGCTGCTTCTTTGTCAGCCTCTTCTTTTGACTGTTGTGAGAGCTCTTGCATGCGTTCGTACGCCCGCTTTTGCTTCTGAATTTCTTTGATTTTTTCGTCGAGTTCCTCATCAGTCACTTCGTCAGCTGGACGATTTTTATTGATGTCTTTGGCGATTTTTTCGTAGTCAGGAAGCTCAAACGTTGGTACGACTGCGACAGTAGCTGAAAACTCTAAATCGTTATCGGGAGCCAGTTTCTTCACTTCAATTTGTGGGTGACCGATAGCTTCGATTTTGTGTTCAGTAATAATGTGCGGATACGCGTGAGCGATAGCTCGTTCTGCCATTTCAGCCAGAATGTTCATTTCTCCGAGGTGTTTTTCAAGAACTGGAGTCGGTACGTGCCCTTTGCGGAATCCGTCGAGTTCGACGTTTTTTCCTAAAGCTACCAAAGCGGCTTTTCGCTCGCTCAAAAGCTCAGCGTAGGGAAGCGCTCCAGTGATTTTAACTTGTGAATCTGGTAGTTCTTCAATCGTAAATGCTTGTTTGAAATCTACAGTGTGTGAATGTGACATAGTGGTCAGTAGTGTACGAAATTGAGTGGGAATTGCAACCTGTAGTCTAAACCTACCAAGGATATTTACAGACACGAATCAAGTTCTCCGCTCAAATGAATAGTAATTCATTTTCCGCGAGGTCTGTAAATATCCTTGAAAGGTTTGTGGAAAAAAATTTTAGAAAATGAAAACCGCCTGCGGGGCGGTTTTTGGTTGGCCAGGATGGTGACGTTTTCGCTCTAGCCTCCGGTCATCCCTACTGCTGGCCGTTTAGCTCAATATGTGTGCGGGGCTGAATGACTTCTTATGCAGCATGTCTTCATGCATACAAGGGTCATAAACGGTCCCCGGCCTCAATTGTTTTCTGTTTACAAACTGATTGGGAGTCAGCTTGCGGTGATTGCGGTTCCTCATGCTTGAGCTGATTGAGTCAGTTTCAAACGATGGTGTCGATTGAACGTGCCATGTATCCCTCCTTGCT
>Ga0115012_10002703_pt1 | contig 10407 bp, 11 predicted proteins | sample TroAtlMetagenome_FD_88706 | JGI IMG/M metagenome (GOLD analysis project Ga0115012, IMG submission 88706) | Marine eukaryotic phytoplankton communities from Atlantic Ocean - Tropical Atlantic ANT10 Metagenome | ecosystem: Environmental > Aquatic > Marine > Oceanic | place: Tropical Atlantic...
AATAAGCTCATCAGCTTCTACCTCAGCTTTGGCTTTGGCTTTAAGAAGGTCGTTGGCTTCCATTCTTTTTTTAAGTCGCTCAACTACTCCGCCTTGAATCTTTGCTTCAATGTGTGCGTTCAATTTCAGAATGTCGTCCTCAAACGTTGCTGTGGCTTTCTTAGACCCCCGCTGCGTCATTTCTTTGATAAATCTATGAACGCACCCATCTTGGCCATGTTGCCATCCACCATAATGATCATCAGGTACCTTGCTTCTTTTAAGGTTGCCGTTGCTGTCAAAATCATCTTTCCCTAAATTTCTACTATCACTCATGATAATTTCTTAATTAATAAAAAAGAGGGAGCCGAAGCTCCCTCGATTTTGATCAGTCGTTCAGCCCTTTCGCCTGAGATGCGTCAAAGGTGATCGCATTGTTACCGAATGATTTTAATGCATTCGCCATGTTCGCGAGATTAACCTCAGTGTGATTAATGCGGTCACGCAAATGACGACATCTATCTTCTGCAGCTTTCTCTTTATCGAGAATCAGCAAAAACAATTCGGAAATCGATTTGCCGTGTTCTTCAACCATTACGTGCGTTTCATCGAAACGCCGATCGAGTTGTTCCATACCCGCAAACATTGTTGCGTCTTTTGCGTCCATATCTTCGGATTCAGGCTCGCAAGCAGGTTTGGCAAACTCAGCTTCGATAATGTTATCGTTGATAAGGAATTGCTCACTGTTCTCAGGATCAACCTTCAGCGATTTTTCACGTACTGGCGTAACGAATTGAGGATTCAATTTTTCACGAGTACGGCGTTGCTGATCTCGACGTATTGAAAACGCTTCGCGTCCAACATTTATGCACGAAACATTAATCTGCATCGAGTCGACTGTACCTTTGATGCTGGTGTCGCTTCCGAAGCGAACATCTTCAGGAGTCAGAATGCCTTTCGCAAAAAGAACGAGCAGTTCCTGCATCCTCAATTTCGAACGGTCGAGAAAGTTACCGCAACCGGTTACCTTCATCCAAACCTGATTCTTATTCGGATGCTGAACCTCATGAGGAGGTCTGCTTGTCCCAACCGAATAACTGGTGCGGTTTTGATTAGCACCTGCTACTGGCATACGTTCTACACTAGGCGGAACATGAGTTGACGAATCCCCGAATGGTTTTTCGAACATCTCATCTGTCTTATTAGAATCATCTTGCACGATGCTGGCTGATTCAACTTGGCCACGAGACATATTTGCCTCTGTTGCTTGCATATTTGCAGCTTCACGCTGCGCCGTATGGGGTGTAATGAATTTAATCATTGTTTTTTAATAATCTAATTTTCTCTCTGTATGGTTTTTTTCATGTTTTCTCTCATAACTTTCTTTTGATGCTTGTGGTTACTGATGGGCTGAACTGTTGGAATAGTTCGAAGTGCCACCAAATCAGCCGAAGTGCTGATTATTTCGTTCATACTCTTATCTCCTTTATAGGGAAGTTCCAAATTGAACTGATTTTCAGTCGCCAATAAACCGTGGTAAAAACTTTGCTCAGATTCCATAAATAGATTTTTTATGGCAGATCCAGCTTTCCACGAGCGGATTGTTCCCGGTTGGATCACATTCAAATGTTGTTGTAATTCTATCGGGTCCATTCTGCTAAAAACGAAAATGGATGGCGTACAGCCTCTTGTCTACCCCAAAATGAAAAAAATATGAAGAATTTGCATTATAACTATCTCGTTATAATTCTGGTGAAGCAAAATACGCTCAAACACTAAGAAAAAACCCACTCTTGGGGAAAAGAGTGGGAATAATTGGTGAAAAACTTTTTTTGAATTTTTGTCGTTTTTAAATTTTTAGCTCAGGTGACATCGATCTTGAGAATGTGGCGGTTAATGTGGTCTGTGGGATGCTAAAAAACATATCTCAGATTTGATAAAAATTTAAATTATAAACTCAGCTATGTTTTTAGCCTTTATTTATAGGGTTCTCCGCCATGTGGATCAAATTCATCTTCCTCAATTGGCTCATCAACACCTGGCAAAGCTGCGATTGGTTTGTCGCCGATGTGGGCATGTCGCTCTTTAATATCTACAAATTGTTCGTACCAATTCTTCAATTGTTTTTTATGCGAATCGGGATCGTCATCAAATTCTATCTTATCTTTTTTCATTTGAGATTGTAGATCAAGTAGGTGAGTGACCAATTCCTGACTACCCGCCATTGATGTCAGTATTCTTGTTAGCCAGTCGGTGATTTGTTGGAAGAGATCATTGTATGATGGCTTTTTTATTCGGGCTAATAAATGAGGATTGTATTTCTTCCCGTGCGGAGTCATCGGGTTATTTGTTTCTGTTTTTACAGATTCAAAATACATATTCGGTGGATCTTGTTTTCCGTGGCGTGCCTCGAGAATATTGTACATTGCAATGGCATTTCTGGCTTCGTCCGGTCTATACCAATACTCAGCGTTTGATGCTGTTGGAACTCCTTCGACCGGAAATCTTTCAGCACTGTCATCAGTTTTTTGAATATATCCACGAATGTATTCTGAAGCGTAATTTTTAAGTAAATCCTCAATAAAACTAGTAATTGTCTGATTTGATGCTGCTGCTGACAGTTTAAGAATATCAATTGTTTCTTTAGAAAATCTATATGATGCACCGATCTTAGCTGATGCATCACCTCCAGGTTCAAATTTAGCTTTTTTGAAAATACCTGGCTCGCTTCCCAAAAGTTTTTTGCACTGATGATTCATCATTTTCTGATGTTGCTCAGGAATATCAGCAGCGGTAAAATTAACCTCCTTCTTTTCGACCATCAGTTTCTTTGAAACCTCCTTTGACAGTTTGCGAGGCTTCTTGTTTGCCCAGATTTGATCTTCAAACCGGTGGAGGTCGGTAGTTGAAATATGATATATTTGCTCCAACTCGCTAAGCGTGCTTAAACCCATTGAGTGAGCAGTGCCACCAAGCAACCAAGCAAGCGATTGTCGATATTCTTCGCTAGTGGAAATTTCTTTCATGCACAGTGAAAAATCTTTTTGAGACATTCCCAGTTCTTCCCTGATTTTTTCACGGGTATGCTGTTCTTGTCCGTTTCTGACTCTTAAATCCTGAATCATCAACTGCATATATAGAGAATTGCAGCAGTTTGTTAGTCCGTCATCCTTGATGGACCGTTTTGTTGCAGGTTTTTTCATAGCTTTTTGCGCTCCAGATTTGTGCTTTCACAAAAAAAACGCGCCGCCTTTCTAGACTGATTTTACAGGGTGTCAAGGATCATTTGTATAGCAAATTTGTAATACAAGGGTTGCCAGATTTCAAAACGCCTCCAAATGATGTTGTCGCAGCCAGTAGTTTTTGAGCTGCAAAAGATCAAATGGAACTGATTGAGAAACATCCCAACACCCGGACACAGCAAGTGAATTTTCGCCTGACTGGAAAAGAATTGAAGCAACTGGATCGCTTTGCTGCTCGCAAACATTGGACCCGCACAAAAGCCATTCGCTGGATGATTGCAAATCTACCACTGGCAAAGCAGGAGGCTAAATAATGGCAATCGTCCCAGATTTAATGACATACGAGGAAGTGGCTGAATATTGCGGCGTATCAAAGAGTGCGGTTCGCAAGTGGGCGCACTCGAGGCAGATCCCCACAATTTCACTTGGCTACAAAATCAAACGAATCTCATCAGAGGCTTTAAATGAGTTTCTGAAAAAACGGACCAAGTTATGAGCGAGCCATTGGAAATACAGCCGGTCGAACAAAAGTTCGATAAGTCATTTGACGAGCCGCAACAGATTCCGCAGCAAGTCAGCTCGGTGTACGACCGAATGGTTGATCCGTTGAGTGCCATCGAAAGATTAGGAGAAATAATAGCACGCTCGGGAATGTGTAACGTTGGAAAAGTTGAAACCGGGCAATTGTTAGCAATGCATTGTTTAGCCCAAAAAACTTCACCACTGGAACTAATCAAACGCTATCACATTATTAATGGAAAACTGGCAATGCGCAGCGATGCCATGCTTGCAGAATTTCAAAAGCTCGGTGGAAAAGTCGAATGGTTGAAGTTTGATGACAAGGAATGTGAAGCCAATTGGACCTACGACGGTGTCACAACAAAAATCGGATTCACTATGGCCGAAGCTGCAAAAGCCGGTCTGCCGAATAAAGGCACAGCTTGGAAGCAATATCCCGGTGCGATGCTCAGATCGAGATGCATCAGCAAGGCTTTAAGAATGGTTTGCGCTGAGGCGGTTGTAGGAATGTACACCGTTGATGAGTTGAGCGACACCGCAGTTTCTCCCGAAAACGAGAAGCAACTTTTTACAAACAACAACTAATGAAGAGATTAAGAGCATCATCTTTGCCGATGCTAAATCGGTGTCCGGGTTTCACCAGCAAGCCATTTGACACCAAAATCACAAAGGCTGGAACGGATCGCCACGAAGCGTTGGAACACGCGATCAAACACGGCGACCGTGCGAAGCTCGACGCTTTGCCGGACGAGGACAAGGAAGGTGTTATTTACGCTGAGAATTATATCCTAACAAATACGACCAATGAATTTCCGATGGAATGGGAATCTGGCAAAGGCATCGAGGTTGAATGTGATGGCGTAAAAATCACCGGTCGATGGGATTTAATTAATGGCAATCAAGGCTTCGATTTGAAATGGCGTCTGCCAGGGGAAGGGAAGTCATACGAGGAACAGGCTGCATTTTATGCGTATATAATAATGGAGCGCGATGGGCTTGAGGAGTTCACCTACCATTTGATTTACGGTCAGCCCAAGGTCACCAAGATCATCAATTTTACCAAGCAGAAGGCTCAGGAAATTATTGAGGGCGTTGTCTCCAATTCAAAAAAGACCGAGGTAAAGCCAAACGCCTACTGTGGTTGGTGCGCATTATCCGACGGGCGATGCAAGGCGATGGCTGAAACCGCCTTGGTGATTGCTCGGGATTATCGTGAGGAGTTGGAAAAATTCAAAGCGAACGAATTATCCGATCCATCTCAATTAGCTCGTGCGCTGAAATTTATCCGAAACCTAAAACCGTTTATCGATGAGATCGAGCGGATGGGTCGAGAATTTACAATTGTTAATGGAGGCGAACTCGATGGGTTCAAGGTTACCGAACGATCAAAGAGGCAGGAAGTAACCGATTTGAACGCCGCCTTCAATGCGAGCGGAGTATCCAGCACCGACTTCATGGATTGCTGCACGCTTTCAATCACAAAACTTTCAGACAAGTGGGCGAGTGTCCACGAAGTCTCGAAGGCCGAAGCCAAGAGAGAAATTCAGGCACGCTTGGCTGACACCTTCGCACCTAAACAAATAGTAAAGTGCCTGACAAAAATAAACATATGATAACCGTATCATTCAAAGAACCGGAACCCGCTGTACTTATAGACCATAATACTGAGTGCAATGCGGAGATATCCGATGTGACTCTCGGCATTTCAAGTGCTGGGAACGACATGGCGACACTGGGAGTGAAAATTTCTGGTGATGATGGTCGCGTTCTCCGGAACGTGAAGGACTACTTGGTTCTCAAGCAGGAGAATCTGGAATGGAAGTTGAGCGAGGTTTTGTTCTCGCTGGGAATGGCTTCCAAAACAGGCGACCAAGTAGAGATTAGCGAGCAATCGCTAACCGGTCAAAAGGGTCGGGTTCGTGTTGTCCAAGACACTTACACCGACAAAAACGGTGAGGAAGTATCGACCAATAAAATCGGTCGATGGTTGCCACCACAAACTGCAGCCGCCTAGTAGTAGAGGTGGCGCATTTGGTCGAACAGACCGACTTGGGTACGACGGTCGAGGTTGCTGGTCGCTTGGTGATTAAATCTACATCGAGCGGGCAGCAGCCCGTCGTCAAACTTCGACACTCGTTTGATCTCTCCTGTGTTTCTTTTCCAAACAAGGTGCTTCGTATTCTTGAACCGTTGTTCAGGCGCGTCGTTGCCGAGTGCAAAATGGAGGAGCGAACTTGGAGTGAATGGAACAAGGAAATTTGCGATGCAACAGAATCCGATCTCTACAGATCTTGGATGGCGAGCATTGCATTCTTCGATTATGGCGGAGACTCGGGCCATAACGAATTAACCGATCTAATCAAACCATTGCCGCCCGGATGGGAAGGCGATGACAAGGAGCTGATGCGAATTATGAAATGCATCGGATATCCGACACCCGAAGACAGAGTGCGAAAATTGCCGGTGGCAAAAAAGCATATCAACAAATGTTTGAGGAAACTTGGTCAGGTCAAAGTACGAGTCAAAATTAGCAACGAATGAAGTTAAGGGATTATCAGGAAGCGGCTCGCGATGCATTACTGCAGGGCGAGAGTGAATTTAGGAAGCAGGTTTGCGTGATGCCAACCGGCTCAGGAAAAACGGTAACATTTGCATCAATTATTGATCGCAAGCTGCCAGGGAAAACGCTGGTACTGGCTCATCGGGAAAGTCTGGTGGAACAGGCAGCCGATAAAATCTGGGACACAATAAAGATTGAACCCGGCATCGAGATGGCAAAGCAAAAAGCCGATTCCAGAAACGCAGTTGTTGTCGGATCGGTTCAATCAATGATCAATCGGCTGGATAGATATGCGCCGGATCATTTTGATTCTGTGATTATCGATGAATGCCATCATGCAATCGCTGACAGTTGGCAAAGTGTTCTGAATCATTTCGATGATCACGCATCTGTTTTTGGATTCACAGCAACTCCAAACAGGGAAGGGCGAGTTCAGATCGGATCATATTTCGATAATTTCACCTATGAGATCGGAATGCGTGAGTTGATTGATAAGGGTCATTTGGCTCCGATCGTTCTCAAGGCTTTGCCGGTCAATATAGACATGAGAAATGTTTCCAGTGTTGCCGGTGATTTTCACGTCGGACAAACACATCAGACGCTTGTTCCGTATTTGCAGGAGATTGCCCGAAATATCAAGGAACATGCTGCCGGTCGGAAAACGTTGGTATTTCTTCCGCTGGTTGAGACCAGTCGCCTGTTCGCAGATATATGTAAGGACGAAGGTTTGAATGCCAACTGGGTCAGTGGCTCAAGGCATGATCGTGAAAATGTTCTCAAGCAATTCAAGAAATGCGACGAGGGTGTTTTGGCAAATGCGCTCCTGCTCACAGAGGGATTCGATCAGCCATCGATTGATTGCGTGGCAGTATTAAGGCCAAGCCGGTCAACGAGTTTCGTTCAGCAATGTGTCGGAAGAGGTACTCGGCTACATCCTGGCAAAAAGAATTTGTTGCTGCTGGATTTTCTTTGGCATCACGAACAACACAGTTTGGTCAGACCGGCTAACGTGTTTACGGACAATGATGCTGTGGCCGACATAATGACTCGGCGTTCGACCGAAGCAGTAGAATCGGAGTTGGATATGGATGTTTTGGAACGCGATGCTGTCGCTGAAAGACATGCGTCACTTGAAGCTGCCATTGCTGCAAACAGACGCCGTGCTGCAAAAACAATTGATCCGGTCGCACTCAGTTTGGCATTCAATAATCTTGGTGCGGCTGAATATCAACCGACCGTCGACTGGCACAGACAACCGGTAACCGACAAGCAGAAGGTGTTACTCAAAAGGCAGAACATCGATGTTGAATCGGTTCGCGATAAGGGTCACGCAGCCAAGCTAATTGGTATGATTATGCCGCGATATAATCAGAAGCTGGCAACTCCAAAGCAGGTAATGTTTTTGCGTCGTCACAATTATCCCAATCCCGAAAAGGCAACCTTCTCTCAAGCCAGTGCCTTCATCGGCAGAAAGGTGGGACGTTGAGATGGGTAAAATGCAGCGTGAAAAAGGAAAACGAAATGAGAGGGCTTGGGCTTCATATCTCCGTGACATCGGTGGCTTTGATGATGCTCGACGTGGCGTTCAATATTCAGGTCTGGGCAATTCGCCAGACGTTATTGTTCCAAGCCTTGGTGAAGCATTTTGGTGCGAAGTAAAGGCGCGAAAAAATGGAACACAGTTGATTTACGACTGGATGGACCAAGCCACAAGAGATTGTGCCGGTGCGCAGATTCCTTATGTGGCGTCAAAAATGGACAATGCTCGCTGGTTGGTACATCTCAATGCTGAGGATTGGGTTCGGATAATGCGCGATTATGTTGAGGCGACCTGATCCCGAACTATTTGACAGCAACGAGACATATTCCAGAAAAAATCCAAAGAAGGGAGCCGGTGGCAGGGAGTTCACATCAAGGATCTGTGTGCGGAGAGCCATTGGCGGTTGGAGATTATGCACCATCAGCTCGATGGGAATACTTCCAGCCGGAGGTCGTCTTCTTCGGGGAAAACCTTGGCCAGTTGAACAGTTTACTTTCGAGGATGAGGAAGAGGCAAACAAGAACGCCGAAGCACTAGCGGCATATCTAGGCACGACAGTTGAAGAATGATTCCAAGCAATACAAGAAATTATCTAATGAACGGAGCGACCGAAGGATCGCGTAATCAATCGCTTTTTGATGCGGCTTGTCAGATGCGTGACAAGGGGAAAAGCCAGCATGAAATCCAAACCGAGCTAATATCAAGAGCGGTACTGGATGGATTGTCGGTCGAGGAGGCAAACAAGACGCTTATCTCTGTTTTCAAAAGGGAACCTCGTGAAGCACCCAAGCCAAATAATAATGGAAAGCTGAATAAGCCATCTCTGAAGAATCGGACACCGGTAAAATACAAGGTTGCCCCAAAAGGGAATTATAAACTGGAGAAAATGGATTTGCCCAAGCCAATCGAGGACGGTGCAAGCGTTCTGCTTCGGACAGCTTTTCAAAATGGTGAGAATGTCAGAATTGTCCTTTCCACAAAAAACAAGAATGGCGAATGGGGTCCGAATGATGAGGGAAACACTCTAAAACGACACCAATGGCTCGAACGTTTCGCCTCGTACGGTGGCAATCTGGATTATTGTAAAAGGGAGGGTGGCGTTTTTATTGGTATGAATCCGCTCGAGCCAAACGGAACCAGTGACAGGCATTGCACTCGATTCACAAATTGCTTGGTGGAGTTCGACGACCTGGGATTAGAGGAACAATGGTGGCTGATTAACGAAAGCAATATTCCTTGCACCGCTGTGATTTATAGCGGCAACAAGTCTGTCCACGCTTGGGTGAAGGTGGATGCGAAAGATCGCGCTCAATTCGATCAGCGGGTGAAAATGGTCTACGATCATTTGGGCGATTATGCGCTTCCCGATTTAAAGAATAAAAATCCGGCACGTTTGAGTCGATTACCCAACACTGCAAGAAAATCAAAACGCCAGGAATTGCTCGCATTAAACATCGGCGCGAAGTCTTGGACTGAATGGGAGAATCAAATACACGCCGAAGGAAGCGAGAAGGTTGATCTTCTTGATCTGTACAATTTTGACACCAAAAACGATCCAGACAATCTGCTTGGTGATCGTTGGCTTTGTCGTGGAGGCAGTGCGTTGTTCATCGCTCCCAGCGGCGTCGGCAAGTCGACATTAATGATGCAAGCGAGTATCGCGTGGAGTCAGGGATTGGACGTTTTTGGGATCAAGCCAGCTCGACCTCTGAAGGTCTTAATAATTCAGGCCGAGAATGATCGTGGTGACCTTGCAGAAATGTTTCAGGGTACTTGTTCCGCTTTGGATTTAAAACCGCACACGGATGCGTTTAAGGCCATTCAGGAACGTTTGGTGATCATCAATGAGAGCGTTTTAATCGGCGAACAATTCACAGAATCACTACGGGTCTTAATAGGTCAGCATGGACCCGATATTGTGTTCGTCGATCCGTTGTTGAGTTTTATGGGTGGCAATATTTCTGACCAAGAATCTTGCACATATTTTCTTCGCAATCTTCTGAATCCGATTGCCAAGGAAAGTGGTGCGTGCTGGATAATGGTTCACCATACACCCAAGCCTTCGACCGATCCGAAATCAAAACAAGGATGGACCTCATCGGATTATTCCTACAGCGGTCTCGGTAGTTCCGAACTCGTCAACTGGGCTAGAGGAATCTTTGTTCTCAAGCCAACTCGGGAAAAAGGCAAATTCAGGCTGCATCTCACAAAACGTGGTGATCGTGCCGGTGCAACTGATTTTGAAGGGGTTCATTCCACATACCTTTATATCAAACACAGTGATAATGGGCTGATTTGGGAACAAGAGCCGACGCCGGTTGTTGTGAAAAAAGAGCCAAAGGAAAAGGCCAAACCCAAACCCAAAGCCGCACCCAAACCTAAGCTTACTAAGAAACAATTATCGGAAACACGGAGCGAAGCGGCATCAAAACAGATTAATGATCTGAAAGGCTTGGTGGACAAAATAATCAAACCCCTAACAAAATCAGAAATCTACGAGCTGGCTGAAGCTGGCGGACACGGTTCGGAATATATCATCCGAAAAAACTGGAGCATCCTCGAGATGT
>Ga0115012_10002705_pt1 | contig 10404 bp, 7 predicted proteins | sample TroAtlMetagenome_FD_88706 | JGI IMG/M metagenome (GOLD analysis project Ga0115012, IMG submission 88706) | Marine eukaryotic phytoplankton communities from Atlantic Ocean - Tropical Atlantic ANT10 Metagenome | ecosystem: Environmental > Aquatic > Marine > Oceanic | place: Tropical Atlantic Ocean...
TTCACCAAATACTCCACCACTAGTGACGATTGGTAGTAGGCAAACTGAATGTGAGCCGGGCTCTTGGGCACGATGAACGCCATGCTCAAACGCTCGACCGGTGTCATCTCGCCGCCGAGAATGAAGTCGCGATACTCCGGCGACATCTGCTCGCCCCACGAACTGTGCCGGAGGCGCTCCTCGTAAACAGAGATGCCCTCGCTGAGCCAACGCGGCATGCGGTTGTTTGTTTTTTGCAGTGTGATGACGTGGCAGTACTCATGCCAGAGGAGCGACTGCCAGTTTTGCTGGAACCCTAAGAGCGACTTGGGGCTGTTCGCCGTAATCACCTTGCCAAAGCATACGCCCATGTAGCCGTCGCCACCGGGGATGCCGAACGTCCGCACGGCGAAGTCCTTTTTCTCCGGGAAAATTTCCACGATCACCGGGTCCTCAATTTGGGTGTCGTATTTTTTTGAAAACAGATCACGCGCCTCGGTCAACAGATCGATCGCTTCATCCCCGTACAACGCCGCCTCCTCGGCAGTCATCCGCAGCAGAAACCCGTTCCGCTCGATCGTCACGTAGTTTTTCAACGTGTCGTAGAGCGTCAACAGATTGTATGTCGTGACGTCGTAGCCGTCCGCCTCGTGCGCCTCCTCGGCCAACTTCCAGCCTTCCTCATCCTGCCCAAGCCGTAACAGATCCTGCGCCAACTGGGTCTTGGCAGCGACATACTCCTTGTCAAAGCCAAGGGCCAGTCGCTGATGAAACGCTCCCTCCTTGAACAAATACTTGGACGAAAGTTTTTTGCCAATCTCATGGTCCACCAGCGGGTTGGTCTTCCAGAATTTCAGCCCACTGTCCCGTGCCGCCTTGGCCTCCTCGGTTTTGTTTTGAACCGTGTGAATGGCGGCCTGCAGCGCCCAGCTCTCAGAGTGATGGGGGTTAATTTTGAAGATCGCCTTGAGGATGCCGTTGGCGGCCTCGTACTGCTCGGCGTCCGCCTGGTTGTGCGCCTGCAGCAGCAGCGACGGGACGTGGTCCGGGTTGGAGAACATCGCCGTGTGCAGCGGTTCTTCCATCTGGGGAGGATCACTCTCGGCATACGCCTTGGCCAAGCCGTACAACAAATCCGCGTCCTCCGGATAAACACCGATCGCCCGTGTGAATGTCCGCCCGGCCAGCTTGAAATCGCGCTTGGCCAGGGCCAACTCGCCGGTCGCCAGCAACGCCTCGCGGTTGTTGGGATCGGACTTCAGCACCCGGTCGTACAGGTTCTCCTTAATCTGCTTAGGATCAGCCGAGCCGGCCTTGAATAAGGCACGCCCTATGAACACAATCGTATTCTCGTCGCTCACCCCGCGTTGGCCATCGAGAAACTGTATAATGATCTGCAGCATTTGCTTGGCCTGTTCCGTCTCACCATTGGCCTCGAAAACGAGATGGAACAGCCAAAGCGCCTCGGCGTTGTACCGGTAGCGGTAGTCCTGAAGTAGTTTCTCGGAGAATGTCTTGGCCTCGGCAAACTGGCCGGTGGCCAAGCGCGCCCTCAGCAACAGGAGCCGCCAGCCGGCGTCGTACTCCTTGGCTTCGATCGCCTTTTCGCAGGCCTCGATGGCCTTGGCGTACTCGCCGATCGCGTGGAACTCCCGTGCCTCCTTCAACGTCGCCGCCTGCGCTTGGCCAAGCGCTGCAGCCAGCAGACCGATAATCGTTGTAATCCGGAAGAAAAGTCGAGATGTACCCACCTTTTTAATCATACCCCTCCCGAGCGGCCCAAGTTACGAATTTGGCGTGAAGATTGCATCTCTTAAACACGAACAGGGTCTGTTTGAACGTCCTTTTCTTCAAGACAAATCCCCAGGATCACAGGGGAATTTGCGCTCTCGTTCAAAAAACCTTGATTCCGCAGCGGCCAAGCGCGGACATTCGGTGCATGGATCAACCGGATCAACTACGGGAACTTTTTCGGATGCAAAAGGCGCTGAACGAACGGATCGGCGTGTGCACTGACAAATTCGACGACGAACAGAAAACCGAGTGGGTGCTCAATTACTGCCGCGCCATGTCACAGGAACTGGCTGAACTCACCGACAGTGTGCCGTGGAAATGGTGGGCCAAATATCAAAAGCTCGACGAACAAAATGCCCGCGTCGAGGTGGTCGACCTGTTCCACTTCCTCATCAGCCTCGCGCAGACGCTTGGCATGAGTGCCGACGATGTCTTCGAAGCCTACATGAAGAAAAACGAGGTCAACTTCCAGCGACAGGAAAGCGGCTACACCGAGAAGAACGAGGACGACTCGCGCCACATTTAAACCGCTCACACGTTGAATCCAAGCGATGCCATCGCCCGCGAGCTGGTTTCCGAAGAGGAAATCCGGGAACGCGTCGCCGGATTGGCGGAGCAGATTCAGGAGGATTTCAGGGGCAGCGACCTCGTCGTCGTCGGGTTGCTCACCGGCACCCTCATGTTCCTGGCCGATCTCGTCCGTAAAATCGATCTACCAATGCGGCTCGACTTCATCGGCGTCTCCAGTTATCGCGACGGCACCGAGTCCACCGAGTTGGTGTTCACCAAGGAACTCCGGCTCGACGTCCGCGACCGCGATGTACTGCTCGTCGATGACATCCTCGACACCGGCAAAACCCTCCGCGCGGTGATCAGTAAACTGGAGTCCATGCAACCCCGGAAAATTAACACCTGTGTTTTGCTCTCCAAAAAAGCCCGGCGCGAGTACGACATCCCAGCAGACTACGTCGGCTTTGAGATTCCCAACGAATTCGTCATCGGCTACGGTCTCGACCACGCCGAGCAACACCGAAACCTCCCGTTCATCGGAGTGTTGAATGTGAGTAGTGAACGGTGAGCAGTTTTCAGTGATGCAATCAAAGCCCCACATGAAACTAAATGTTCGTTTTTGGTCGTACTTTGCGGATGTCACGGGTTGCCGAGAGACTGCGATTGAAGCCGAAGCCGGCAGCACGCTTGGGCAGTTGCATGATCTGGTTTGCAAGCAATTCCCAAAGCTGGCTGATGCCCGGAAAAGCACGCTCAAGGCGGTCGGTGTGGATTATCAGGATGACGATTTTGTTTTGAGTGACAGCGATGAGGTTTCGCTCTTTCCTCCCGTACAAGGTGGCTGATGAAAACTGCGTTGACCCTCTCCCCCGATCCCATCGACGAAACAGCCTTGGCCAAGGCGAGATCGATCAGCGATGACATGGGCGCAGTGGTGACGTTTTCCGGCGTGGTGCGGGGTCGCGAAGACGAAGCAGCTATCACCAGCATCGACTACGAATCGTTCGATGACATGGCCAAGCGGCAGTTCGAGTTAATCTTCACTGAGATCGAACAGCGCTTGCCGATCGAGTCAATTCGCTTGGTTCACCGCACGGGTATCGTGCAGGTAAATGAGTCGTCGCTCTGGGTCGAGGTAGTCGCCGCTCATCGCGCGGAAGCGTTTGACGCATGCCAGTACCTCATCGATCAGATGAAACTGCGGGTACCGATCTGGAAAAAGCCGATCGTAACTTGAGCGCTTGGCCGAACGTATTCAATTTGTCATGTCTGACGGATACACAGCCCAAGGCCAAATCGGCCAAGCGGAGTTCGACAAAAAAGTCATCATATATTGGTGGCTTCAGGCGCTTGGCTTGATGCTCAGCACCGTCATCCTGATCCCGTTAATCCCGGTCTGGTTGCTGGTCGGCTATTTCTTCCACCAAAAGCAGTTCGACCATTTGTCCTGCGTGTTAACCGATCGCTCGATCAACATCCGTAGCGGCCTGCTTTTCAAAAAACAGCAGAACATCCCACTCGACAAGATTACTGACCTCTCAATTATGGGTGGGCCATTTTTGGATTCGCTCGGCATCAGCAAAATCTCGATCGAAACAGCCGGCTCCACCCCGTTCCCGCTAACCGGCGTGGCCAACGCAGAAAAGTTCAGGGACGTTGTGCTTCAGCATCGGGATCAACAGGCCACGGCCGCCAACCAACCGGCGGCCGTTGCCACGCCTTCTAACGATGTGCTGGTCGAGATTCGCGACATCCTCGCGCGCATCGAGGCTAAACTCCCGGAAGATAATTAGCCTCTACTCGGTGACGGCGCGAACCTTGGCCTCAAGCCAACCAAGCGCCTGGTCGCGCGTGGTGAGTTCGCCCTCCAGTTGTCGTTCACGCGCCTCCTTCAACAACGCCCCGAACCCCGGGCCGGGCGCTTGGCCAAGCGCAATCAGGTCGCTGCCGTCTAGCAGCGGCTGCTGCAGCTCCGGTTGATTTTGAAACGCTTCAAACTTTGCCTGCAGGAATTCAAAATTATCCAGCCGCCCGGAGGAGGACAGGCAGTCGAGCCGATGCAGTTCCAGCTCGGTGGCGAACACAGATCGCAGGAACAACTTCCGCAACGTGGCCGTCCTCATCTCACGGGCGTCCTTCAGCTGCATGTGGTAACGGACGCAGCTGGTCACGGTATCGATCTCCGCATTGGTAAATCGTAGCCGGTTAAGGATGGCTCGCGACATGTCCGTCCCGGTTTTTTCATGGCAAAAAAAACGAATACAGCCGTCATCATCGCGGCTGGCTGTGACCGGCTTGGCGATGTCGTGCATTAGCACGGACCAAATCAGGCCGGTGTCCGCCGCCTCCGGTAACTGGCTGAGCATGAGCCTAATGTGTGCGTACACATCCCCCTCTGGGTGAAACTCCGGCGGTTGTTCGCAACCGATCGTTGCCGCCAACTCCGGCAGCACCTCCGCCAGCAAGCCGCTCTCTCGCAGCAGATCCAGTCCGCCAGCGGCGTGCGGTGGGCGAAAGATTTTCAGCAGCTCATCGCGAATCCGCTCCGCGCTCACCTTCGTGACGGATGGCGCGTGTTCGCGCACAGCGGCGAACGTGGCCGGTTCAATTTCAAAACCAAGCTGCGCGGCAAAGCGCACGGCACGCAGCATCCTCAACCGGTCCTCGCCGAACCGCTCCGCCGGATCACCGATCGTTCGGATGCGTCTGGCCTCAAGATCCGCCTGCCCCCCGACCCAGTCGTGCAACTCCTTCGCGATCGGGTCGAAAAACAAACCGTTCACCGTGAAGTCGCGGCGCAGGGCATCCTCCCGGGCGTCGGTGAAACGCACGCTGCCGGGCCGCCGTCCATCGGTATAATCGGCCTCGGCGCGGAAGGTGGCCACCTGATATTCGTGCCCGTCCTCCAGCACCATCATCACCCCGAAATGTTTGCCCACCGGGATGGTTTTGCGGAACAACCGCTCGATGTCGTCCGGCTTGGCATCGGTGGCGATGTCGTAGTCCTTCGGCGACTGGCCAAGCTGGGCATCGCGCACGCAGCCGCCGACCCAGAACGCCTGATACCCCGCCTTGGCCAAGCGCTTGGCCAAGCGCTCGGCTCCTTCGCGGAGGGTGATCGACTTGGTTTGGGTGATTTCCGACATGGAACAAGGAATAATCCCGAGGCCATTCTCCCCGAAAACCAGGCCTGAACAAGCCCTGTAATGCCTGAAAAACGGGCTTTTTTTCGTATTTTCTTAGTTCTTTCCCCCGGTTCAGGGCTCGTTTACCCTCCCGCGGGTGCCAGACAGGCGCAAAACAGGCGAAGAAATGCTGCGCGGCATTCCCGTTTCCCAGGGGGTGTCGCAGGGCCGTGTCGTGGTCCTGAACCGCAGCCGCATCGTGCCTGCCAAGGCCGGCTTCGAGACCGACGATCAGGCTGGAGAGGAGGCCCGGTTCCAGACCGCGCTGGCTGAAACCCGCAAGCAACTCACCGCTGTGCAGGAACGACTGCGCGACGAATTCGGTGCCAAGGAATTCCAGATTTTCGACGCTCACCTGCTCGTGCTCGAGGATCCCGCCCTCATGGAGGAAGTCGGCCGGCAGATCCGGGATGAACATCACACGCCGGAGTATGCCTTTTACACCGCCTCGGAAAAATATGCCGAGGCACTGAGTGCTGTGGACGACTCGTACCTGAGCGAGCGTGCGGCCGACATTCGCGATGTCACCCAGCGTGTCCTCGGCAATCTCATGGGCCAACCGCAACGGGCCGGAGTGAGCGACCTCACCGAGCCTTGCATCGTGGTCGCCAACGATCTCACCCCGTCCGACACAGCACAGCTTGATCCGGCCAAGGTGCTGGGCTTCGTCACCGAGGTCGGCAGCCGCACCTCCCATACAGCCATCCTCGCGCGGTCGATGCAAATACCGGCCGTGCTCGGGCTGGGCGAGGCGATCGAGAAGTTGAAACCCGGCCAGACGGTGTTGCTCGATGGATTCAACGGCTTCGTCATCATCTCGCCCTCGGAGCAGACGCTCTTTGAGTACGGCCAATTGGTGGAACGGCAATCCTCGATCGAGGAAAGCCTCGACGAAATCCGAACCGAACCGGCGAAGACTCTCGATGGCCACACCATCATCCTCTCGGCAAACATCGAGCGCGCCGGAGATGTCGAGGCTGTCCGCAAAAGCGGCGCGACCGGGGTCGGGCTGTTCCGGACCGAATTTCTTTTCATCAACCGTTCAGATTTGCCCAACGAGGAGGAACAGTTTCAGGCCTACAAGAAAGTCACGGAATCCCTCGCACCCGAGCCGGTGATTATCCGCACACTAGACCTCGGCGGCGACAAGCTGCTTTCCCACGTCAACGTTGCCGCGGAGATGAATCCGTTCCTTGGCTGGCGCGCGATTCGGCTTTGCCTCGAGGAGAAGGACCTGTTCCGCACACAACTCCGCGCCATCCTTCGCGCCAGTGCCTTTGGCGACCTAAAGATCATGTATCCCATGGTGTCCGGGATGGACGAACTGGACGCCGCTAATGTGTTGCTCGACGAGTGCCGTAACCAACTCCGGGCCGAGGGAGTTGAATTCGCGGAGAATCTCGAGATCGGGGTGATGATCGAAACGCCCTCGGCCGCGATGATCGCCGACAGCCTGGCCAGGTGCGTCCAGTTTTTCAGTATCGGCACAAACGATCTCATCCAGTACTCGCTGGCGGTGGATCGGTTGAACGAAAAAATCGCCCACCTCTACGAGCCCACGCATCCGGGAATCCTGCGTCTGATCAAGGCCACGGTCGACGCCGGCCAAGCGCAGAAAATATGGACCGGCGTCTGCGGTGAGATGGCCGGGGAACTGGCCATGGTGCCGTTGTTGATCGGCCTTGGCGTTGCGGAGTTGAGTGTCGTGCCGTCATTGGTGCCACGAGTGAAAATGCTGATCCGCAGCATCGAGATGGCCAAGGCAAGGGAACTGGCCGAGTTCGCGCTCAACTGCGATTCACCCGGTGAAATTCTCGCCGGCGCCGAGGCTCTGGCCAAGGCGGCCGTCCCGGACTTTTTCGAAAAAACAGCCTGAGCGTGCTTGACCAAGCGCTACGGCTGCCACGCCTTGAATTCCGGCAGGCGCCTCACGTCCGTGAAACGCGGATCGCCCTGCACCCGCTCGTACAGATTGTCCGCCGTTGCGTTGGTGGCCCGGCGCTGTTTGTCGAGTGCCAACGCCTTGGCCAGCGTGACCCACGCCTCCTGCGCGCGCGACCCGTTCGACGCCTGCACACCGGCGAGATCGAACCAGCCCTCGGGGCTATCCGGCACCTTTTCGGTGAGTTTCACCAGCGCTGCCTCGAGATTTTTTGAATCCCCGATCCGATTGAAAAATTCGGCTGCCAGCAACAGGTTGGTCATGTTGACCTCCGGTTGAGCGATGCTCTTGATGAGCACGTCCACCCCCTTTTGGTTTTGGCCCATCAACACGTGCGTCGAGGCCAGTCGCAACGCCTGATCAAAGTCACCCGGCTTGGCGGTCACGTCCGCCTCGAGTTTTTTCAGCGCATCGCCAGCCAGCCGGTTTTGCTCATCAGCCTTGGCCGCTTGGCCAAGCGAACGATACACCGAGGCCACAGTGAAGCGGGTGCCGATGTCGAGGGTCGGTTGCTTGACCAGCGCATCGATCAATTTCAATGCGGCATCGTCCTGTTTCAGGCGAAGATAAATCGTTGCCAACTCGAGCGTGACCTGGGGATCGCTGGGGTTGGCCGTGTGCCTTTGCTGCAGTGCGAGCAGTTGCTGCTGAATCTGCTGAATCTCCTGGCTGCTGAGGCCAAGCCCGCCGGACTGCTTAGGAGTCGCGGTCGGTGTGAACGATGCCGTCTCTCCCCGTTTCAACGCATTGTACCACTCGAGCATCAACGGGTTGACATCGTCCCCACCCGAGTTCAACTCCTCCAGTAGATCCAAGATAAACTGACGGAATAGCGCGTCCTGAATATCGAACAATTTTGTGGCAGTGATGAACTGCAGCAACCCCTGAATCAAGCTCCTGTTCATAGTGCTCTCTGGGTCGAACTGCTGGAAGGTGTGGATCAAGTAAAACAAGTCATCGCGCCGGGCTGCCGCGCCCTTTTTGTCGCCTTGTTGAAACTGCTCGTTGCCCATCATCAGCATTTGTTGCGCGAGATGCATCAACACCTCCGGGTTGTAAGGACTAAACGCCCACGACTGCTTGAGCGCAAAGAGGTACTCGCGGGTCATGCGTTTTTCCTTGAGCATCAATTTCGCACGCTTGGCTGAGTCCTGTTCCTGGGTAATCGCCAGCTTGTAGTTTGCAATACGCCACCGGTACATGTCGGCAATCGAGCCGCGCAGTTTGCTGAATGCCTTCTGCGCCGCCTCATCCCGCACGAACGCCCTGTCTCCGGTGTAGCCGTCAAGTTCCCATCGCTTATAGGTCTTGACCGCCCACAGGCCAATCTCGCGAATACTGGTCTCGTCCGTGATCCAGTCGCCGGTCAGGCGCGACTGGTACTTCGCCCAGAACCGCCGATCCTTGCGCATCATTTCGTCGGTGATCTCCGGCACCTCCTCGCGGTTCAGCTTGAGAATGATCCCGTACGGCGTGAGATGCGGGTACATCCATTCCAGTGGATAACTGACCTCGATGAAAAAATCCCGATCCGGATTTTTGTCGAAAAGCAGCTTCGCCAGCTTGGCATTGATCTCCATCACCGAGATTTGACCGGCAACCTGTACCCGTCCGTTCTTGGGGTCGCGATGAACAATCTCTCCCGGCTTGAGTTGGCCGGCTTGCTCCCTCGCATCGGCCTCGTGCACGTACTGGGCAAAGGCGATTTCCGCCTCGGTCTGTGTCGGCGAATTCAGCTCAAGATCCGGATACAACCCGGCCTTGCCCGGCTGAATCAACCCGGCGAACACCTCGTCGAGCACACGGCGGTTGAGCCGCACTCGGGCGTGTTTCCAGCGCACGAAAAGCCCGTTGTCCTCCACCCGATCCGGCTCCGCTTGGCCAAGCGCGCTGATCTTCTCCTGAAGCGCATCGACCTGCTTTTGCAGGGCAACCGTGGTCGGGGAAAACTCGACCGCCTTGAACGCCGAATCATCCCAGAGCGGCCCGCCATCGAGCAGCACGTCGAAGCCCTTGGCCAAGCTCTCGCGAATGGCATCCTCGGAACCGCCCTTCAGCGCCGCGAGCGTTTCCGCTGGCAGCTTGGATGCAATAAACCCGGCGGCCGCGTCTGGCTGTGCGGTCATGCGCTTGACCAAGTCGCCCGGTTTCAGAATGTGTTCCTCCTCAAAATACGACTCCCAAGTTCGGCGATCCACCTCCCAGTCTGAACCCATCCCAACCATCCAGCGATCAATGGCACCGGATATTCCCGTGGAAGCTTCCGGACCAATCAACTTGCTCCTTGCACCGGAGGCAAACGGAAGATGCGTCTTGTCGTTCTGCTGCCAGTCGTCCTGCGCGCTGCGCTGGTAATGAGCGCGGACGGTGTCGAGATAGGTGTAGTCCGCGAGCGCATTCTGCGTGATCAACGCAACGTCGCGTCGGTCAAATTTCGGATCCCTCGGTTTCTTCCCCGGCGGGGTGAAGCTCTCGGCAAAAATCATGTACGTGGGATTGAACCGCCCGGGATCGGTGCCGCCGAACAGAATCGCGTTCTCCGACATCTCCGGGTAGATCGGGCTACCGTCATCCTCCGTGCCCGGTGGCGTAAACATGTCGTGGCCGTACCAGTAGCCAAACAGGTGGCCGCGCTGCTCGCTCTTCTGCCAGTGTGCCAACCCCGACCAGATCGGCATCAGCGCCAGTACGATCAACGCGATGCGAATTGGAGGCGCCTCGGCTTTTTCCGAGCCGCGCCTTGGCCTGTGCACAAGTATCAACGCCCCGAGAAACACCAAGAGGCAAAAGGCAAACCCACGCGTCCAGTGATCGAGGAAAAACTGCGTCTCGGCCAGCTTGGTCGCCCAATCTGCCAGCGCAACTCCAGCTGCCATCACCGTCAACGCGAGGAGCCGATCCCAAAATAATTCAAATCGCTTGGCGACCAGTGCAACGAACAACGACACGCCAAAACCAATCCACATCGCCAACATCACGTGCGACGCCGCAAAA
>Ga0115012_10002707_pt1 | contig 10402 bp, 11 predicted proteins | sample TroAtlMetagenome_FD_88706 | JGI IMG/M metagenome (GOLD analysis project Ga0115012, IMG submission 88706) | Marine eukaryotic phytoplankton communities from Atlantic Ocean - Tropical Atlantic ANT10 Metagenome | ecosystem: Environmental > Aquatic > Marine > Oceanic | place: Tropical Atlantic...
ACACTCAAATCGCGAGGCCGGTGCCAGAGGTAAAAGTAGCGATCGTTGCCGTCGTCGCTCGGCGCGGGGGGCGGCGGCACGTCGGCCCATTGAAGGGGGTGGGTCGACGTGGGCAGCGCCGAAAGGTTGGGGAACATGTTGCGTTTGTTACAACAAACCCTGCTAAAGTTTATCGAACGACTAGCGCGCCAGCACGCGGTCGCGCACCGTGAGGCTCACGGGCATGTGGTCCGAGATCCCCTTTTGCCCCGGCTTGTTCGGAAAGGCCAGCGTGTGCACGGTGCGCTCGAGCTCGCACCGGCCCTCGTAGGCCGCGTTCTCGATGATCTCCCACGACTCGGCGTCGACCAGGATGTTGTCGTAGGCCTTGCCGCCCGAGGAGGTGGCCGCGAGCGTCCCGAAGACGGGCGGCGCCCAGCCGCCCGCCTTGAGCCCGTAGAGCTCGGCGCCGTTTTCGTCGTCGCCCTCGGTCGCGCCGGGGAAGGTGTTGAAGTCGCCGCACATGACGTGCATCGCGCGCCTCCCCGACGGCCCGGCGTCCTTGGCGCCCTTGGTCGTCATTGCAAAGCCGTAGACCGAGCGCGCGCGCGCGGCGTAGCCGCGCAGCATCGCCGAGAGCTGCGCGTCGCGCTGCCGCGCGCGGCCGCTGGGCGGCAGGTGCACCATCGTGAGGAGCAGCACGTCCTCGGGCACCGACCGCACGTGCGCGACGTCGAGCTGCACGGTCAGCGGCGCCCAGTCGAGCGCGCGCGTCGCGTCGAGGTGCGAGGCCTCCTTCCACGTCCACGACGCCTCGATCTTGACGGGCTTCTTCGCAAAGAGCACGTGGATCTCCTTGTTCGCGCGCGTGCGCGGCGAGCGCTCGCCCTCGGGCTTGGCCTCGACGATCGAGACGGCGTTGGACGGCTCGGAGATGCGCATGTCCCACGCGGGCTCGTCCTCGGGCGCCTTGGCGAGCCGGTTGAGCACGCTCAGAAACCAGAGCACGCGGTCCTTGTACGCGGCGTCCGAGGCGGGAACCTCGGTGAGCACGACCACGTCGTGCTCGGCCATCTCGGCCATGAGCTGCTGCCACATGACGGCGGTGCCGTCGACGTTGTTCCGCAGCTTTTGGATGTTGAAGGAGATGATCGAGAGCTGCGGCCGCTTTGCGAACGCGGGGCGGGCCTCGACGCCGTCGTCCTCCTCGCCGTCCTCGCTGTCCTCGGCGCCGTCCTCGAGACCGGCGGCGATGCCCGCGAGCGTGTGCTGCGCGAGCGCGCGGCGGCGCAGCGCGCGGGCGAAGCGCGTCCACAGGGCGCCCTGCGCGGCGGCGTTCGTTGCGAGCGCCTCGTCGTTCTGCTTCTTCGGCGTGGCGGCGCGCTCGGGGGGCGGCGGGGACGGGGACGGGGCGGGGGCGGGCGCGTCCGCCGACATTTGAGCACTTCTTCACACTCACACGCGCGCGCCGCGCGCAAAATACAAAACCTACACCACACGCAAGCTAGAAGCGATACACGGTTAGCGCTGAAACAGAAGCCTCGAAAGCGAGCATTGATCGGCTTCTTTCCTCAGCACACGGTGCGCAGCAGCGCGCGCGCCGCGTCGCGCTCGAGGCGCCCCCCGCCGCCCGCGGCGAGGAGCTCTGTAAGGTACACGGCGTAGGTGTCGCCGTCGATTGGGACGCGGTACTCCACGTGCGCGAGGAGTTCCCACTCGATGCGCGCGAGCTCGGAAGCGTCGAGGCCTGCAAAGATGTCGGCGAGGGGGTCGAGCACGTCGGCGGTGCGCACCTCGTGGTCGTGCGCCGCCTTGGTCGCCAGCGAGAGCGCGGCGAGGAGCAGCAGACGCGCCGTCCACGGCTTGAGGATTATCGCATTGGGCCTGACCGCGCGCTCGACGAGGACGTAGGCCGACACGAGCTCGCGGATCGACGCTCGCGTCCGCTCCGCCACCAGCAGCAGCAGGTGCTCCATGGCCTTGGCGCAGAGGCGCGTGCGCGCGGCGCGATCGATGTTGCGCAGCCGTCGGTCGGTCCACACAAAGGAGACGACCGGCGCGCCGATGGCGCACAGTTCCCAGCGCAGCGTGCGCTCATCAAAGAGCAGCGGTGCGACGCCCGGCTGCGACCAGCCCAGCATGAGCTGGCCAAAGGCAAACCCGATCCCGGCGCAGACGGCGCGCAGGTCGTCGTCGAGCGGCACGGGCACGGTCTTGGTGAGCTCGAGCACATCGCACGAGAGCGCGTCGCGCGCCAGCGGCGAGTCGGCGTCGGACACGGCGTCGATTGTGTCGGGTGTGTCGGCGCCACCGCGCGGCGGGGTCCAGCCGGCCGGCATGCGGCGCTTCATGGGGTGCCCCGTCAACAGTCTTGCCTGCACGAACGAGTGCACAAGCCACAGTCGCGTGGCCGCGTGCTACGGACATTTTGACTGATTACGTCGGTTCGCGCGTGCTCGGAACGACGCGGATTACTATGGCCACCCTATTTGACACTTGCGAAACGACGCAACTGGGCGTTGCCGCACCCACCCGCTCGGCAACTCGGCGTTGCCGCACCGACGCGCGCATCCAGGCCGTCCTCGCTATCCGGCGACCCGTCGTTCCTTTGGGAGCGCAAGCGACGATGGCGACGGTCGGCGCGACGCCGACGGAGTTTGCGGGGCACGAGCAGCCGCACCACCCGCATCCGCATCCGCATCCGCAGTACGCGCCGCAGCCGCCACAGTACGCCGCCGCGCCGCCGCACCCGACGCAGCACGTGCACGCCCGCGCGCACCAGCACCAGCACCAGCACCAGCACTTTGCGCCGCCGCAGCCGCCGCCACCGCCGGCGCTCCCGCGGCGGCGCGGGCCCACCCTGTGCGCCTGCTCGCTCGCGTGCGTCTTCTGCTGCGGGCTCGCCGGCTTCGTGGGCATGGTCGCCGTCGAGCTGCCGTACGTCGCCTACGAGACGACGACGATGCTACAGCAGCGACGCGTGCACGCGGTGCGCGCCGGCGCGGCCGAGGGCACGCACCAGGGCGTCACGCACTTTGGGCTGTGGGACGAGCGGCTCGCGATCAGCCCGCTGCAGCTCACCGTCGCGCTGAGCATGAGCCTCGACCTCGCGGAGGAGCGTGTGCACGTGGCGGCGTCGGGCGACTCGTTCTTCGACGTGCGCATCGACGGCGAGGCGGGGTGGCTCGTGGAGGCGGTGAACGGGCCGAGCTTCCTGCCGGCGCTCAACGGGCAGGCGGGCGTCTTTGGCGCGAAGCTGGTCATCGCGCACGCGGCGGCGGCGGTGGCGGTGGCGCGCGCCAACGGCACGCGGCCGAGTGTGCGCTAACCAGATTTGCACGCGCGCGGCCGGCCACGGGTGCGAGACCCGCGCCGGCGGCGCCAATGCCGCCGCGCTCCTCGTCGCTCTTCATCTTCAGCGGCACGACCACGAGCGTCGGCGCGCAGCGGCCAATGTCGCAGCTCAGTCTGTTTGACGTGAGCTTTGAGCGCAACGTCGACTGCGCGCCGGCGCGATTACGCCGTCTTGAGCCCGCGCGCGTGCACCAGACCGACCTTCGCAGCTTCCTCGGGCTGCCGCCCGCGCCGGGCCCGGTGATGCGGGCGCCGGCTTCGCCCGTGCCGAGCGACGCGAGCGATCCGTAGCCGTGGCCGTGGCCGTAGTGTGTGCATCGTAGGTTGTGCAAAGAACTGCGTGTTTCGCTAACGCATGCCACGCGCCCCAGTTGCACTCGCACCGAGCGCGCACGCAGCCATGCGTGAGCGGCCTAGGCCCTCGCGCGAGGCGGACGACGTGCCGATTGTCGACGTGCTCTTCGAGCCGGACCTCTTCCGGAGGCACCGCGCGCGAATCCTGCCGCTGCTGCGCGCCAAGAACGATCCGCCCCCGCGCGAGCTGCGCTTTGGCTGCGGCGACCCGCGCCAGCCCGCGCTCAACGCCGCGACGGCCTTGCAGACCTCGGCCAACGCGCGCGTGGTGCGCGGGTTTCGCATGGCCCTCGCCCGGCCGATGAGCTGCTTGCTGTGGAAGGCGTACCTGGACGCCGTCCTCGCCCACCCGGTGGGAGTGGACGTGCGCGCCGCAATCGCCGTGCACTGCCCGGGCCGCGTCCGGCTGCGGCTGACCACGCGCGTGCTCGAGCGGTACGAGAGCGTGACGTCCGCCATGCCCGGCATGTGCGACGGCGCCGACCGCTGCAAGAAGACCTACGTCTTCGTGCCCTCTTCGCGTGCGCACGCCGAGCTTACGGACGCGCAGTTCCTGTCGGGCGATTTCTACCTCGGGCAGGTCGTCGGCGGCGACCCGTGCTACGTCGACGCGCTCGTGCGCCACATGCGCATCTCGGGCCGCAAGGCGAGCCTCGTCGGACCCACGCCCGAGTCGTTCCACGCGCTCCCGCGCGTGAGCGTCGTCTTCTTCCCGCACTTTTCGACGTTTGTGTACGAGGAGCATCCGGATCGCGACCTCGAGACGCTCGCCGAACAGATGGGCTTTCCTGTGCGCAACATCCACGAGCCGCTCCGGCTGGGGCAGCTCATCGAAGATCTGCTAAACTGCGACGTGGAGGACGTGGTGTCGCGGTACACGACGGCGAACAACCCGTTCGCGGTGCTCGACGCGACGATCACGTTTGCGTTTACGAAGCAGACGCACTACGACTGCCTCGAAGGGCGGATCTCGGACGAGACCAAGCGCAAACGCTTCTTCGACCACTACCGCCACCAAGTCGCAAAGCTCGACGCGCACCTCTACCAGCGGGCCGAGCGCGAGAACACCAAGATGGGGCTTCGGGCGAGCGCCAGTCCGATGGCCTAAAGGCCCGAGCTCACGCCGCCAGCCCGCTCGTCGCCCGCCCGCGCGCGGCGAGCGTCGCCGCGCCGTGCAGCTTGATCGCGCCCGTCGGCGAGAGCTGGGCGAGCGAGCTCTCAATGTGCGCGACGGCGCGCAGCGCGCGCTCGACGCCCACGTTGGCGCCGCTCGCGCCGGCGGCGCGCACGTCGCCGGCGGCGCCCGCGCTGGCGCTGACGTCCTCGCTCTGCGTGGCGCGCAGCCGCTCAAAGACGCGCGCGCGGTGCGCCTGGTGGTCGAGGCGATCGCGCTGCGCCGACTGGCGCATGAGGTGCTGCTCCACGACCAGCCGGTTCTCGCGCTCGCGCGAGGACTTGACGATGGCGCCCAGCGACTGGTTGGCGACCACCGCCGCGCGGCGCATCTTGAGCAGCTCTTTGCGCGAGAGCGTGAGCGTGGGCTGGTCGGGACGCTGCTTTAGGTGCGTGTTGAGCGTCGTGTAAATGAACACGGACGAGGCGAGGTTCTTGTCGATGAGTGCACGATGCTCGCTCTCGAGCGACGACTCGGCCGGCGCGGCCGGCGCGGTCGACTCGGTCGACTCGGCGACCGTTGGGTCCGCCATCGTCGACCGCGCTAGCCCCGACTGCCGCTTGCGACGCGTTAGCGCAACACGCACATGGCCGACTCGGCGCCCACCACCATGGGCGCCTACGCGAGCAAGATCGTCTGGGGCACCAACGGCGAGCCGGTGGCGCCCGGCTCGCCCGACGACTCGCCCTTTTTCGACCTGCGAATCCGGGTCGTCCTCGCCAAGGGCGCGACCGCCCCCGAGTTCAAGAGCGCCGCCGCCGCGGGCATGGACCTGTGCGCGTGCGAGGACGTCGCGCTCGAGCCCGGCGTGCCCACCAAGGTCAACACCGGCGTGGCGATGGAGCTGCCCTTTATGCTCTACGGGCAGGTCGCGGGGCGCAGCTCGGTGGCCGCCAAGGGCATCGCCACCTTCCCGGGCGTCATCGACTCCGACTACCGCGGCGACATCAAGGTGCTGCTCACCAACCACACGAGCGCGCCGCACCTCGTCGCCGCGGGCGACCGAATCGCGCAGCTGCTGGTGCTGCCGATTGCGCGGCCCATGCTCGACGTGGTGCCCGAGCTCAGCGTGACCGTGCGCGGCGAGGGCGGCTTTGGCTCGACGGACGACGCGGCGGGGGCGCCGTAGCGGTTGCGTGCCTCTGCGCTTTGTGTACACTAGAGGAGTGCAAAAACCCGCGCCATCACACCACGTCCACTACCAACCGCGCCACTGGCGAGTTGCGCTCCTTCTGCCGCCCGAGGCTCACGCGCGCGCTCAGCCCGTCCTCCTCTTCTTCGCTGCTGCCCGCGTCGCTCGACGCCGACGGCTGCGGCGCGAGCGCGCTCACCGTCCTCAACCGGAGCACGTCGCCCACCCGCGGGAAGACCAGACCGGCCAGCGCGAGCGGGCCTTCTTCACCGCGGGCGATACGCAGTTTTTTCGCCTGCGGCATCTTGGCGATGCGCACGTCGAGCACGACGCGCCCGCTCGCGCGCAGCCCCTGCCAGGGCAGCTCGGCCCGACTGTGCGCGCGCTTCTTGGCAATGACCTTGTACAGGCGCCCCGCGTGGTCGGTGAAGTGGCCCTCGCCAAACTCGGAGTAGTTTGTGGCCGTCGCCTCGTCATGGGCCATGTGCGTCCGCTTGGCCGCGATGCCCGCCGCGCGCAGCACGCCGTCGTCCTCGGGACGCAAAAAGGAAAAGGGCGGCGCGCCGAAGAGCGTGCGTATCCGCGGCCAGAATTCGCGCCGCTGAATGGTCGTCAGGAAGAAGGCGCGCTGCTCCTCGGGAGGCAGCAGCGTGAGGAAGGCGGCGCGCGCCGCGCCGTCGCCGTCGACGGAGGTGTTGGGGGCTGCCTTCTCTTCGTGCGCGCGCGCGAGCTGCGCGGCGTACAGCTCGCGCAGCGCGTGGAGCGCATCGGGCACGCTGTGCACTTGCGCCGCGAGCGCGCGCATGGAACGCTCTTTTAGCCATGGGGACCCCCGTTCACTGAAATCACTGCACGGCAACCGAGCACCACCTACGAGCCCACAGCGTCGCGCCCACGACCGTCACTCGTCGTTCGTGACCGCGAGCTCGTCGCCGATCCGGCGCGACTCTCGCGCCGCGGCGATGGCGCTCGCGAGCCCGAACGTGTAGTTCTCGACGACGAACCGTGTACGCGGCAGCGCGAGCCGCGGCTGCGCGAGGAGCTTCGCGAGGCAGCGCACGTCCGCCTCGCAATATTCCTGCAGCAGCTCGCGCTCGCCCTCCTCCCACCACTGGATGGCGAGCAGCCCGTTGGCCGTCTTGGTGGGCACGCCGTTGGTCTTGAGCAGGTCGTCGAGTTTGTACCAGAATGTGGTCGCGTCGCGCAGCCGCGCGAACATGTCGTGCGCCTTGACCTGGTGCCCCTGGTAGCGCTGCTTGTTACCCCTGTAGTACTTCCACAGCAGCAGGTGGTCGAACCCGAGCCCGTTGAAGCTGCCGATCACCTCGGCCGCGTCAAACGCCTTGAGCATCGGCTCAAAGGGCCCCTCGTCGTCCTCGTCCTCGTCGCGCCACAGCGTGAATACCTCGGCGCGTTCCGCCTCGGCCGCGGCGCGCTCGGGCGAGGCGAGCACCTCGTCCGAGCGCAGCACCGCGTACGAGAGGCACGAGACCTCGAGCGCGCGCACCTGGTCCTCCCGATCCACCCCCGGCATGTTGCAAATCTTGTCCTGCGTCTCGCAGTCGAAGACGACCGCGGTCATTGGCGCCGCCCGGCGCTTAGCGCAGCGGGGGCGGCTCGTCGTCCTTGCCCACGAGCTCGGCGAGGCGCCGATAGCGTCGGGCGCGCCGGCCGTCGGGCGGCGGCGGTGCGGGCGGTGCGGGCGGCATGCGCGGTGCGCTCAGGTTGTCAATGTCCTTGTTCTTCTCGTAGACGGCGTCGGCCGTCATGTAGACGAGGGTTCCAAAGCCGCCAAAGACGCCCAGAATGACGCCTCCGATGATCAGCGGTGTGTAGGCGCCCGACATGGCTGTGCGTGTGCGTGCGCGTGCGCGTGTGTGCCGGAGGGCGCCGCTACCCTCCCGCCGGCGCGCGCGCACAAATCGCGACGGGCTTCAGCGCGCCGCCCGCTGCCCGCCGTCGGCCGCCGGCCGCCGGCTGCGGCTCGCGCACACGCGCGCGCGTGCACGAAAAAGCGCGCGCCGCCATGCCGACCGACGACGATGGCGACAACAGCATCGAGCGCTGGTGCGATTTTGGCGAGATGGAGGAGGACCTCGAGCCGTCCAGCCAGCCAAACGTGCGCGCCAAAGACCTAGTCGCTGCGGCCGGGCGGCTGGTCGCCGCGCTCGTGCGCGTGGAAGGGTCCGGCGGCTTTGCGCGCGGCGTGCACGAGGGCAGGGCCGTGGTCGAGTGGGCACCGCGCGCCGCCCGCGACTTTTCGGAGATGCTCGGCGTCACGGTACCGGCCGACCGCCAGCCGGCGGCGCTGGCCGAGCTGCGCGCGTTTGGCGCCGAAGCGGCGACGGTCCTCGTCGCGTTGCGCGAGGCCAACGACAGCGCGTGCCTCTCGGTGCGCAAAAACCTAAAGGGGCTGCCGCAAACGCAAAAGGCGCTGACCGAGCACTGGGACGTGCTGAGCGACTGGGACGCGCCCGGCTCGCCGATGCACCGGTGGCTGCTCGGGCGGCTTGCTGCCCTCATCGACACGGGCGTCTTCGACTCGACGCCCGACCGGGCCATCGCCACACGCTCGGGGGTCCAGTCCGAATCGTCCGACGACGAGGAGGAGGAGGGCGAAGAGGAGGACGAGACCAGCGACGAGAGCGAGAGCGAAGGCGAAGCGAGCGCGTCCGACGAGGGCTCCCCCGACCCCGTCTCGTCCGATGCCGGCGACGACGAGTCGGACGACGACCCCAAGCCGGAGGAGAAGCGCGCGCGTCGCTAGTGACGCGAGTGGCGCGCGGCGCGATTAGTAGCACGCGTGCGGGGTCTTTGGTGGTGGTGGAGCGGTAGTGGAGTGGCGTGTCCGTGGCAACAAAGAGCGCGCGATGACCACCGAGCTTCCGCTGCCCCCCGCTCCCGTGCCCGACCACTTCGAGACCATCCCCCACCGCATGGAGGTCCTCGCCGCGCGCCGCGAGCAGCGCGTGCGCGCCGAGCTGAGCGACGTCACGCCGTACCGCGCCTTCTTTGAGCACGGCGCGTCGGGCTACGTGCTCGACCCTCCCGACCGCAACGAGTGGCTCGACTACGTGCAGCACGAGTTTACCGAGGGCGTGGTCGCGCTGATGCGCGGCACGATCGACGGCTGGCGCGCGGTGCGCGTGGCGCTGGAGCACAAGCACGAAGCGGCCGCAACATGGGTCGCCGAGTTCCGGCTGCGCGTGGACGCGCACGACCTGCGGCGCGCGGCCGCGCAGGCGCGGCGCCGAGGCGACGCGGTCGACGCCCAGCTCGCGGCGCGCAGCGAGTGGGACCGCAGCGACCGGCCGCTCGACGCGCAGGCCGTCGTGCGCGCGCTGCGCACGGGCGAGTCCGAGCGCGCCGCCTTTGTCGCGCTGCTGCGCGAGCGCGAGGAGCGCAGCGGCGGCGCGCTCGCGCTCGACGCGTACGAGAAGGCGCTGCGGGTGCAGGAGTGGCGCCTTCAGGAGGCCGCGTGCGACCCCGCGCAGTGCGAGCTCTACCAGTGGACGGACTCGGCGTACGGCGAGGTGCTCCGCAAGCACGGCGTGCTGCGGCACGACACCGACGGCCCGCACCTCGGCACGATTGACTTTTCGGGCGAGCCATTCGACCCGCACGAGACCAACGAGGGGCAGCTCGACCTCGGGCTGGCGACGGCCCACGCCGCCGCGGCGGAAACGCTGGAGCTGCTGTCGTTGCTCGCCGACGAGTACAGCCACACGCACGCGCGGCTGCAAGTTGAGCTGGCGTCCTTCCGCCTCCTCGAGCAGGGCCGCGCCGCGAGCGTGCTGCTCGCGCTCGCGCGCGACGCCGAGGCGCTTCGTGACGAGGACGAGGACGACCGCGCGAACAACACGCCGCCCAGCGAGGCGCTGCGCGAGGCGGCGCGCGCGGCGCGCGCGCGCTACGAAGCGCACGTCCAGGACGCGTTGGAGCCGGCGCTGCGCAAGGCGCGCGAGCTGTGGTCATCGCTTAAGGGCGGCACGCTGCACGAGGCGGCGCGCGTGCTCGCCATGCTGCACGACTACTCGGAGGGGCGCACGGGCGACGTGAGCTTGAAGACTGCGCAAGCGCAGCACGCAATCCGCGCGCAGGAGTTGAACCGCGCGCTGCAGCAGACAGTGGATCGCTTCGACGCGACGCGCGAAAGCGGGGCGCTGCTCGAGTACTACGCAAGCGCGATGATGCTCAAGCTCAATGCGCTGGTGATACGCGCGCGCGCCTTCTACCGCGCGCGCGAGGGCCGGGAGTGGGAGGAAGAAGACCAGCGCGCGTTCGTTGAAGAGCTGGTGGCCACGAGCCGCGGCGCGAAGCTCGAGGTGCTCGGCGAGGCGGGCGCGTCGTCCTTCGCCAGAAAGCTCGCCGAGCGCTGGACGGTGCTGAGCCAGCGGGATCTCCTCGAG
>Ga0115012_10002708_pt1 | contig 10401 bp, 6 predicted proteins | sample TroAtlMetagenome_FD_88706 | JGI IMG/M metagenome (GOLD analysis project Ga0115012, IMG submission 88706) | Marine eukaryotic phytoplankton communities from Atlantic Ocean - Tropical Atlantic ANT10 Metagenome | ecosystem: Environmental > Aquatic > Marine > Oceanic | place: Tropical Atlantic Ocean...
CCCAAACCAGTGGCGTAATCTTGCAGGGGATTCAAAATACGGGGCAATTAAGAAAGGTCTGAGGAAATGGCTCCCGGAAACAAACGCGCCGCACTTTCGCCCAAATTAATATGAACACCAAGGATGCCGTTTGACTGGTGGGGCCTTTCTCATAAGAATCAACCATGGCGAAATTAGAGTGGCCCGGACGACTGGGTATCTTTTCGCTTCTGACAATGATGGCTGTCGGGAGTTCGTCCGCCCAGACAGGTCTCGACACTCTGGAAGATAGAGCAAAACAATCCAAGGTTCGTCTTGAGACGGGGCCAGCGCGGTGGGCGGTCAGAGCAACTCTTCAAACTGGTGCACGATTCGGGATGAGGGTTGTCAGTGCTCCGCCCGATTTTGAAATTCGTATTGTCGTGAAGCCAGATGCGGACAAGCCGGAGCCCTTTGCAAGAGTTGTAGCGCGGGCGGGAAAGTGGGCGGTGGAAGAGATTGGCGGACTTAAGGGAATCTATCAGCCGTGGGAGGCCCCTTTCTCGTACGAGGTTGTTGCCCGACTTCTCAGTGAGGCGTGGCCGCCTTCTTATGCGCGGGGTGCCGAGCATACCCTGAGCAGGCGGGTCGGAGAGACGATTGTGGTGAGGGCACCCCTTTCGCCTTCGCAGCAAATGAAGGCAGAGTCGTTTCTCCTTAAATTGAGGGGAGCTCAGGCGAAACCAGGGAGTGAGCTTGCGCAGAACGTTGCAGAAATACGCCGTCGTCTTTCAGAAGGGAATCAGTTGAGAGTGGACGAGGTGACAGGTTTCATGGAGCGAGTTGTGGCTGGACCGCTTGACCTTGAATACAGCCGGGTAGAGTGGCTCGAGGAGCCGCCGGAGATTCCTCTTATCAAGGAATACCCCGATTACAGCGCGCCTCTACCCACGGACCGGGATGGCATCGTGATGATTGGCCGGTCCGGTTCCTGGCGTCCCGGCTATCCAGAACTCGAACCCGGGGGGCAGCTCCTGAATCTTGATACGGGAAAGATTCTCCGCATTCCCTTCGCCGGAGGGTCCTGTGTTCCCGGGTGCTTTACGGACCAACGGAGCAAGGTTGTGGTGAGCGCGGCTGCAAAGGATGGCACGGGAGTAGACCTGTTCCTGGTGGATTTGTTGCAGGGAACACAGATGAAACTGGGGGGTGATACCCTGACAGGAGGGATATGTCGAAGCCCGGCGCTGTCTCCTGATGGCCAGACGCTGGCAGTAGTCTTTTCAACAGAGTCAGGGAGAGATCAGGTCTATCTTCTGTCCTCGAACGAAGCTGAGCCTCAGCCCCTTGGAGATCCATTGGATATCCGGAGCCTCTCCTGGTTGGGTGATGGAACCGGCCTTGTGCTTCTTGTTGGTGAAGGGGTTCAGAAGACAGACGAAAGGTCTGGAATGCGCATCGTAGGTCTGGGGCTGGACGGTGGTGTGTCCGGGATTCGGAGCGATACCGGGTCTTTTGCGACGGTCGCAGGAAAAGATTCTCAGCGCATCCTTTTCCGGGGCCGCGACCAGCTCTGGTATACCTGCAGCCCAAAGGGCAAGAGTGTATCAAAAGTTGGGAACGGTCTGAAGGATCTTGCTGATCCCGCGGTCAATCCCGAGGGCACCCACGCCGTGATGATTGGACGAGATGCAGAGGGCCGAACTTGGCCGATTGTGGTGGATCTGGTCAGCGGGGAAAGGTTTCCCGTCAAAGTAGAGCGGGGGCGCTGGCTTCATCCGGCGTGGCGGTAACTCAGGAAATCACATCCCAGACCGGTCTGCCACTTGAGATCGGAACGGGGCGATTCTGAAGGTCGTGGATCATGGTTTCAGGGTCAATGCCGAGTAACTGGTAGATGGTTGCGGTCAGGTCTTCCGGAGTAACTGGATTCTCTTCCGGGGCGCTGGCGGTTTTGTCGGATTTTCCATAGACGAATCCTTTTTTCACTCCCCCGCCGGCAAGGAGAACGGAGTAGCATTGAGGCCAGTGATCACGGCTCACGTTTTTATTGATTTTAGGCGTGCGTCCGAACTCTCCCATCCAAACCACAAGAGTCTCATCGAGCATGCCCCGTTGATCAAGGTCCTCCAGGAGGGTAGGGAGAGTCTGATCAGTAATCGGAAGGTGGTATCCTTCAACGATGGGATACATCCGGGTGTTGTCGAAGCCATGAGTATCCCATCCCCCATCGTTGATCCTGCGTCCTCCAATACTACTTGCGAAATAGACGGTGGTAAATTTCACCCCGCTTTCCGCAAGACGCCTGGCGAGGAGGCAGCCCTGACCGTAGGTGGTGCGGCCGTAGCGGTCGCGCAGCCACTCTGGCTCCTTGCTCAGGTCGAACGCATTGCGGGCGCGCTCGGAGTTGAGCATGCGGAGGGCTCGGTCGTAATACTGATCCATTCCACGTGCTTCAGCGGAGCGATCCAGCAGGCGCGATTGCCGATCGATGAGTTTCTGGAGTCCACGCCGATGATGGAGGCGATCAATATCGAGACCATGCGGCAGGCTGAGTTCTGGGAGGCGAAAGTCCTTGGCGTTCGGATCCCTCGGAATAAACAGAGGGTCATGTTTCTTTCCGAGAAAGCTGGCGTGTTGACCCGGGGTCCGGGATCCGTCCGCCACCACATGAGGGTAGCTGACGAAGGTAGGAAGTTCGGCTACTGTCCCAGGGGCAAGGCGGTCCACTACCGAGCCGTAGGCGGGGTAGAGGTCGGGCAGGTCCCGCAGGCGCTGGTCGTCACTCGGCGGCCGCTGCCCGGTGAGGGCATAGTAGCCGGCCGAATTGTGATTTTTCATGGTGTGATGAAGCGTGCGGATCACTGTGCAACGATCCATCCATTTTGAGAGTCTGGGGAGATGCTCGCAGATTTCGATGTCGGGGTTACTGGTGCGGATCTGCTTGTGTGGACTGCGATATTCCTTCGGCGCGTCCGGTTTCATATCGAGGATGTCGATCTGGCTTGGTCCACCCCACTGGAAAAGGAAGATGACCGACTTTGCCTTTGGCGCGATCGGGATCGCAGGCAGTCGTTTCTCAGCGCCTTGGAGAATTCTTGGCACGGTGAGCCCTAGAAGCCCCATGCCGCCGGCCTTGATCATGGTGCGGCGGGAAGGCTCGGGGGAGAGAGCGCGGAAGCTGGAGCAGGAGGGATTAATAGGTGGGGAGAGTTTTAGGTTACTTGTCGTAGAGAGAAAACCGATCAGTGTCTGAAGAGAAACTCTTTTGAGTTGAGAAGAGCCCATGAGATGTCCTCGAGGGCCCCCCGTCTTTCCTTGCCGGGACGATCCGCGATGTGTTGCAGCAATACTTCCTGTTCCTCAGTGGTCGGAGGCCTGTTTATTGCCGTCCAGTAGAGCTCGGCCAGAATCTCCTCGTCGCTCAATTTGCCGGACAGTAGCTGGTCAAGGCGGTTGCCCTTCGCCTTGAGAAGAGTGGAGAGGGTCTCTCCGCTTGTCATTTCAAAGGCTTGAGCGAGTGAGATTTCATTCAGGCGTTCGGCGTCGGAGTTCAGCAGTCGTGGGGGTTTGCCAAACAGGTGCAGAAAACGGTCATCATGATGAGGGTTGTTCTCAAGGAACGCGCCCTTGATTCCCGGGAGGGCAAGCGCCCGCTTGATGTTCTTGTATTGTTTGAATTTTCCAGATTGGCCGAGTGCAGAGTGAGCGGCATCGAGGAGGACTTCGGCAGGTAGCCTTGTCATGGACGCCCGGGCATAGTTTTCGGAATCTTCATTATTGGTGCTATCAGCTTCGGTAGAGAGTTGATAGGTGCGAGAGGTTGTGATTCGCAGAATAAGATGTCGCAGGTCGTAGCCGTGGTCAGCGAAATCCTTTGCGAGCGCTTCCAGTAAACCGGGGTGGCTGGCCGGGTTGGTGGGTCGGAAGTCATCAACCGGGTTTACCAGACCACGCCCCATCAAGTTGTACCAGATCCGATTGGCCTGAACCATGGCAAAGAGGGTATTGCTAGGGTCGGTAATCCAATCGGCTAGTTGCTCGAAACGGTCTTGCTCCGCATTCAAGGCAACTGCTTCAGATCCCAGAAGTCCCGGCTCAGGTGGTTTTTTACTTCTTGGATCCTTGAACTTCCGCTCTGGGACCAGTTGGACTTCTTGTTCTCCAACAAAGGTATTCTTGTCGAACTTGTCGCGGCGCTTGTTCTCGATAACCTTGTAATCAATGCCATCAAAGAGAGCTGCGAACTTGTAGTATTCGTCCTGGGTCCATCGGTCGAAGGGGTGGTTGTGGCACTTGGCACAACGCAGGCGGGCACCGAGAAAGAGTTGGGCTGTGGCTTCGGAGCGATCGGTTGGATTGCGGAGTGCCCGGTAGTAGTTAGCTGGAGGGTTCTTATAGGTGCTTCCCCGAGCGGTAAGAAGTTCGCGGACGAACTGGTCAATTCCCTTGCCCTGATCAAAGCTTTCGCGCATCCAGCCGTGGAAGGCCTCAACCCCGGTGCTGTCGAGGACCTTTTCCTCGTTGCGCAGGAGATCGGACCACTTGAGAGCCCAGAACTGAGAATACTCCGGTCTCTGGAGAAGTTGCTTGATGAGTGTTTCCCTCTTGTCTTTCGCGGGGTCGGCAACGAAGGAACGAGCTTCTGCAGCCGTAGGCAGGGTCCCGATGATATCAAGGAAGGCGCGCCTGATAAAGGTGGCATCGTCGCACAGACCTGATGGGTTCATTCGGAGACGGCGCAACTTGGTGAAGATGTGTTCGTCGATGTAATTGACAGGAACAGGATCATTCCAGGCGAACCCGGGGCGCTCAGGGAGAAGGGTAATACGAGTTGAAACGTGCTCGTTCAAATAGCGGGTGAGAACCGTTGTCTCTCCCGGTTTTAGGAAGGTAACTTTTCCCACAGGATCTATTTCGGCCAGCAGGTTAGAGAGACTGTAGGTCGCCCAGTAAGTAACGTCGCGTCGCTCTCCATCCTCGAAGGTTGCCCAAACCTTGAGCTGAAGACTACGCTGCGGTTCGCTGAAAATGGCTGAATCCGGAGTAACCTGCAGGGATCTTAATCGGGCGGCTTCACCGTAATCATCTACTGCGCCCTGTTCAATCCAGCGCAGTAACAGGGAGTATTCCGGGGACTCGGGGCCGAAGCGTTTCTTGCCCTTGTGCTCCATTTGGAGAGTTGGCTTACGAAGAATCCAGCTAGCCGCGGGGCTGCCTCGTTTCACTCTTCTTGCTCCTTCAAGAAGGGCCGTGTGATCGTTTCCCGGCTTTTCGCCCCAGAGAGATAGTTTGAGGTCGCCTTTTCCATCACGATGGCCATGGCAGCCGCCGGTATTGCAGCTGCCCCGTGAAAGGATGGGCATGATGTCGTTCCGAAAAGAGACAGGGACTTGTCGAGCCGAGGCGGGGTTGCTTGAGAACAGGAGAATTCCAAGACACCAGTAGATCTTGAAGTGACTGTTCATCCTCCCGAACGATCGTATCAGGCAGGAAAGGTTCCAAGTGTAAAGTTTGCGGGTAAATCAGCCGCTGCGTGGGAAGATCGTGTGGGTGAGTGGCGGACAGCGGAGGCTTAAAATGAAGACCGGTGGCAAAGTTCTGATTGAAACATGCCTTCTGTTGGACTCGTATGACGCCAACAGATCGCCATGCTTCTTACCTCAACTCTCAGAATAACTTTGGTCGCTGCCTGTTTGGCAGGAAACTCTTTCGGGCAACTCTGGACCGATGCGGCGGATAAAACACTTCCCCCGGACTTCCAGATTCAGGGAGAATATGCAGGTAAGAAAATGGGAGCCCAGGTCATCGCTCTGGGAAAAGGAAGGTTTCATGCGGTGATGTTCCCCGGGGGATTGCCAGGTGCCGGTTGGGATGGGCAGAACAAGTCTCTTTTGGATGGGAAGCTGGAAGGGGAGAAGGCGGTATTTACCGCTGCAGCAGGCTCAAGAAGTTACATGGCTCGTGAGGCAGATAAGTTCAGTGCTACCCGCGACTTTCCTCCGAAGGGTCATAAACCATACAGTGGATCGATTTCGAAGGGCGTGTTTTCGGGGGCTTCCTCGACGGGAGCTCAGTTCTCTCTTAAGCGGATAGTCCGGAAGTCTCCCTCCCTTGGAGCAAAGCCTCCTCGTGATGCCGTCGTTCTCTTTGACGGGACCAAAGAGAGTATGAAGAACTGGCAGGGAGGTCGCTTTGATGAAAAGACGGGCTTACTCAACACCGATGGGAATGACATCCGAACCAAGCAAAAGTTTCTCAATTATATCATGCATGTGGAATTCATGCTTCCTTTCAAGCCCGATGCTCGGAGTCAGGGGCGCGGAAACAGCGGGTTCTATCAGGTGGATATGTATGAGATGCAAATCCTCGACTCCTTCGGCCTCATGGGTTTGAACAACGAGTGTGGGGGGATTTATCAGAAGGCTGATTCAAAGGTGAATATGTGCCTTCCTCCTCTTCAATGGCAGGTCTACGATGTCGATTTTAATTCGGCGGTTATGAAGGATGCGAAGAAAGTAAGTAATGCCGTTCTTACCGCCCGGCTCAATGGAGTAACGATTCATGAAAAGCTTCAGATTAACGGTAAAACGGGTGGTGCCCGTGGAGAGCCCGAGGGCACTCCTGGCGTGATCAAGCTGCAGGGCCATGGGAACCCCCTGCAGTTTCGCAATGTGTGGCTTCTTCCAAAAAAATAGGGAAGAATTCGTTTTCGATAAGCGCGCTATCATCTCGATAGTGTCTCGGGGCGAATTCATTTTGACCCGTTGCTGCGTATCCGTCACCTGAGACAATGGCTCGTAAAGAACAGAGGTCGCCGAGGACTACAGGAATGCTGGCAGCAGCATTACTCGCCCTGCTAGCTCTGGAATGCGCTGCTGCGGCTAAGCCGAATATTCTGTTTATCCTTATCGACGATATGGGATGGATGGACTTGGGCTGTCAGGGAAACCCTCACCTGAACACCCCGAATATTGACCGGTTTGCGACGGAGGGAGTCCGCTTTACAGATGCTTACGCGCCGGCGCCCGTCTGCTCCCCGACAAGAGCGGCCCTCATGACCGGGCATTCCCCGGCGCGCCTGCACCTCACCAACCATCTGCCTCATCAGGATCGGTTTACCCCGCCGGAGTCGAAGCTGTTACCGGCGGAGATGAGGGATCATCTCCCTCTTGAGTATACCACGATCGCAGAGCGTCTTCGGGATGAGGCCGGGTATGCCACCGCCTTCATTGGGAAATGGCATCTCTACAAGGGCCGGGAGGAGAAGTTCGCAGCCCAGTTTCAGGGCTTTGACATTAATATCGGGGGCTGCTCCTATGGTGGACCACCCACCTTCTTTGACCCCTACCGGATTCCCTTTCTCTCCGATAGAAAGAAGGGGGAATACCTTCCTGACCGGCTTGCGGATGAAACGATCAGCTTCATGCGAAAGCAGGTGGAGGCAAAGAAACCATTCTATGTGGCGCTATGGAATTATACCGTGCACTGGCCGATGGAGGCTCCTGCGGAGTTCGTCGCAAAATGGGCCGATAAGCCAAAGGTGGGCTACAATCACAAGATTTACCCGGCAATGCTGGAAACAATGGACCTTGCCATTGCGCGTGTTCTCGGAGAGCTCGAGCGGTTGAAAATCGAGGAGGAAACGTTCGTGGTCTTCACCTCGGACAATGGGCCGTTCGGGGGGGTGGGTGATGCGCGTCCGCTCCGGGGAGATAAAGGGCATCTCTACGAGGGAGGGATCCGGGTGCCACTGATCGTACGGTGGCCGGGAAAGGTGGCGGCGGGGAAGGTCCGTGAGGACCCCGTCATTCTCACGGATTTTTATCCGACCCTGCTTGAGGTAGCGGGCCTTAAGACGAGGAAGCACTACCCCGGGGATGGCGAAAGCCTCCTGCCCCTCCTGACGGACAAGGGGGATCTGGAGCGGGATGCCATCTTCTGGCATTATCCTAATTTTGCCTTTCACCGGGACAATCGGCTGGGAAGTGCCATTCGGATGGGAGACTACAAGCTCATTGAGTTTTTTGACCGCAACGAGGTGGAACTCTATAATCTCAGGGCAGATCTCGGGGAAAAAAAGAACCTCGCGGGGGTTGAAGCAGGGCGCGTGCAGGAGATGCGAAAGCGCCTGAGCCTCTGGAGAGAGAAAAGTGGTGCTCGCATGCCTCGGCCGAGGGAGTGAGCCAGTGTCTTGAAGTCCGAAGGGGCAGTTAATCCGATCGAGATGCCTTTACTTGGAGCCCTCGATGAGTCATGCCCCGGGAGAGGCTGGGGGAACTGGAGGAGGCAATTTGGAAGGGTGTAGCTTCCTGCCATTCAGCATCGTTCCGATGAGGGTATAGCGCACAAGGTATCTGTAGGTAAGGAGCAGGAAGGCAAAGGTGACCAGACAGAGCAGGGTGAGCTTGAGGGGGCTGGGAAGGTTCCAGCGTGAGATCAGGGCCTGGAGGATCATGACAAGAGGGAGGTGGGCGAGATACATCCAGTAGGAGGCATCCGAAACGAAACGCACGCCCTTGTTCTCGCGCGAGAAGAAGCTCCGAAACAGGCCGATGAAGGCGAGGATCATCACCCATGCGAAGAGGGCTGCGCAGAGGCTGTAGACGACACGCTGCTCTCCCACGGGAACCTGCTGAAAAAGATGAATCCCATAGACCCCCAGTGGAACAGCAGCTACCAGCAGGAACGGCCACCAGCGTCCTGCCTGATCCTCGAATTCGGGGCGGCCGAAGCAGACTGCGCCGTAGCCAAAGAAGATGGCGTAATAAAGCAGCTTTGGAGGCCACGGAAGAATCCCCATGGCGGTATCTGGACCAAAGGACTGGGTCATGAAATACTGCGCGCAGGCCGTTAAGGGGACTAAAGCAAGGAGCGCGACTGGAGGCCGAAGGAGCCAAGCTGGAAGTGAGGGAGTTCCGAGGGCCTTGAGGGTCAGGGTGGCTAAGGCGAATCCCGCAACCAGCATGAGAAGATAGTAGAGAAACCAAAGGTGGGCAGTGAGGGGGAACATGGTGAGATCCATGTAGAGGCCCTTGAGTTCAGTTAGCTCGGTGGTGGGGCCTCTTGCCGTTGCACCGTTCTCGATCAGAATTGGTTCAAGCTGTTTTCTCCCGGACTGCACCTCATCACGGTCGACGGTGACATTAAGCATTCCGGAGATGAATTGGACTGTAGTCCAACTCTCACGTAAGCTGTCGAGAGGGGTCTTCTTCTCCCAGGAGCGGGCATTCACCTGTGCGCCCTCGTCGAGGAGGAGTTTGGCAATTGCGGTTCGACCAAGAAAGGCAGCGCCATGCAGCGCGGTATGGCCCCCCTCGTCGGTTTGATCCGGGTTGGCGCCAAATTCAAGGAGGGTCTTGGCGCACTCACTCTGGTTATACCAGACAGCGACCATGAGGGCGCTCTGGTCTGCCCGATCGGTCTGATCAGGGTCTGCACCCTGTTCCAGCTCTTGAGTCAGTTGTGCAATATTTCCCTCGTGCAGAGCGGTCCAGAAGGTGGTCTCTCCGGCAGTTCTCTGAGGCCCGACTTGAAAGTTTTTGCCCAGAGAGTCCGCGACCCACACCAAAGGGATGATAATGATTCCGCCCACAACGAGTGGGAGGAGAATGCGTTTGACGCGATGGAGAAGAAGGGCGCCAAGACCTTTCCGCCTCCACAGCATGGTGGTGAAGTATCCACTGATCAGGAAAAAGAGGGGCATCCTGAACCCGTGGATGGCCTGATTGGCAAATTCGTACGCCTCATGCTGTTGCAGGTCCTGAGCAGGCCAGTAAGGATTGGCGAAAAAGGAGAGGAGACCGTGCATCACGATCCCGAGCAGCATGGCGGTGGCCCGCAGGGCATCGAGGTGGTGGTGGCGGGGGGAACCGATCACGGCGGCATCTTTTGCCGGTGTTGCGAGGGAGGACAAGAAGGGAGTAGAGAATCTTCCCTTGATCCTACGTTGCGGGTGCACGGCAGGTAAGGTAGGAGATGCGAATGCTACGGTGTTTACTGATTCTTGTGATGGGTTTGTCAGCGAGTCTTCGGCTCATAGGAGCGGAGGTTGCGGAGGATGGATACATTCGTGAGAACAATATTGCCTATCGCGACAAGAATTCTCCCGGGTGGGATGAGTATATGAAGGAACGCTGTGTGCTGGATCTGTACCGGCCAGCGGGGAAACAAGGGTATTCCACGGTAGTGTGGTTTCACGGTGGAGGGTTGCGTGGGGGAAGCAAGGCGGTGCCGTGGCAGTTGCAGAAGAAGGGTATTGCGGTGGTGGCGGTGAATTACCGGCTGTTTCCGAAGGTAAAGTGCCCAGCCTATATTGAGGATGCGGCTGCCGCAGTTGCGTGGACCTTCAAGAATATTCAGCGTTATGGAGGAGACCCCGGAGCCATTCATGTTTCCGGCCACTCGGCTGGGGGCTACCTGACCAGCATGATAGGACTGGAC
>Ga0115012_10002712_pt1 | contig 10397 bp, 6 predicted proteins | sample TroAtlMetagenome_FD_88706 | JGI IMG/M metagenome (GOLD analysis project Ga0115012, IMG submission 88706) | Marine eukaryotic phytoplankton communities from Atlantic Ocean - Tropical Atlantic ANT10 Metagenome | ecosystem: Environmental > Aquatic > Marine > Oceanic | place: Tropical Atlantic Ocean...
AGGGTGATGACGTTGCCGGTTCGCATTCCGTGATCCGCCCCGGCCTCGACTTCCATCAATGTCGTGGTGAGCACACCGTAATCAATGACGTCGCCTCGAACCGAGCCCACGCTGATTCGGTCGCCTATTCGAAATGCACCGCCCATGGTTTTGACCCACCAACCGAGCACATTGAGGACCAATTCCTTGTTGAACAACACCAAGGCCACGGCGAACCCGCTCGCGACCAATGCGGCAGCGGCCAGTTCTTCTGCCCAAGCGATGGTGAGCATGCCCACCAGGGCGACCAACACGCCGTACACAATCATGTTTTTGGTTCGACGCCGTTGCTCTGGACTCAGATCGAAACGACGCACCGCAGCCCGCAAACTGAGGCCAACGAGGCCCAACGCCGCGGCCAAGCAGAGACTGAGAATAATCTTGGGATCCATCATGCTCACCAGTCTACCGTTCGCGAACGATTCATGGTCTCGTTAAGCGCGGCGTTGCGAGGTGCGCGTTGCGATTTCTGACTCTCTTTCCGGCCGTCATCCTGTCCGTGGCCTGCACAGACTACCGACTCAAACGGGCCGAAGACCCCTTGACCGGGACCGACGATACCGCTGTTGAGGAGGTGGACACCGCCATCCCCATGGACTTGGTTTGCCCTGAGTTGGACATCGAAGCCGGAGAGGCCGGACTGTCCGATGCCTGCCCCACTGCACCAGAGGGCGGGTTCACCCCGATCGTTGAATGGCACGCACTGAACGGGAAAAGCTGCAAAGCGCAACCGGTCGTTGGCGATCTGGACGGGGACGGATTCCCCGAAGTGGTGGTCAACGCAACCAGTTTTCTGAGCAAGGGCCGTTTGTACGTTCTGGACGGCCGAACCGGCTCTCTCGTGTGGGAGCGCGATGCCGACATGGGCTACGGCGCAGCTCCCGCAATTGGCGACGTCAATGGCGACGGAGAACCCGACATTGCCGTGGTCAAAGAATACGTTCACTCCTTGGGAGCCATCGGAAGCTACACCGTGGTGTTGTACAACCGCAGCGGCGAGATCCTGTGGGAGTCCGCCACTTTTGTGGGCGATGACTTCGATTACGTGGCCGCACCCATCCTCAGCGACATGGACCACGACGGCAATGTGGAGGTCATCGTTGGCCGGGTCATCCTCAACAGCGATGGCAGCACGCGAGGCGTGGGCGTCGCTGGACGAGGCTCATTTGGGGCCATGCCATGGGTTGGTGGGGGTACCATTTCCGAAGGATCACTGCCCGCAGTGGCTGACCTCGATCTCGATGGGGTGGAGGAAGTGATCACGGGGAACGCGATCTACAGTCCGGATGGCGCGCCGCTGTGGGTGGACTTCACCCAAGACGATGGCATGGTGTCCGTGGTCAACATTGACGACGACGAGCAAGGCGAATTCATTGCCGTAAGCCACAACTCCGTTCGCGCAATGGATACCCATGGGGCCACCATTTGGGGCCCCCTCGCCATACCGAGCGCCAACATCACAAGCCCTGCTGCCATCGGAGACATCGACGGCGATGACGAGCCGGAAATCATCGTCGCCGGCGGTTCCGAACTGTGGGCCCTTGAGAAAGACGGGTCCGTAAAATGGACCGCCGAGGTGATCGACGAATCCGGAGCGACCGGCGCGAGCATCTTTGATTTTGAAGGGGACGGCATCCCCGAGGTCGTCTACATCGACGAACAAGAGATGCTCGTCTTTGACGGCGAAACCGGCGAGGTAAAGTTTTACTCTTCCGAACACAGCTCAGCGACCATGTACGACTACCCCACCGTCGCGGACATCGATGGCGACAACCAAGCTGAAATCGTGGTGTGCCACGACGGCTACGGCAGCGGCGCTGTGAGCGCATACGGGGACCTCGATGAGTCGTGGGCACCGGCCCGCCCGTTGTGGAACCAACACGCCTACAGCATCACAAACATCAACGATGACTTGTCGGTTCCCACGGATGCCATCCCCAACTTCACCCTGTACAACAACTGGCATGCTGCGGTCGCACGGGTGGGCTCCGAGGCCCTGGTCGATGATCTGAGCGGCATGATCAACAACGTGTGCGAAGACGACTGCGACGCGGGCAAACTGCTGATCACCTTCCAAGTCAACAACGTTTCGGAACGGGCTTTCGAGGGAACCATCCCGGTCAGCTTCTACGCCGTGTTCGGGGACGGAATGGTCTGGGTGGACACCGTAGAGGTGGACCTCTCGATCGAGAGTGCTCGAACATCCGAAGGCATCAATGTGCTGGTCGATGCCGCGGCGGCTGAAGGCGCAAACGGCCTGATGATGCGCATCGACGACGACGGAACGGGAACCGGAACGATCACGGAGTGTTCGGAAATGGACAATGTCGATTCGTGGAGTGTCGGAATCTGCGACGAAGACTGAGCCCCAACGGTGTAGGATGGTCGCCAGTCACGGAGCGACCATGAGTTTCGGCATTCCAATCGCCATGCCAAAGCCCCTAGCGGTGGTCATGGTGGGCCTGCCCGCCCGGGGCAAAACCTACATTGCCCAAAAACTGGCTCGTTACCTGGACTGGACCGGCTACCGGGCCGAAGTGTTCAACGTTGGAAATTACCGGCGACAACGGTTTGGCGCCAAAGTCCCGGCATCGTTTTTCGATCCGTCCAACAACGATGGTTTTTCAAGCCGGAAAAAAGCGGCGCACTTCGCCATGGACGACATGCTCAAGTGGTTCGAGACCGGAGGGCAAATCGGCATCTACGACGCGACAAACAGCACCCGATCGCGCCGCAAATGGGTCATGGCCGAATGCGAGGCCGCCGGCGTTGACGTCCTGTTCATCGAAACCCTGTGCAACGACCCCGACCTGATCGCCGCCAACATTCGCGACACGAAGCTCCGCGCACCCGACTACCAAGGGATCGACCCCGAACAGGCCGTGGCCGACTTTCGGGCCCGCATCGCCCATTACGAGGCCGCTTACGAACCCATCGATTCGGACACCATGAGCTTTGTGAAGCTGATCGATGTGGGAGCCCGAGTCGAAGCCCAGCACGTCCATGGCTACGTCCAAGGACGCATCACTCAGTTTGTGATGAACCTCCACATCACGCCCCGGACTATTTGGCTGACCCGACACGGAGAAAGCGAAGCAAACCGGGCCGGCTTGATCGGCACAGACATGCCGCTGACCGACCGGGGTGCGGCCTACGCTGAGCGTCTGGCCGACTTTATAGCAGCACAAGGCGAAGAGCCGGGAATCGTCTGGACGTCTACGTTGCAACGAACCATGCAAACCGCCGCCCCATTGGGCCGGGTGACCCACCCGCTCAAGGTGCTCGATGAGATTGACGCAGGCATCTGCGACGGCATGACCTACCCCGAAATCGAAGAGCACATGCCGGGGGAATTCACCCAACGAAAACAAGACAAGCTCAACTACCGCTACCCAAGAGGAGAGTCGTACACCGACGTCATCAGTCGGCTGGACCCGCTCATCATGGAGCTCGAACGTCAGCAAAGCCCGGTGCTGATCGTGAGTCACAACGCCGTAATCCGGGTCCTGCTGGGGTACCTCTCGGGCGTGGAACGCGAAGATGTTCCACACTCAAGCATCCCCCTGCATTCGATCATTTCATTGACGCCCCGCGCCTACGGCTGCGAAGTCACGTTCCACCCCCTCTTGCAGGACCTGTGATCCGATGGTGTTCACGCCGTGGCTTGTGGCTTTTGCGCCCATCGTCGACTTGGCGGATCCTCCGCCCATGCCGCCGCCCCCCAAAGCGCTGGCTTCGAGCCGACTGGCCGGCGCTGCGGGCATCGGAATCACCGACGACATCGGCTGGGAAATCGACTTGGGTGCCGTGGCTTCGGGCTATTTGGTCGCTTTGGGCCCCAAACGGAGCACCACAGCAACAACGGTTTGGAGTCAGTTTCAAGTGACTCATTACATGCCCGCCGAATCCGAAATGTTTGCCGGACGCTACTGGACAGGGCCGTTCATTCGGGGCGGCGTGGGCGCAGAACTCCTGGGTCGCCATGGGTTTTCCCCGGGTTCCCTGCAACGGGCGGACTTTTCGGTGGGACTCCGAGCCGATGCGGAACTGGGAATCACCGCAGCATTCGGCCTCGGTTGGGCCGTGGTTCACGACAGCCCTCAACGGCAATGGACACAGGGAATGCAACTGTACGGAGAACTGATGTGGAGATGACGCCAGCCAAGCGAGAAAAACATAGATCTTTCCAGCCGATTACTGAATTCGATCCCTTGACCTGAACGAAATCGTGCACACTGTATGTGTCGACAGCGGGAGGACGAAATGTCCAAGTCCAGAAAAGGTTCGGAATCAGGTCGTCGAGGGGGCGCCAGCAAAGAGGGCAGTGCTTCGCGCCCGCTGACTCCGTCCCGCGGTGGCCCAAAACGCCTTGAAGACTTGGGAATGAGCGCCATCAACTGGCTGGCGGGTGAACTGGAAATGCCCGTCGGCACCGTGATCAAAACGTTGAAAACCAACCCTTCGATTCTCGAATCAGTGGGTCGGTTCGCCAAAACAGAAGGCGAACGGGAAACTCCCGCGGCCGCCTCGCCGGTCATGGACGCTCCGTCCAGTGACGCCGGAGCCGAGGCTTCCAGCGCCGACCCGTTGGGCATTCTTGTGCCCATTGAAGATCCCTTGGCCCGACTGTGGATCCCGGAGGTCCGCCCGTCTGCATGCCAGATAGCGGGCTCTCAAGCGGTGCAGACCCCCGGAATGTTCACCATCGAGTTGAGCAAATACGACATCCGAATCTACAACTCGGTGGACCAGCAAATCACACGCATCTGGGGCGACCCCCACGTCAACGAAAACGGCGGCGGGGACGACTGGCACTTTGGGAACGATTCCACGTTCATCCTTACAGACGGGACCAAAATCTGCCTCGACACCGAGAAAAACGAGTCCGGCGAATGGCTTGTGGAGGGCGTCGACATCATCGCCGGCAACGACAGGTACCATTTTGGAACCGGCGACACAGACGGCCTGCACCAAGACGCACTCGAGTGGGACAAAGCCAAAGCGGACGTGGCCGCTGGCGACGCGAGCGCAGGCATGTTCGCGATGAAGAAAGATGGAACGTGGGCCATGCAGGGCACCGACGGTCATTTTTACGATGTGAAGGACGAATCGTGGGGTTCGTACCAATCTTCGGGAGACGTGAACGTCGACCCGTCTCAGAAGGTTGATTTGTCCAACATGCAGCAGTACTCAGCCTTGTACGACCACCTCCCCGGCACCGTGGACAAGCCCCGCGGGGGCGAATGGGACAGCGGACCGGACCGTTCCTCAGAGCACGAAACCATGATGCTCGCTGTTCCCAAAGAGCGGCCGAAATTCCTGAAATACCGCGACTCGTCGATTGTTTCGACGCCCCTCGGCTACACCGTGGAAGTCCGAGACACCGAGGTCATCATTTGGGACCTTGGGGGCAAACAAATCACACGCATTTGGGGCGACCCCCACGTCAACGAACAGAACGGCGGAGACCAGTGGCACTTTGGTGGTAACTCCACCTTCATTCTGCCGGACGGAGCCAAGATTTTCTGCGACACCGAACCGATTGCCAGCAACTTCTGGGTCGTCGTGGCCGTTGACGTGATCTTGGGCGACAGCCGTTTCCATTACGACAAAGGCGGCGCCGGCTCCATGACCGACGACGGCCGGACCTTCGACAAGGCCAACACCGATGCCGACAACCGTGCGGATGCGGGAATCTTCGCCCTGACGCCTTCCGGAGAATGGTCCGTGATGGCCCGCGACGGCTTCTTTTACGACATCACTCCTGAATCTTGGGAAGCGTACAAGAAAGACCCTGACGTCGATCTGGCCAAGGGCAAACGGGTGAACATCACCACGCAGCAGCAGTTTGCCTCTCGGGCCGACCAACTGCCCGAAGAGTGGCTCATGCCGGCCGTGGGCGATCTGCACCACGATGTGAAGGAAGATTTGGGCGCCGACATCCCCGGCGAACTGGCCAAACTCAGTCAGATCCTGCCCGCATCCCACATGCGAATGATCAACGAAGTCGCCCCCGATTTGTTCCCCGCTTTGGCCGCGGATCACACCCTCGCCCAGTTTTTGGCCAACATGGCCGAAGCCGAGTTGAGGCTGCTCATGGAACACGCGCCTCAACTGATCATCCAGCATCAACCTTCCGATGCACCCAAAGGCGCCCTCTGGCCCGGCCCCGGCATGGCCGGCCGCCGGGGTCCGGGCGCCGACGCGTGGTGGGGTGGCTGAACCCTGACGGTTTCAGAGCGCTGAAAATGATGAGCGGACCGATTCCAACAAAAGGCCATCGCCACAGGAATGGAAAACGTTAGCAGACGGTATGGACCGACCAAGTGTACTCATCGCGGGAGGCGGACCCGCCGGCGCCACTCTGGGAGCAATCCTGGCCAAAGAACAATGCGACGTCGTTCTGATCGACAAAGTCCGCTTTCCCCGGCCCCACATCGGAGAAGCACTCCAGCCGGCGGCATTTGAACTGCTCGACTTTCACTTGGGCTTGGGCCCATTGATGGCCGAACAAGGGTTCATCAAAAAGCTCGGCGCCATCTACGAATGGGGCGACAACCGCAACCGTTGGAGCGTGCTGTTCGATGACCGCCTCGACGACGGCGTCGACCACCTGAGCCGTGAAGACATCGAAAACGGCGACTACGACCACTCGTACCAAGTCGACCGAGCACGGTTCGACGCCCTGTTGCTCGATCATGCTCGAGAGCGCGGGGTGGACGTGCGGGAACAGACAGAAGCCGTTGCCCCGCTGATGGAGGGCGACCGCGTCGTCGGCTTGAAGGTCCGAAACGACGCCGGAGAAACCGAACTGAGAGCCGACATCGTGGTGGACTGCACGGGCACGCGAACCCTGTTGGGTCGGAACTTTGGGCTGACCCGCGTCATCGAAGACCTCAAAGCCACGGCGACTTGGTGCTACGTCCGGGGTGCGGGGGGACTGGACAACGCCATCGGCCGCAACATGCAGTTGGTCGTGACGGTCCCCGAAGGCTGGGTGTGGTTCATTCCGCTCAGCGAAGAGCGAACCAGCGTGGGCGTGGTCACGTCCGAAAAAAGAAAAATGGACCCCGACACCTTTTGGAAAATCCTGGGGCAAACCACCCTGCCCTTGGATGGCATTGAAATTGAGCCCGGTCCCAAAGGCAACCCGTACCAACACATGAAGGACTGGTCGTACACTCACCGTCGATTTGTCGGGCCCGGGTGGATGATGGTCGGCGATGCCGCATGCTTCACCGACCCAATCTTGTCGGGCGGGGTCGACTTCGCGATCCGCGGAGCGTGCAACGCCGCCGTGGCGATTTTGCGCGGGGGCAACGAAGAGTCGTTGGCCGCCTACGAAAGCCAGCTTCGAAAGGAATACCGAGCCTACCTTCGCCTGGCTCGGTACTGGTACGCCAACAATCGAGCCGTCGATGGCCTGTTCTGGGAAATTCGCAAACTGATCCCCATTTCTGCCATCGCAACACCGCTGAGAGCCTTCAAGTACGTGACGTCGGGAGCCTGCGATGCAGACGCTCATTTTCACGTATTCACCGTGGCCCAAGAAGAACGCATCTTCCGGCAACTGGGCGTCGACGAAGCCCAACTGAAAGACGCTCTGCTGCGCGCCAAACGGCACATCGACCATCCCATCGCAGAAACCGAACCGGATACCTTGCACGATTCGTAAATACCGGTCCGCTTGATCGTCTCCAGCACACGAGTACAATGCTTTCTTGGGAGGCATCATGGCAAGCAAAGCCAAACTGAAAGTGGTGGGGACACCCGAGCGGAAGATCGAAGAGCCCAGCCTCTTTTTGAACCGGGAACTGTCGATGATCGCCTTCAACAGCCGCGTGTTGCAACTCGCCCAAGATCGAACCCTGCCCCTTCTGGAGCGGTTGCGTTTCTTGGCCATTTTCTCGTCGAATCTCGATGAGTTTTTCGAAGTTCGGGTGGCCGGGTTGAAAGAACGCGCCCAAGCCGACCTCAAGTCCCCCTACCCCGACGGCAGCTCACCAAGCTCGCTCCTGCGCACCATATCGGAGCGCTGCCACAAACTCATTGAAGAGCAGTACACCGTTCTGAACCAGGACTTGCTCCCCTCCTTGGCCGATGAAGGAATCCGAGTTCTGAAGCGGAACGAGTTGAACCGCGAACAAACCTTGTGGCTGCGTCGCTACTTCAAACGGGAAATCATGCCCGTGCTCTCGCCCATTGGCTTGGACCCGGCACACCCCTTTCCGAACGTGCAAAACAAAGGCCTCAACCTCGTCGTTCGCCTTGAGGGTGACGACGCCTTTGGACGGGACAGCGGCCTGGCGATCCTGCCGGTTCCCCGCTGCCTGCCTCGCCTGATCCATATGCCCAGCGAAATGGCGAATGCTCCGCACCACTTTGTGATGCTGTCCAGCGCCATTCACGACAACGTCGAGCTTATTTTTCCCAGCATGACCGTCACCGGCTGCCACCAATTTCGAGTGACACGAAACTCTGACATGTGGGTTGATGAGGATGAAGCCGACGATCTTCTCAGCGCGATCAAAGGCGAGCTGCACGGACGGAACTACGGTTCCGCCGTCCGACTCGAAGTGGCGGACAACTGTTCCAAAGAAACGGTTCGTTTGCTGCTCGAACAACACAACTTGGACGCCTCGGAAATGTACCAAGTCAACGGACCGGTGAACCTGCACCGCGTGAGCGCTCTCGCCGACCTTGTGGATCGGCCCGACCTCAAGTTCCCGCCCATGACTCCGAGCCTGCACGAAGGCTTTGACGCCAAGTCCAACCCCTTTGCGGCCCTCTCCGAACGGGACATTTTGCTGCACCACCCCTACCAATCGTATTCGCCCGTGGTCAACCTGCTCAAGCGAGCCGCCAACGACCCCAATGTCTTGGCCATCAAAATGACCTTGTACAGGACAGGTGCGGAATCCCCCATGGTTCGTGCCCTGATCAATGCCGCACGGAATGGCAAGGAAGTCACGGCTGTGGTCGAACTCCGCGCCAGGTTCGACGAGGCAGCAAACATCGATTTGGCCACCCGCCTGCAGGAAGCCGGGGCCACGGTTGCCTACGGTGTTGTGGGCCACAAATGCCACGCGAAAATGCTGTTGTTGGTCCGCCGTGAAGAAGGGCAAATTCGCCGGTATGTCCACCTGGGTACGGGCAACTACCACACCGGAACGAGCCGTTTCTACACCGACTTCAGCTACCTGACCGCCAACCCAAACATTGGCGAGGACGTGCACAACGCCTTTCAACAACTGACCGGTCTCGGTGGGGTCCAGCCCATGCACAGTTTGCTGCACGCGCCCTTCACGCTCAAGCCCACGCTGATTGAGTTGATCGAAGCCGAAACGGACGCAGCACGCAACGGCAAAAGAGCACGGATTCGGGCCAAACTGAACGCGCTGAGCGATCCCACCATCATTCAGGCCCTGTACCGGGCCAGCCAAGCCGGCGTCCGCATCGATCTGGTCGTCCGTGGAATCTGCTGCCTTCGACCCGGGGTCCCCGGTGTGAGCGAAAACATCACGGTGCGCAGCATTCTTGGCCGCTTTTTGGAGCATTCACGGGTGTACCATTTTCACGCCGGAGGCTCGGACCTGGTCTTCACCGCCAGCGCCGACTGGATGGATCGAAACCTGAACCGTCGAGTCGAAGTCGCCGTGCCCATCGTCGATCCGGAACTCAAACAACGGGTCATGACCGAAGCCCTCGACTTGGCCTTGGCCGACAACACCAACGCCTGGACGCTTGGCTCAAAGGGCGACTACACCCGGTCCACCCATGGAAAATCCAGGCCGTTTCACATTCAAGCCAGCTTGATGAACACGCACACCGGTTAATCGAGGCCGACCTTGTACCCCAGGCCAATCAAATGGCGGGCGTCGTCTTCCAAGTCCGCTCGGCTCAACGGGCGCTCCTCCAGCCACCCGTCTGGGAAACTCAGTTGAATCGAGCGGTGATTCACCGACACCTTGACCGCAGCCGGAGGACGGGGGGAACGACGGCGGTGGATGTGACTCGCTATCCGCAGCAAGCACACCAAATGCAGCAACTTGCGATCCCACATGGGTGCAACTTCGCCGATTTTGTCTCGTGTGGGTTTTCCACGATGGCTCAACACCAAGGCGGCCAAGAGCCGTTGATCTTGACGACTGAAACCCGGCATCTCGGTGTGGGTCAACAAGTACGATCCGTGCTTGTGATAGCCAGCGTAGGTCATGAACATGCCCGATTCATGGAGGGCTGAGGCCCACCTGAGGAGCGTCCGATGATGCGGTTGAAGGTTCCAAACCTCCTGAACTTGATCAAACAATGACAGCGCCGTTTGTTGAACACGAAACGCCTGACGCCCATCGATTCCA
>Ga0115012_10002713_pt1 | contig 10391 bp, 11 predicted proteins | sample TroAtlMetagenome_FD_88706 | JGI IMG/M metagenome (GOLD analysis project Ga0115012, IMG submission 88706) | Marine eukaryotic phytoplankton communities from Atlantic Ocean - Tropical Atlantic ANT10 Metagenome | ecosystem: Environmental > Aquatic > Marine > Oceanic | place: Tropical Atlantic...
AATTCATCTGTATATAACCAACCTAAAATGCGGCCGTATTTGCCTTCTTTTTCAGTTTTAATAATAATGTTATCGCAATATTCAACATGCTTTTTAAGCCAGGCTTTTGCTTCAAATCCCAGCTTCTTTTCGTGAAGATTGCGTGTCCGCGTTTCTGGCGCGTCGATTGCAGCAATTCGAATACGTTCTTTTTTAGTTATACCAAACCCCAAGTCAATAATTGCATCGAGAGTATCTCCGTCAACCACCTTTGTGATTTCTTTAATTTTGTACGTGTACACAACTAATCATCTTCCAGTAAGTATTCTTCTTCAACACAAATATGGCTTGATCCACAAAAAGGACAGTATTCAGGATCTACTTGATCCCCGTAATCGTCTTCTAAATCGTCATTCCACAAAATATAATATTCTGCAGAGCAGCTTTGGCAGGTAACTTGTTCTTTTGTCATGATTCACATGTGGTACATTCGGTTAATGAGCGGGCAAGCTCTTGAGCAGGATTTGCACTACGCTGATAATACAACGACTTAATACCATTTTCCCATGCCCAAACAAGTAGCTCATTAACTTCTTTAGGTTTTGTTGAAGGTGGAACCATCATATTAATAGACTGACCTTGATCAATATATTTTTGTCGTTGTGCGGCTTGAATAAGAATTTCTTTTTGCGAGATTTCGCCAAAGGTTTTAAATACTTCTTTTTCATGATCGGATAAAAACTTTAAATGTTGAACAGAACCACCCTTTTGGAGTATGCTTCTCCATGTAGTATTATCATCTTTATCATATTCTTTAAGAACCTTTGTAAGCTCTGGGTTTTTATATGTAAATTTGCCCTTAGCAAGATCTTTAACAAAATAATTACTATTAAGGGGTTCTATTGAAGGACTAATTTGACCTAAAATAAACGAGCTGCTCGTAGTAGGAGCAACAGCTACTAAACAACTATTACGTAAACCGTAGCCTTCCATAAGAGATGGTACACCATATTCAATAGCCATTTCTTTAGAAGCTGCAATTGTCCTCTCTTGAATAGTCTTAAAAATAAGAGAGTTTTGTAGTTTAGCTTCCATTGACTCAAAAGCGATATTTTTTTGTTGCAAATATGAATGCCAACCTAGTACACCTATACCAAGAGCTCTTTGAGTCATAGCAAACTTGTGAGGCGCTTCTAAATTTTTAACACCACGAGTCTTATTAATAAACTCAGTCATAACTGCATCAAGGAACTGTGTTAATGTTTCAATAGCATCAGTCTCAACGATTTCTGACCACTTAGCAAGATTAAGTGAAGATAGATCGCAAACAAATGATTCATCTTCTTCTGCAGATAAAAAGATTTCAGTGCATAGATTTGAAGCGTGAATACGTTTACCTTTATCTTTATAAGCTTGTGGCGCAGCGTTATTGGCGTTATCGGAAAAGAATATATAAGGATAACCAGACTCATAACGTTTCTTAATAACTTTGCCCCATATAGATCTTTTCTTTTTATCTCCAGCGATCATTTCTTTCATCCATTCGTCACTGATAGAGACGCCAATAGAAAGATCTTGAATAGCATTTCCTTCACCCCTAATTCCTAAAAACTCTTCGATATCACCGTGATCAATTGGTAAATAAGCTGCAAATGATCCTCGTCGCACATTGCTTTGTGAAATATAATTGGTTAAAGCGTCAAATACTGTTAATTGGTGATGAACTCCAGTTGCACTACCGCCGCTAGAGATTTCTGCACCGCGTGGACGAACATCACCAAAATATGCAGAAGTGCCTCCGCCTACTTTAGACATTGTGCCAACTTCTGCAATTTTGCCCAAGATTTTTTCCATATCATCTGGAATGTATGATCCAAAACAGGATATAGGTAATCCGCGAGCTCTACCAAAGTTTGACCAGATAGGAGAAGATAAAGAATAAAATCCTTTATGCATATAATTAATAAACTTTTCTGCCCAACTATCATTGTGATTAGATTCTCCCATCCCAAGATATTCTTGGGCTTTATTCGCAATATCAACAATGCGTTGTTCTGGATTTTCACCAGGTAGTAAATAGCCTCTTTCTAAAAATTGTCTACTGTCTTTGTTTAACCAATAAATGTCATTCATAATATTATAATAATAAAGTTAAAAATCAAAATAAATCGTCCTCGTCAAAAGACTGGCTCTTCTTTGAATACTCAACAGGTCTTGAGTGAAAAAAGTCAGTCATATTATTTCCGAGCAACTCTTCTTCAAACCACATAGTTGATTCTAAAAGACTCTCATCTACTTCAAAAACACCTTTAAATCCAATTTGTTCTAAAGATGAATTGATTCGGTTTTTAATAAACTCTTTAACAATAGTAGCGTTTAAACCTGGTTCATCAATTCCATTAATCATCCAATCGACTATTTTGCTTTCGGCATTAAACGCGTCTACAGCCTCTCCTCTAATTCTCTCTTCTAGTTCTTCATCAAACAATTCAGGGCTTTCTTCGCGGATTGTATTGATAATTTTCATACCAACAAGTGCATGAATATTTTCCTCGTTTCGTGTATACTTTACTTGCTGATCAGTATCTTTAAGAACATTTTTATAGCGAGCGAACCAATTGATAATATAAAACTGAGAAAAAAGAGAAACGTTTTCTACAAACAGAGTGAAAAGCGCAAGTGCATACAAATACTGTTTCTTAGAGCTCTTATAAAATTTGTGTGTGTATTTGCGTAAGTAGTTAACGCGGCCTTGAATAAAGTCAAGTTTTAAATTTTCTTCAAACACATCTTCCATATCAAGGACTGTAAGAAGTCTTTCATATGCATTATTATGAATTACTTCAGTATTAGCCATTACATAGCCTAAATCTTGAAGTGCTGGATGAGGAAGGTTCTCTCCTAGTTTAGCCCAAAAAGTTTTTACTGCGACTTCAATTTGGCCAATGGCTGAGAGTGTTCGGACAATAATTTCTTTTTGTTGATCGTCAAGTTCGGTTTTAAATTGTTGAACGTCAGATGTAAATGAAAATTCTTTATCAGTCCAGAATCCATTGTGCATAGATTCAATAAACTTTTCTGTCCAGGGATATTGATTTGGTTTGCGAGATAATTGTTCTTCGAATATAGATACAGACATAGCATTAGTATGATGTTAGGTATTATACCACATCACACGAATTAAGTAAATTCTATTTTTTTACTTATTTTGTGTGGTAGAGAGCGCGAAGAGCTCCATTTTCCGAATTACGCAGGACTATAACAGAATCTTTATTTCTGTTATAATAGGACACAATATCTCGTTCATTCTCATTAATGAATTTTGACCACCGTTCGTATTTCGTTCTCCCTACCTGAAAGCGAGAAAAAGTTTCTGCTGAAACATTAAAAACTCGGTACTTTTGTTTTCTAACGGTACCTAATGGTTTGTCGGCTATTGCCACGGCTGTAGTGGTCGTTTGTTCTTTTTTATTCATCTAGAGATATCTTCCTGTGTAATGTAAATGGTTTGTTTTGTTTTGCAATGAGTTGCCTCAAATACCGCATGGCCCAATACTGAGCCATGCGGTTGAGATTCCGCTATTTCCACCATAGACCCCTTTAACGCTAAAAATTCTCCAGTCTTTGGTAATGCTATGTCACGGACGAGTGCATATTTTCCTTGTTCTATATTTCCATCTTCAGTCAAATACCATTCATTTAATTCAGGCTTATATTCTGAAAGATCTACGCCATTACTTTCTTTAAGAATCTTAATTAGTCTTTTATCGCTAATTTTTGTATGTTCCTTAATGAGATACAATGCCGCGGCGTAACGTGCTATTGTACTTTGACCTAAAGGAATTTTTCCTAAAAGCCTTCGAATATTGAATACTAATTTGTGAAAAACTGTATATGATGACTTTTCCTTAGGCGTTTCAGGCTTTTTAAGTTTTACTCCTTTATCGTCTACAATGCCTTGTTTAAACGCGTCGGTTTTTATCCATGGCATCGTCAATAGACGAAGAAATCGTAGTGCATAAAAAAAGTCTGGTCCTCTAAGTAATCCCATAGTTATATTTCTTTCAGTTTATTAGCTATATTCAAATCAATATTTATATTCTGGTAAGTGTTCGGTTGTAAATAATTTAGAAAAACTATAAATGTTTTCAGCGCAGGCCAAAGATCTTCATCTATTTTATGAAATAACATTCGTGTCGCAGCATGAATTTGAAACACATTATAGATTAAAATTATATGATTCAATATTAGTTTTTCCTGTATTTTACCGGTTTCTCGATACCTTCTGAGTAGTCTTACTACGTATTTAAATGCAGCTAAATCATCATAGAATTCGTCCATTGATAGACACCTACTATTAGTGTAATATTTAGCAGCAAATGTTTTAAAATTCTGGTTACTCAGTTGGTCAAATAACAAATTATCCATACGGATTTATTTATTACTTTCACTAGTAGGGGTTTCTTCAATATCTACGTCTTCTACAAACACTACTTTTTGTATACCGCGAAGATGTTTGCGTCGTTCCGTATTATCAGTATATGTTAAGTGCATTCGTTTTTTAACATCCATTGAAGTATCCCATTCACCGTCACGAAGCTTTTTGATAACTTTATCATACGGCATTCTTTCTGCGTCTTCTTGCAGTTCTTTACCTCGTAGCTTAGATAGCACTTTAAGAATAGAAGGAGGATTCATACCAGCATCCATCATAGCTTTGTTGATATCACCCCATTGATATTTGTCTTTATCACCTTTCTTGGCATATTTCCCAGGAGCTTCATTCATTTCTTCAATGCCTTCTTTTGCCATCATCGCTGCAATTTTCATTAGCGTTGCTTTATCTTGTTTGCTAAGGTTTTTCATCTTACGATCATTAGCAATTTTTTCTAAAGACTTGGCATATTCTGCAGTAGATTCATCAAGTTCACTATCGACAGATTCTAAGGCTTTTACTAATTCCTTACCGAACATCGTTTTGATTGGAGAAGATTTGGGTAACTTAGCGAACATCTTTTTAGCGTCGGCCATATAGCTATCAAATTCTTTCTTTTCGTCAGGATCTAATTTAATTTTTCCTTTAAGAACAGCAGTCAATTTTTCTGGATTTAATCCTTTAAGTTTTTTTTTGAGTTTACCAAACTTTTCTTCTTCAATATCGAAAGCTTCGAATGATTTAACGAATTCCTTACCGAACATCTTTTGAGCGTCAGCCATAAATCTATCAAATTCCTTTCTTTCGGCAGGATCTAATTCGATTTTTCCATTAAGAACGTCGCCTAATGTTTCTGGATTTATGCTTTTAAGTTTCTTTTTAAGTTTATCGAACTTGCCTTCTTCAATATTCTGAGCCATAAAACCGTCATCATCAAAACCTTTAGGATCTTTCAAAATGCCTTTTATATCTTTCTTTTTACCGTCAAGCTTAATCACGTCAGTGCCACCATCTCCACCGCCCGGATTTATAATTTTCATTTTAAGGCGGTATTTTTTCAGAAGCTTCTGAAACCATGCAGCTTTAGGATACATAAAATCAACCTCGATAGATGCTTCATCGAGTTCGGTTGACTCGCCGAGAATCTTCTTAGCTACATCAATATCCATTTCAGTTGGATATTTCTTACCATCAAATTCAAATTCGTCATCACCTGCAACTGCGGCTTTAGCAGCAGCTTTGGTAAATTCATTTGCTTCTTCTATGTCTTTTTCTGTAAGAGGAGTTGAGCCACGACGCTTTTCTTTATCAATCGAATGGAGATCGACGAAGTCTTTGTCTGCAGGCTGAACCTCAGTTTCTTTATTCATAACACGCTTTACCGCTTCTGCGATTTTGGCGAGTTCTTGGTCTTGTGGTTTCATAATAGTTTTTTTGATTTATAGTTATTTGTTAGCTTTTAATTTTTCTAAACGCTCTGCTTCCGCACGTTTAATTTGTGGCATTAATTTTTTTGCGATTTTTTTAATGAGTCCTTTTTTCTTTTCAACCTTTTTATCAAGCTGAATCTTCTGGGCATATGACATGGTCGCATAATCTTGACCATCAGGAACAAATTTTTTCCGAACAACGTCAATGGCTTTCTTTTGAGCACGCATTTTTAATTGATCTGGTGAAGCTTTTTTACGCATTGCTATTTCACGCTTCTTTTTTATCTTAGGCATTATTCTCTTCATCTGACGACTTCTAGCAATCCGTTGAGAAGGCGTCAATGGTTTTTCAGTAAGATATTGTTTAAAGCTTTTCATTTGGTTCCAGTAAAAAGCCATGCTAAAGCAGCAACGGCTGTAGTAATTAGTGCAGATATTGTAGTCCATACAATAGACTTTATAGTCTTTATTGTAGTTTCATTATCGTGTTGTATATTTTCTACCTTACGTAGTCTTTCATCCTGGCTAACCATTTTTCGTAAAATCATTCGTGTAGTCTCGTCGAGGGAAATAATTTTTTCTTCGGCTCTGGCCAAAGCAATTACTGCTTCTGACATTCTATCAATTTTTTCTTCAATGCGGTCTAGTCTAGTTTTATCTGATTGATTCATATCTCCCATTAGAATAATAGTTATTTATATTTTTTAGCCTCCAAACTCGTGTCCCGCAACCCTCTTCATTTGTTTTTCAAATTCTTTAAAATCAGGCTTTTTCTTATAAAGCTTGATCGAAATTTCATCTCTCTCCTTTCCTTTAATACGCCACTTGTAACCTTTTTCTTTATGCTCAGGGTTTGTGGTTTTTACAACTCTCCTTTCAAAACCATCTTCCCAAGTTTCTCCTTTATATTTCCCAGGACCTTCTTTCAAAGGTGCCTTTTCTTCATACTGAACATTGGACATAAGAAGCTGATTGATAACTGTTGTCAGCATTGGCTGAGGCAACCCCATTATCTTTTCTGCAGTTTTAGAAGTAAGTCCGGCAATCTTTATTAGCTTCTGCTTGATCGCCGGAGATGGCTTAATAAGCTTTTCTTCTAAACTTGAGCGGTCTTGCCAATCCAGTGATTTTTTGTCGTCATCAATTGGTCCACCCTTTGCCCATGTATGACAAGCTCTTGCAGAATGACATTTGAAGTGGTGCATCCAGCAATAACCAAGTTCACCATCTTTATCAGATGTTTCACCAGGCATACAATCTTTCATTCTTTCTGAAATATCAAATGCAACACAATTAGCACACACTGATTTTTTAGCGGCCTCTTCTGTTGTATTCCAATATTCAGCGATTTTTTTCCAGTAATCACCAGGTTCATCAACGTTTAAAGGACCATAATTATATTCCTTAATTGTTGCATCTCGGTTTTTTGTGTTTATTTTTAAATCTTGTGTTGCAGGAGGACATTTAGCTTCTTCTTTAACAGATTCTTTAACCTTTGCTGCTAAGTCTTTATCAGCTCCGCCCCATGTGCCTTTACTTTTTGTAACGAAAGAATTAACTCGTGCATACGCCCATTGATGAGGAGTTGCTCCTGGACGATGGCCTGTTTTCCAAGCGGCCATTCCACGATCAAATACTTTTTTCAATATACCGTATGGCATATCAGTTTCTTTTGCTTTTTTCTTGAGAGCAGCAATTTGTTTTTCTTCAAGAGGTGTAAGCTTTTTGTATGCTTTAACTAACTCATCTGTACCTTGATCTAAATCTTCTTTTTTACCAAATTTTTTATGATATGCTTTTGTGTGCTTAGAAGGCTTTGTCTTTGCTCGAGCATCTCCAGGTGCAGGTTTATAAGCATTCGGATCATCATCATCCATTTTTGCCTGTTTATTAAACTGAGCTTGGCGTTTTGAACTTGTTGATTTTGATAAACCTTTCTTATATGCCGGCTTAAGTTTTTCAACGAAATATTTTTTATTTTCTGAATCAATAATGTAATTTGATTTTCTCTCTTTAATCAATATTTCTTCGTCAGACTCAGTGATTGCAGTATCTCCTACATTAAATATTTCGCCTGAAATATACTGCTCTCTTTTCTCTGAAAGACTTGGAAGCTGGACGTGTTTACGAAAGGAAACCATTTCCTTCAATCCCATCCTCTTTCGAATTAGATTGAACAATGTCATATCTTCTCCGTATTCCTTTGGCAATCCTTGACTAAATGATTTAAAGTCACCGTCAATTGCTGCAGCGCGCATTTTAGAAGCACTCATTCCTTCAACACCTTCTGCATCTGGATCTCTTTCACCTGCTGATATAACTTCTATACCATCTTTAAAATCATAAAATCCGTGGCGGCCTTTTACGCCATTATAATTCTTAAGAAGTTTTTGGAACTCTTTTATGCGGTCAGAACCAACAACCATGGTCATCTTAGTAAACCCCTGATCGTGTAAAATAGAAGCAATGTGTAATGCAGTTTTTGCATTTTTATCTTCAATGATGTTTCTTCCATGTTTTGGAAACATCTTACGCATAACGCGAATTTTCTCTTTATATTTAAGAGGATTCTTTTTAGAATCGTTTGATTGCGAAGCATATATACGATATTGATTTCCAATAGCTGCTGCAGCTACCTTGGTTATAAGCTTACCGTGCCCAACAGTGGGTGGATTAAATCTTCCAAACGTAAAGACTACTCCTTTTACGCTGTCTTCATTAAACTGCTTAAATCCTTTAATATCGTTTATTTTTTTCATCTTTCCCAACCCCAATAAGGAGTCTATACTTTAATTACCAGACCTATTAGAATAGGCTTTCCATGCTTGCATAAGATGCTTGGCTGCAACCGCAAATGCTTTATCTTCAATCTCTTCTGAATCACTTTTAGTTTTTAATGCTAAACGATAGAGTAGATCTTCGTAAGTGGGGGCATCGAAGTATTGGATATTATTATCCATTATTTTAGTAACATCTGCCTGGGGCCGAGGTTTACTAGCTTCATTTACCTCATACATTGCCTTTACGGTCTTTAGTAGGTCGTCTTCTTTTGGAGTATTCATGTTTTGTTTGCTATTTATTTTTTTTATCTTTCCCAACCTTTTATAACATCTGGTGAGAAATTATTAGTAGAAAATTCTAATCTGTCAACTAGTTTAACTGCGCCGTTAGTATTATAATCAATTGCAACAAATCCTTCTGAACCTGTTACTTTAAAACCTTTTTTCGTTCTAACGAAGGTGTCAATCTCTTTTAACTTATCTAATTTATTTATAATAATCAACTTGGCATCAACAATTGCATTCATTAGCTGAAACATCATATCGAGGTTTTTTCTATTTTCCTTAGAAAAGAATTTCATTTCGTTTTCATTCTTCAGTGCTATATCTCGTTTGCCTTTATCACTTTTGCGCTTTTTGTACTCGGCCTTATGTTTTTTATCAAACCAAGCAATTAGATCATTTACATGCTTTGAAGTACTTTTAATGCGCTCACCCTTTCTTACGAGTGTGTTATTGAATGTTTCAAGTTTAGTAGCAAGTTCTGGATTATTTTCTAACTCGTTAAGAGTTGTTGACTTAATCTTTTGGAAGATTTTACCAGCTTTTGAAAGTTGCTCAGTAACTTCATCAGTATCTGCTTTAGTTAATGTTGCAGTACCAGAAAGATTTTTAAGATCAGCATCTTGATACCAAACTGTTTTTTTCTTTTTAAGAGAAGAAATGTCTACACCGTAAGATGCAGTCATGGTTTCAAAACTTTTACCTTTGTATGTTGTGTGCCACACAACTCCTAATTTAGCCTTTGAAATTGTCTTTGCTAAATCAGAACCGGTAGGAACTGCATATACGAGTGTGTTAGGTTGAAAGGTAATATACTTTTCTCCGTCGATAGTTTCAGATTCAAGGTCTCCTTTTGTAAACATAATGTCTCCCTGAATAACGTTTTTAATACCAAGATCTTTGAGTTCATTAAATGCTATTACTAATTTATCGGCCAAGTCACCAGATGTATCGTCTCTCACATCGGCCTCTGACTTATAAACCTTTGGGTCTTTATTAAAAATACCTTTTTTTGCTACAAAAAACTTACCATCTGATGGATCAATTCCGGCAAATACAGCAGGTGCGCCATCCCATTTTTCAGTAACGTTAGTTGAAGAATTAACTTTACCAGCTAACATATCTCTTAAAGAACGAAGAGCGAGAATTGATTCTCTTGCTCCCTTAACTCCGCCATAAATAACACGATCTTCAATATGTGTCATATGTGTGTTTTTACCTGCGCGAGATGCTTCTAGTATAGTTTCATCAATGTCAACACTATCTAATAAGTCTGTTACAGTTTTACCTTTCTCCCAAAACTTACATGACCAGTAACGTGCTTTCCATTTCGGTCCGGGATCTGTATCACATTGATGGCGAGCTCTAAATCCAGCTAAACGGCCTGGATCATCACGTTTAATTTCCATGTTAGGATCTCCAAAGCCAAGTTTTATAACGTTGCCCTTTTCGTTCTTTACATAAACGTAAAACTTTTTCTTTTTA
>Ga0115012_10002714_pt1 | contig 10389 bp, 15 predicted proteins | sample TroAtlMetagenome_FD_88706 | JGI IMG/M metagenome (GOLD analysis project Ga0115012, IMG submission 88706) | Marine eukaryotic phytoplankton communities from Atlantic Ocean - Tropical Atlantic ANT10 Metagenome | ecosystem: Environmental > Aquatic > Marine > Oceanic | place: Tropical Atlantic...
CCATCATGTTTGATTTGTAAATCACTGTGACTTCCTAGCTCAAGCACTTTGGTGTCATTGAACTTTAGATTGCCAGTCATCGTCCCTCCTGCGAGGGGAAGGATTCCTGCTTCCGTGAGAGTTTGATTTATCCACTTAGAGGAAGAGTTATCGTATTGTAAAATCTCATTATCTGCTAGAGATGTGATGTTAACATCATTCATCTCAGCTACGGTGTTTTCTCCACCTACTGCCGCTGTTACAAAAGCAGTTGTGGCTAACTGAGTAGTATTTGTTCCTGCTGATGCAGTTGGAGCAATGGGAACGCCAGTGAATTGAGGGCTATTTAGAGGGGCAAATAAACTCGCTAAAGTAAGACTTGCTGCCGTTGGAGATAAAGTTACTGCCGTTACACTGCCCTGAGTGCCAGATAGAACTAAAGCCCCTCCTGAAGTTGAAGTTACACTTAGAGTGCTTGCCGCAGGTGGTGTGACAGTAACGGTATTGACTGTTTGTGTAACAGTTGCTGATCCATTGGACATTAGATAATTTCGGGTAATATATCAAAAGTTAGCCTAAATGAATGTATAACCTCATCAGGATTTTCATCTGTATCTTTAATTTTGAGATCGCCAAAAACTGTAATAGCCTCATTTGGTAAAGCTGCTGAATTAGCAGTCTCCCATCTGAGCATAATATTTGACGCAGTACTAGAACTTCCAACATTTGGAAACCTTATGCGCCCCGCAGTGTTCTGAGTGTTGCCTGATGTAACACTATTTAAAGTGTCTATTAAATCATCTGTTACTGATGTCCCAACCTTTCTTCTTATCTTCAGAGTGGCTGTATATCTAGAATCAGTAGTATAAAAATTAAAAGTATGACTACTGCCCGATGGTGTATACTTTAAATCTACCTGAGTTTGTTGACCCCTCTTTATCTCTATGTTTGCCATAGTAAAGAGTAAAGTATAGCGTCATATTCTTCAACCTCTAACTAACCACCCTCTTTCTCTGGATTCTTTAGGGTTTCTATGCAGGTATTCATGACAAATTCTGCAAACAGCCATGAAGGTTAATTTGTTTGTAAGATTAAACTCCATCTCCCCCTCTTCATTCAGACTTTTGCCTGTTCTTCCTGCTTTATGATGAAGATCTCTTCTGCCACTATGGCCACATATTTCGCAGTTAAGATGCTCTGCTAAATATTCCTTTCGGTTTTTTTCATATAGCTTTCTTTTAGCAACTTTCTTAGGAGATTGCGAATAAGGTCTTAACCTACCTGATCTCTTGAGTGGTGTTTTTCTTCTCAGGGGGTTTTTTTGTCTCAGAGGCTTTTTTCTTCGCATTTTAGCCTGATAATTTTTCTATAGTCGCTTTAATTACTTTATCTCCAAGTATTAACCGAGCCATTATGATGTGCTTACATTGACTTCCTGCTTCATAAGGAAGAATTTTTCCTGATTTTAACTTTGGCTCTATTCTGAATCTGAAATTTTCACACCAACAAGCACCACTTCCCTTATTATAGCTTAAATCCACCAAATAGAACTCATCTTTTTTTTCACTTGTTTGAAAATGAAACTCAAGTGGTGATAATATTTTTATTCTGCCGTCTTTTAGTTTTTCTTCAGTTTCTTTATCCATCAAAATTAAATTTTATATATCCTCCGTTGGCTTTTGCCATAGCATGAAATAAAACATTAAACGCCTCTTTAAACTCATCGCCTAAATACTTTGGAGGATCATCTAATTCTATAAAGAAAACATGAGTATAATTATTCCCATTATTTATCTTCTCATAATTTACACTCACATCGCAAACAAGCGATACTACTTCTTCAATAAGCTCTGCAAAATCCTCTTCATCAAAATTATCAGCAGGCACTTCTGCACTTCTTCCTTCAGCAAATCCTTTATTCGGCTCTCTTAAATTAACTCTGATAGGAACATCAGTACCCCTTGCAAGGCAAACTTCCCATATATGCTTTATGGCTCGGATCATTTTACCCTTTGATCCACAAACTTTCCCATATTCACTACGTTCAACAATGATTTGGTGACTAATTGCACCTCTGTCTTCTGTAGAAAAGATTTCAAACTTACCATTGGTAAGCATGCCCATTGCTTCGGCTAATATTTCTTTTGTGTTATCCATAGTAATTAGTCCCTAACATAAAGAACTGGAGAATTATCCCCACTTCCATAATATTGTCTATTACCCTTTCCATACCACAATTTCACGTGAGGTTCATCCCCATTTCCATTTCTTTGCTTAACAACTGACATAAGTGCGTCATATTTTGCCAAAATAATATCTTCCGCTAAGTCAAGGCTATCTGCATCACCAGCTTGTTTTAGCTCATAAACCTCTTCTTCTTTTTGTTTATTTCTCCAGCAAGTAATGCAATTATGCGCCTCATCAGTTATTTCACTAACTCCTTTTACATCATGCTTATCAACCCTTTCTCTCTCACTATCCTTTTTTCTAGCATGAGCAACTAAAAAAACATGGACATCGTACTCATTTACAAAAGCAGTAACTTTGTCCATAAACTCTTTGTGTTTATTATATTCATCCACTCCAAATCCTAATTTCATAAATGAATCAATTATAAAAAGAGTCACCCCATACCTTTTGTATGCATAAGCAAAGGTTTCCAAGACATCATCTGCATTGACTTGACCAACATGGTCATAAAACCAAAAACTTTTACCAAGCCAATCCATTCCTCGATTAAACTCTCCTTCGGTTAAAGTTTCCTTTCCCATAGCTTGGCGTACGAGATATGAAAGATTCATTTTAACTGGAACCTCTAAAGAAGCTATACAAACCCTTTGTCCAAGACTGGCAAACCAAACACATAAATAATTCAGTAACATAGTCTTACCCGATCCATTAAATCCTGTGACCACAGTTAATTCATTCATTCTAATATGAAACGGTATGTTTCCCCAAGGAAGAGGAAAGCCGTGTCCCACATCTGAATACAATAAATCATGAACATCTGCCTTGTATTTTTCCACTCCGTGTAAACTGTCTGGATCTACATAAACGGCATCTTCAAAAGCAGACCTAAGAGCATCCAATCCTTCCACCAACATGGTTTCATTGGCATCATTTTTAGGTAACTCTATTATTCTACACCTAGACGCGCCCAACCTTTTGACAATAGACGCAGTAGCCCTTCGTCCTGCATCATCCATATCCATACTTATTGCAATAGTCGCAAATCTTTCTAGAAATTCATAATCATTCTGAATCCACTCCATATTTGGGTCAGAACCACTATCACTTTCCCACTTTGCTCCAAAAGGCACGCTTACTGCAGGTATTCCTGCACAAGAATAACTCATGGCATCTAACTCACCTTCGGTAATTACCAATGTAGAGCAATCATCGCTTATTGTATGTTTACCAAACAGGGTCTTTTTAGAATTTTTAGATGTGAATATTTTCTTTTTACCATCTTCTCTCCTAACCCCCATATACTTAATCATATCCACATCACTTCTTTCCTTGTCGGCATAATACACAAAAGCAATAGTGTCTCCTTTGAATCGCACATCATAATCGATTAAGGCTTCTGTGCATATTGACCTCCCATCCATTAAATAAAAGGCACAGTCGCTATCAGAATGAGCTTCATCAGCAACTCTGGATTCTGGAACCTCAACTGGCTCACTAGGCCTTACAGGGGTCTTTACGGGCTTAATATGGTATTCCTTGCGAACACCTAGGTAATCTCTTGCTTCATCAAGAGCTTCCTTGAAAGTGATGTCTTTAACAACTCTCCACAACTCAAGTAAATTGCTACCTTTTTCCCCACTACTAAAGTCAGCCCATAATCCCGCCTTGCCATCTCCAAGATGAATTCGCATCGAACCCCCTGCTTCACCATTTACACTACCTATGTGCCACTCATTTGCTCTTCTATTACCATTAGGAAGCAATAATCGACATACCCCTTCAGCATTATTAGCTAATTCTTGTTTTACTTCATCTGCATTCATTTACCCTCCTCTTCCTTTATAAAATTAGGATATATTTTTGTTGCGAAAATACGTCTGCACTCATCAAAAATTGCCTTCATGAACACATCTCTATCTTCCATTGACATATGTTCACAAGATTGAAGGAATTGATAAGGATGCATTTTGAACTCTGTACCATCTTCCCTCGTGAATGTTGAGTTTTCCACAACCCAACCAAATAGCTCCATTTCTATCTCTTCTTCGTTTTCCCAATAATAGTCTTCCGTCATTGGAGCGAAAGGATTGTATTTCGCTTTCCAATCTTTCATAAACTTATTTACTTTTTCTTCCTTAGTCATTTTTCTTCTCTTCTTCGCAAATTTTCATAAACCGAGGATCACTCAAGATAGAATGACAAATTTGAATGGCCATCATATCGAAATTGTCTTTTTGCCAACCATGTTGAAGTCCTTCACGATATGCTTTCCAATTCTCTCCTAATGGCTCAAGCTCTTCAGTTTCTGGATTAATCCAGTGCACCTTCATTGCAGATAATTCAAACAGCTTATCACAATGAAGCTTCCAATCTTGTGGAGCTTTTTCTTTCCATCTCTTACGAAACGATTTTGCTTTTTTCATATTCTTATATATTTAGGCAACCCAGATACTTCATCGAAGCCAACTTTTTTACACTGACTTGGGTCTACTCTTGTTTTTCCTTCACCTACTACAATCGCATCGACTAAATCCCCACTAGATTGCAATGCCCATTCCATTCTTTCATTGGTATATTTACCATCAAGAATCTCTTCTGCTCTTTCTATGATCCATGAAAGAGATAATGACCCTTTAAAGCTATGGCCATTTCTACTATTCAAGAAATCACTAGCCTGTGCCATTTTGAATAACTCTTCAAATATAAGAGTCGACTTACCATTGGCATTCCAAAGCCTTCTAATTCTTCTATTTCTTTTATCGGTGGTGGTTCTGAAATTCCAATCAGGGAAATATTCCTTCGCCTTTGCATAAATCTCTGCATAAGGAGCCGAATTTGCTCTTTTCTTTTTAGCTACCTTTTTTACTGGCTCACCGAAAAGATTATTCTCTACAGGTCTTCCTTCTTTTTTGCTAAGAATTAACTTCTCTATCTGTTTACTAACTGAACTAGTTAACTCTTCTTTTTTAATAGAATAAAAAACCTCACCATCATCACTAACTAAGATTCGCATGTCTTTAGACTAAAAATTGCTATTTCAAGTGCTTTCGCCTTAGACAATCTAACTCCTTCCGATTTACTCCATTTAATATGCTCCTCTAAATGAGCAAGAGCTTCTGGTGAAATCCTAGTAGAAATCATTTTCTTCTTCACTCCTATTGGTAATGGAGTCCTGCCTCTTGTTTCTGGAATTATCTCAGGCATGGATCTAGAGGGCGGTATAAATGTAAGGAGGTAAATCTTTGATTTCTTTTACACACTCTGTAACAGCAGCATTCCAAACCGTCATCAAAGGCTCTTCGATCTCTGGGTCGGCACCATCTCTTATCTTTGTAACTATCTTAGCTGCAAGGGCTTGCTCTGCATCGCTTTCCCATTGCATTCGAGCTTGGATCAACAGTTGCTCGTGTACTGGCACTTCTTCTACGCTTTCGCTTGCACTCATATTCTTTTTGTTTCGTTTTGTATTTTAGAATTTGTAAGAGGATTAACCCCCCTTACCCCCCATTTATAAACCCAATGGAAAAAGGGTCAAATTTAGTTTTGATTAATTTTAGGTAATGAAGGGGTGTAGGCGAACTACCAACCCACACCCCCTCTTTTGTTACTTAGTGCACTAAAAAGGAGAATCACCAGTTTCCGCTGAGTCATTTGCAAAACTGATCTCCATACCCTGCACGCTTACAAAGTACCTTATATTTCCATCTTTTTCCCACTCTCTTCCATTAAGCCTGCACTTAATTTCTACCTCTTGGCCAATTTTTAAGCCAGTTGAAAAATCTATTGCTTCTTTTATAAATTCCACTGGAATTGTGTTAGGAAAACGGTCATCACCTGTTTTTATGATAACCTCATGTTTACGGAAATTATTCTTTCCATATTCTTTTACTTCTCCTGCATCGTGGACTTCGCCTCGTATCGTTAACTCATTCATATTTGTATTGGGTGTTCTTTTATATAATTTATTATCTTCTGTGAGATAGTTGGATATTCCTCATCATCTGAGGAAAGTTTTAACTCAGCGATGAAATCATACCATTTATCTAGTTCATCACCATTATTGAATGTTATTTTATATTCAAATTTCTTTTCCTTTTTAGTCTTAGTTTCTTCTTCGCCATCTATAGGCAATATTAAATCAAGATCAAGCTCCCTAGCAGTCATACCCCAATCCATGAGATCTCCTGCATCAAAATGATTAGCCAATGAATCGAAATCAAACTCTCCATGATTTCTATTTAATCGAATATTTAACTCCCTTTCATCTTTTTCATCTAGATTTACTAGAAAACAAGGAACTTCTTTGATACCTAAATCCATACAAGCTCTTAATCTTTGATGACCGCCTATAACTATCCCTTCTCTTGTGGGATTTGAATTTACTAATATTGGTTCCGCCATGCCAAACTTTGATATGCTATCCTTTAGACAATCAAAATCACTTGCAGAAATCTGCCTTGGATTATAACTGGATGGCTTAAGGTCGGTCGTGGGTAAGGTTTTTTGCTCGTACTTCATCTTATAATTTAAATTTTGAATTTGGGCTAGTTAGCTCGCCACTTTCCAATAGTTTTTTTGCTTCTTCAAGAGGCATCCCCCTAACGGTTTTTCTTTTTGCCCTTTTTTCAGAAAGAGCAGAGCGAATCTCATGTGCAAGCTTTGCATTTGGATCAGCCTCCCATCTTTCATTTCTTCTTTTCACATCTCTCTCAATTCTAGCCTTATTTTCTTCTGGCGTGTGCCTTCTTTTGGCATTTTTTACACGAGCTTTTTCTCTCTGCTCATCATTAGACCAATAATAAGCCGTAGCCCATGTGATTCCTCCTATCTTTTCAGCAATCTTAGCATAAGAGAGTCCTTTTTCTCTTAATTTACGAATTTGAGAGATATCGTCAGATGTGACCTTATATCTTTTATCTATTATATCTTGTTGTTTCATTTCTTTGGTATTGTTGACCATCTTTTATCTAAAATCAAATATCCTCTGGTGGGTTCACGCAATAAGGTTCCACAAAAACCAACCTCTTCTTAGTTCTGCCTTTCCCATACCTGACACCCTTAAAATGCCCTTGCCTCCAGTGATACCTTAACTTTCGTCCATCCCTTTCTTCATTCTGCTCATACCCCTGCTCTCTAAGCGCATCTCCAAACTTCCTACCAAGGAAATTAGGGCTCCAAAGCTCCTCTTCACGCAATTTCCCTTTTTTGTAGCGGGCTGGTTTTACAATTTTTTCTGTATTAATCCACTCATCTTTTTTCATGGACATAAAACAAAGCATTTTAATCGCAATCCCCACAATGTTTGTAATATCGTCCACATCCAATCGTTGTGCTTGCAACCTTGCCTCTTCCCCTAGTTTTTCTCCTACTTCAGTATACCTAGACTGCAATATCTCATCAGCATAAAACATATTTTTATTTCTTTGAATTATATCCTCTATGCCTTCACCTGCTAAAGGAGACTTGCTCACAAGAGTTGATCCGCTGTTTAATACAGCTACAACTGTCATATTGGGTATTATCTGTCCCTTTACTGGATTAAATCCCCAAGATTTCATTTTCCCAGAATTTAACAACTCCTCAACTTCAGTCCAAGGCTTGGAATTTAAAGAAAGCTCATCATTTAAAGATGGATTGAAGCTATATTTCCCTGACCACTGGTCACGGTACTCAAAATTTCTAGTAATAGAAAGGCAAGCCAACTCTTCATCTATTCCACTTAAAATCTTCTTATCATCTTCGGGTCTTATTTTGCTATTCTCATTATTGTTTAGAGGGAAAGCACCCTTTGGGAAAACTATCTGCATGGCAGGTAAGGGAAATATCAATTCAGTAAGATCTACACCATCAGCAATACCTGAATTGTCGAGCATTTTAAGTGTCTGATCATCAATGAAATAAGTTGGATACTCCAATCGGCTCAATTCCCTATGAGCGGAATCTATAACTCTAGCATTAAAACCAACATCAACCTCAATAGAAACCCCAGTCTCAGGATCTTTAAAGACCTCCCCATCTGAATCATAATTGACCTCACTTGCATTTTTTAATGTCCACTGGTGAACCCCCTCAGTGAAGGTCTTAGGCTGATTTGAACCCAACATGGTCATGACCTCTGTAGCTGAATAAAGCCTTGGATCATAATGACTATCTGGCACTTGATACCTTTTCCTAAAATACTCTTTTTGAGCAACGGGTGGAATATGGTGTCTTAACTTTTTGATTATTGAATTAAGCCTATCTGAAATATTTATATCCCCCTCCTTCATAAGAGGCTCCAAACGGCTGACTTTTAAATTATCCATGAAACGATAATACCATCTATAATATTAATGTCAATACTTTATTTATGGACAACAAGATTATACCGATATTTACCTACCTAATGACAATTTCTGATAAACTACCCCTTAAATCTCAACCTCTTCTTATGACGAGTACTACGCCTCCTCTTTCTCAACTTATGCTTATTAATTTTAGTCTTTCTTCTCTTCTTTAATGAACCCATAGAAATTTTTTAGGAAATTCTGATAACTGATCTGATACTCGAAAGCCTCCTGCTCTTTTCTAATACCGCCCCCCCTTCACGACTACCTTCTCCATTCGTATTCCCCTCAATCGTTGAAACAAACCCATTATTCGTTGGCTCCCCAATAGCCAAACCAATATGGGAAAATCTAAACACCACTATATCTCCCGCCCGAACATAAGGCTTCTCATCTACACTCACATTAAGCACCTCACCTACAGGTTTATACAAAACCACCCCTTTATCTTTTTGCTTCTTCGCCCAATTCTCGAAATCCCACGCCCCCGCAGTCTGAGGTCTTTTAAATGAAACATCTTGATCCTTAATCGCCTCCCTCACTAACCAACAGATGAATGCCGCACACCAAGGCCATCCTACATCAGAATCTAACCACGTAGCAGCCTTATACTCATCCACTCTAGGGCCACAATTTGTACCATCAACTTCTTCCACTCCTATTTCCTCCTTCGCCAACCTAACCATATCCTCACCAATACTACTACTAGATGATGAAGGCTTCCTGCCAACACCTTTAATCTCAGAATGAATCGACCTCCAAGTAACAGGGCCATCCTGCCCATCGGCAACTATTCCTAACTTTCTTTGAACACTGGTTACAAGCTCTCTTCTTCCTGAAAATCTCATAGCTATAACAATGCATCTGTTTTCGCTTTAGCGAAACTGAAAATTTTTTCGGGTCACAGGAGCGGTGAAAGGCAAGTTTTACCACGCCTGAATCCTGTTTTGAAGACCAAAAACCCTATTTTTACAGGGTCGACTTTTTTAGGCAAAATTAGGCAAAAGCCTTTTTTAAACAAAACCATCTATGCCTCTTTTACTAGATGGAAATTGGGCGAGCATCTAACATAGCTATATACACCCCCCCTATAACGGAATTTTTGACCGACCCTAGGGGAGACCTCCAAAGGATACACGGAAACTATAATATCAGGAAATTGACACTAGGCCGTCTGAGATAAACGACAATCGATTTAAATATTGAACTGGACATTATAACCCAAATTAGAAACGAAACGATTCTAAAGGATTCTAGACTATAACGATAATAGATAATGAAGACATATAGATAAAAAAAAGGAGGGGATATTATCCCCCCCCCTTAGATTTAATTTAAGGATATAGAAAATTATAAATCAGACTCTCAATTTTAAAATATAGATAAATTGAAAAGATGAGACATAAAACACGACCGACCGAATGAAAGACACCTTTAAAAATTTTCATCATATTTTTTTCCCTGATCTTCCCATAATTCAAAAATATCTTCCCAATGATAATTCAAAGAAGGATTTTCATATTTTAACCATTTCCCCCTAATCGAATTTTGAATTTTACGAGACATAAATCTATATCCTTTCACTCCCTCATTTTTTAAATCCTTTTGAAATCCTTTATTTAAAAACCAATTATCCGAAACTTTATCTGAATCTTTCCTACCATGACGATCGACCCATGATTGACGGACTAACCAAACGATTTGGACGATATGAAGAAGGAACTGGATATGATCAAGAGATCCTGAAGGATAACGAAATTCTAAAGAAGATCTTTCTCCTTTCACTCCATTTCTAATATTACCAATATTCAGACATTTATATTTATCGGAATAAACTCCCATTCCTTCAAAATCGGATAAATCTTTATCACCTTTATTTTTCTTTCCAATTCTA
>Ga0115012_10002715_pt1 | contig 10386 bp, 6 predicted proteins | sample TroAtlMetagenome_FD_88706 | JGI IMG/M metagenome (GOLD analysis project Ga0115012, IMG submission 88706) | Marine eukaryotic phytoplankton communities from Atlantic Ocean - Tropical Atlantic ANT10 Metagenome | ecosystem: Environmental > Aquatic > Marine > Oceanic | place: Tropical Atlantic Ocean...
ATAACATATGGGACAATTTGCTTAATATCTTTATTAGAGTACTTTAGCGCTGACCCATACTATAGACCAACATTTAAATCAAGATGGTATATATCATTTATTGGAGCTTTTTTATCTTTCTGGTTAATGTTTAAAATAGATTTTATTTTTTCAATAATTGCTATTTTAACTATGTCTATATTTTATATTTTAATAAGTAAAAGTCAAGAAAAAAATACAGGAATAGAAAGACTTTTTAAAGGTGTTATATTTCAATTAAATCAAAGAATACAACTTTTTTTACAAAAACAAGATGATGACATAAAAGAAAAGCAATGGAGACCTTTCACTATATGTATTTCAGATAACTCTTTTTCAAAAAGTGATGCATTTGATTTTATGAGCTGGTTATCTTTAAAATATGGATTTGGAACTTATATACATTATATAAAAGGAAAATTAACTAAACAAACATATAAACAGTCTAAAAAAGATGTCAAAAAATTAGTTAAAATAGGTAAAGGAAGTAGTAAAAATTTATATATAGACACCATAGTAAGTCCATCCTACACATCCGCAATAGCGCAAACAATCCAATTACCCTCAACTTCAGGAAAAGGTCATAATTTAATTCTATTTGAATATAAAAGAGAAAACTTAATAGAGTTACAAAAAATCATTAATAATTATGACTTACTTAGAGAGATTGAAATGGATATTCTTACATTAAGTACTTGTGAAAGAAGCTTTGGTAATAAAAAAGAAATCCATATTTGGATTTCATCTCTAGATTATAAAAATTCTAATTTAATGATCTTAATTAGTTACATAATACTGGGACATCCTGATTGGGAGCAGGGAACGATTAAAATATTTAATATATATCCTGAGGGTGAATTAAAAAAAGAAAAATCTACTTTTTTAAGACTAATAAAAGAAGGAAGACTTCCAATATCTGAAAGAAATATAGAATTCATTAGTAAAGGCCCTAAAAATAAAATTAAAGATATTGTTAAGAAAAAATCAAATAAAGCAGATTTAACAATAGTTGGAATGACTAGATTAACTCAAAAAAACAAATCTAATATTTTTGGAGGATATGAGAATATGGGTAATATGCTTTTTGTAAATAGCATGAAACAAAAAGATTTAGATTAATGTATATATTAAAAATAAAAAACACTTTTAAAAGCAATCATCAAAAAAGAAAATATAGATTAGATTGTTCAGATTTTAAGTTAATTACGCTGAATGGTATTTTACTAATTCAGTAATAGGTTCCTTAATAAAATTACCTATAGAAAAGTTAAATTCCTTAGATTTTTTCAAAATAATATCTTTTAAATAATAAGCTACAGAGCCAATGAAATTTATATCATAATCATGAAAATCTTTAATACAAAAAACATGGGTTTTGAGAAAATCATCTATTCCTGCCTCTAAAAATGGTTTAAAATATTCATGTTCTATTAAAAAAGGAAAAAAACTAGATAAAAAAGAATTAGCTCTATTGTTTTTATAAACATTAATTAATAGATCCTCATAATTCAAATTATACTTTTCTTCAAATCTTATTTTTAAATCTAATGGTAGCTTTTCAGTAAAATAAAGATTTAGGAGTTTTTTTCCAAAATAATTACCACTACCCTCATCTCCTAATATAAAACCTAAAGATGGAACAGATGGAACTGCATTTTTACCATCATATAAACACGCAATAGACCCTGTTCCAATTATACAATTAATGTTTTTATTTTTTGTAAAAGTGGACCTACAAGCTCCTATCAAATCATGGAAAACATATATTTCAGCATTAATAAAAAATTTACTTAAAGCATTATACATAATTCTTTTTAATGATTCTAAAGAACAACCTGCCCCATAAAAAAAAACCTCTTGAACATCTGAAGATATATTTTTCAAATTACTTTTATTTAACTCTTCTAAAATTTCTTTTTCAGAAAAAAAATAAGGGTTAAGTCCTACAGTATCAAAAAAATTAGTTACAGATTTTTTCTGGTCTAAAAATGCCCAATGACACTTTGTTGAACCACTATCAGCTATTAATATCATTTAATTTAAAATCTAAAAAATTTGTAATAAAAAAATCAACATCATCTTTAATTTCAGTATTACCTACTCCATAAGTTACAAAACCGCCTGATTTAGATGCAAAAACACCATTTAAAGAATCTTCAAAAACAACACATTCTTTTGGACTTAAATCTAATTTCTCACAACATTTAAAATATACTTCAGGGTTTGGTTTTTTTTTATTAGTAATATTTGCATCAATAATAACATCAAAAAGGTTGATCATTCCTATTTTTTCTAATATAAAAGTAGCATTTGCACTAGCAGAGGCTACTCCAATTTTATAAATACTTTTATTATTTACAATAAATTCTTCTACACCAGGAATTAAATTTTCTTTACTTATATATTTTATCGATTGTAAAAAAAAATCATTTTTTTTTTGCAAAATTTTACTTTTTAACTCAGGTTTAATTTCCTGAATATCATACAATTGAATAATTTTATTTAAAGAAACACTCCTACTAAATCCTTTTATTAAATTATAATCTTTTTGGGTAAATTTTATTTGTATATCATAATGTTTCAAAACCTTTTTCCAAGAATTAAAATGAAAAGGATCAGTATTAACTATGACGCCATCAAAATCAAGAATAATAGCTTTAATCATTTAAACCTGACTTTAACTTATCAATTGCATTTATTTCAGAAGGGTCAACTCCTTTATTTTTTGCTAAAAAAATAGAAACAAAATCAAATAAATGTATTAAGTGAAAAATTTGATAAAATATATTTTCACCCTTAGGTTGAATTAATTCTATATCAGAATATTCTTTAATATGATTTATAGTTAAAGAAATTCTTTTTCTATTTTCTTTAGTGTCAAATGTGCTGTCAATAAATAAGGAAATAATATTATCATAACTTTTAGACCAACCTACAATTTCGTTATGATTCATCTCCGGTATTATATTAAACCAACAATGTGACTTAGAATTTTCATTTAATTGTTGTTTAAATCTTAGAACTGAAGCGAAAAAATTCGAGGAAGAATATAATATGGTAATTTTGTCTCCTATTTTCTTTGCTAAATATTGTGCCTGCTTCACAATTTCACCTTGATTATCTTTTAATACTCGTGATACTTTCAAAAAAGAATCTTGATTAAGATTCAATAGATTTCTATTTTTTAGTATTTTTTTATAATCTAAAATTTGAAACAATTGAATAATAGAAAAAGCTATAGCAGCCCTAGGTTGAAAGCCTTTAGGAAGCAATAAATATTCTATTTCCATTTTTTTTGCTAAATCTAATATCTTACCTCCTGATGTTATACATACTATTTGACAATTATTTTGAATACCCTCATTTAGTATATTAATTGTTTCTTCTGTATTTCCAGAATAAGAAGATATTATTAATAAAGTTTTTTGATTTGCCCAAAAAGGTAAGTTATATCCTTGATTAACAACTATAGGGATATCATAATTATTCAAATTTAATAAATCACTTATTAAAAAGCCTCCTATGGCGGAGCCTCCTTGCCCAGCTATTATTACAGAAGAGAATAAAATATCTGTATTAAAGATATTATCATTTTTAAGACCCAATGCCTCTAAAATATGCTCAGGAAATGAATAAATACTTTTTTCCATAATAATTTTAATTGAAAAAAGTTTTGTTTAAAAAACTTATATATTGCACAGTAATATCTGTTTTGTGATTCAAAATTAATAATTAAATAATTAGTAAATGTCTTTAAAAGGGATAAAATTATTATTAATACTTATTCTACTTTTTGGCTGTAAAGAAAAAGAAGCAAATAAAGAATTAATAGATATTCAAACTTCTGAATACCATATTTATTGTGAAGAGTCTGATTTAAAAAAAGTATTTGAAAATTATAGAGAGAATAATTATATACCTATAACAATAAAAAATAAAAAAAATCAAAGGAATGCACTTATGCGTATAAGAGGTGATTCCTCTAGAGATTATGAAAAAAAATCACTGAAAGTTAAAATTTCTGACTCTCTCTCTATAAATACTAAGATGATTTTAAATTTTAATGCAGAATATTCAGATTTATCATTCTTAAGAAGTTTTCTTGCAAGCAAGATTTTTAAAAAAATGAATTACCCTTGCTTTTCCACATCTTTTTCAAAGATATATATCAACAATAAATATCATGGATTATTTTTAGAAATAGAGAATATGGATAAACAATTTTTAAAGAATAATGGATTAAATCCAAGTGGAGATCTATTTAAAGCAACTAAAGATGGCGCATGTCTTTACAGCTTAAAAGAATTAGAATCAAAATGGGAAAAAAAAACAAATAAAAAATCTAGTTGGGTAAGTTTAGAGGAATTAATTTATGATTTATCTAATATAAAAGATGAAGATTTTTATGATTATATAAAAGAACATTTCAATTACCCAATGTTGATAGATTTTTTGGCAATTAATGCATTTATTGCAAATGGCAGTACTTATTATCATAATTACTATTTATATCAAGATCAAGAAAATAATGGAAAATGGATTTTATTACCATGGGATTTAGATAAGACAATATCTTACTATGACTGGAAGCCATATAAATATCATGAAACATCAAGTGATTGGGAAAGTGATAATATTTTAATAGAAAAATGCTTCTTAAATGAACAAATTTTCAATGATTTTAAAGACCGTATTAAGTTTCTTCAAACAGTTATTAATGAAGATTTTTACAACCCAATTTTTGAAGGCGCAATAAAAAATTTAAAACATGAAATAATTAATGATTCTACTAATCAAATACCATCTGAAAAAGAATGGATAAAAACAATTAATAAAGAAAGATCATTTCTATATAAAAGAAGTGAAAATATTATAAAATATATTGAAAAAACTCCGCGTTCATTCAAAGTAGATAAAACTCCTCAGGAATTATCTATACCATTTAAAGTTTCATGGGAAAAGTCTCAATCTAATTTAGAATATGAATTATGGATTTCTAATGACTTCCTATTTCCTGCAGATAATACATATAAATTTTACACAAACGACGTTTTTTATTGGATAGAAAAAGATATACCAAATGGGAAGTATTACTGGAAAGTTATAGCAAAAAATAATGCAAATGAAATAGAGGGTTTTAATACCAAAAATATATTTTCATTAAAAACAGGAACCGTGTTACCAAAAATAATCAATCAAGACTTAATACTAACAAAAGAGAATTCACCTTATAGAGTAAATGAAGATATAAAAATAGAAGAATTAGTAACAATATATATTGAACCAGGCACTACAATTTTAATAGCAGAAAATGCAGAAGTTACTTGTTATGGAGATTTTAATGCAATAGGTACAGAAAATGAACCCATTAGCATTCTCCCAATTGAACCAAAAAGTTACTTTAAATCAATATATTTTTTAAACTGTGAGGCTAATATAAATTATGTAAATATTAAAGATGGATTAATAAATAGTAAATACTCTAATTTATCTATCAAAAATACAAACATAAATATTAATAATAGACCAATGCAGATTGGAGAAAAAAGACCTTCCATTATATGGGGTTGGCATGGAAATATTAATTTAAATAATTTAGTGTTAAATGGTAACGGAAAAGGAGAAGGAATAAATATAAGTTATTCTAATGCGAAAATAGAAAATAGTCAGTTTTATAACACACCAGATGCCATTGAGCTTATAAACGTAGATCAAGGCTTTATAATTAATAATATTGTTATGAACTCACCAGATGATGCAATTGATTTAAATGATTGTTCAAATGTTAAAATCAAAAGCAATTATTTAATTAATAATTATGATAAGGGAATTTCTATTGGAACAGATTGGGCTAATGAGTTTATTTCAAAAAACCCTCAGTTTAATGGTAAATCATCAAACATCGAAGTTTATAATAATTATATATTAGGTAATAATATAGGATTAGCTGTAAAAGATAGCTCTATAGTAAACTCAAAAAATAATATTATATCTTATAATACGATTGGTGTTAAACTATATAAAAAACATGAAAACTATCAATTAGGGGGCACATTACATTCTCAACTAGATCAAATATATAATAACTCAAATAATATATCTAAAGATAAATTCTCACATATAAAAATTATAGATGAAATTGATTCAGTAAAAATAATTCAAAAAAAAGATTCATTTATAATACCTAATTTGATTAAATACAAAATTGAAAAAGAAAAAATAATATTATATAATAAGTCAAGTATTTCTTTTTCATTAGAAGGTTTAAATCTTTTAGATGACACAAAAAATATATTTAATTTTAATAGTAATCATTTTATTAAGCCTAATGAAGTTATAATAATAGGAAATAAAGAAATAAATGAGTTAGGAAACTACTTTTATAATACACAAATTAATTATGAAAATTTAAATAAATTATTCTTACAAGATTTAGATGAAAATAAAATACTTTTATTAAAAGATGATTGAAAAAATAAAAAAAATATTATTTATAGTCGCCACCATATCATCTGTGTTTATTTTAATGAAAAATCAAAATCATTCGAATCAAAAAGAAAATATTCAAATTGTTAAAAACATAACAATAAAAGATGGTGAAGCTATAATCAAAAACCAATATTTATTTTTTGATAATTTAGAAAAAAGTGATCAAGAAATTGTTTATACAATTGTTCAAATTGATGTTAAAAGAAATGTTTCTTTACAACCTTTAATGATAAAAAATGGTCATCCATTTTATGTTTTTCAAAATAATCACTTAATATATAGCCAAGAAAAAAACACCTTTTATCAAGGCAAATCATTAGAAGAAACAAAATACTATTTTGCTAATATTGAATTATGGAAAAATCAAGTTTTACATAAAATACCAATACACAGTCAAGAACCTATATATATATTAATTCAAAAAGAAAAAAATAAACAAATAAGTGATTTCATTACTAGACCCAAATTAAATACAAAAAACATACAAAAATTAACAGAAACAAATATTCCTGTTATAAAAATCAATACACATAATAATTCTTTAGATACTACAAAATACACACATACATATGCTCAAATTATTTCTAACAAGTCAAATAAATCAATATTATCAAAAATGAAAATAAGAGGTAACACCTCTCTATCTTTTCCAAAAAAACAATTTAATATAGTATTTGAAGAAAAAAATAAATTAAATCAATTAGATCTAAAAAAAAATGTATTAATAAGTTTTTATAGTGATAGAAGTCTAATGAGAAACAAAATTGCACATGATTTATTTTCTTTATTTAAATCAAATGAATCTATATCTGAGTATGTACACTTAATAATTAATGATATTTATGAAGGTTTATATATTATTACTGATCATCCAGAACAACAATTCAATAAATTAATTAGTGATACTAAAAGCTTAAAATTTTTGGCTCAAATTGATAGAGGTCCTTTTGATGTTTATTCTGATATATATAAAACTGGTTATAATTTAAAATCTATTGATAATATTGATAAAATAACTGAAGCAATAAATTCTTTTGAAAAGTTAGTTAAAAATCAAGTTTTCGAAGATGAAGTGAGTGGATATAAAATAGATATTAATTCTTTTATAGATTTTATAATACTTAATGAATTAAGTAAGAATATTGATGCATATAGATTAAGTACATATTTATCTTTTATTGATAAAAAAATTAGTATAGATGTAGTTTGGGATTTTGATTTAACATTTGGTTTAGCCGACTATAATGAAGGATATAATCATCAAAAATTTTTAATAGAAAGTGACATTAGAGAACACATACCTTCTTTTTGGAAAGAAATATGGGATAATAAAATAATAAAAGAAAAATTAAAAAAAAGATATACAGAATTAAGAGAAAGTGTTTTATCTAATGAAAGTATAGATAATTATATTAATAATTTATACAATGAAATTAATATTTCAGCTGAATTAAACTTTGAAAGATGGAAGATTATTGGGGAGGATGTTTGGCCAAACAAATTTAACTTTAAATCATATAAAGAAGAAGTATATTATGTAAAAGACTGGATATATAAAAGGCTTCAATTTCTAGATTCAAAATGGAATTAAAAAGTGACTTCTAAATCTATTTCCTTATTTTCTCTTAATACCTTTACAATAATTGAATCACCTTTTTTAAACACCCCTAAAGCTTCCATATAAGACATCATGTCTACTATTTGAATATCACCCATTTTAATTACTATATCCCCATCTTTAAAACCATGATTAAAGGCTACTTTTCCCTCTCTAACCTTATCTATTCTCATTCCTTTTTTATCATACAAATAATCAGGCATCACACCTAATGTAACACTAAAACTTCTATGAGTGTTGGATGTATCTTTTGTTTTTTGAAAAGTTAACCCAAATTCAGAAAATGAATCACTATTACTAATAATTTTATTAATATAGTCAGCAATCATTTTTATTCCATTAAAATTTACTTTATTATAATCATCTGTATACTTATGATAATCATCATGTTGTCCAGTAAAAAAATGTAAAGATGGTATATCTATTAAATAAAACGATGTATGATCAGAAGCACCTAATCCAGATTCTGATTTTACTAAATTAAAAGATAAATTATTAGATTCTTCAATTAATGAATCCCATTCTTTTGCTGTGCCTGTTCCATTAACAGCTAATGTTAATTTTTTATCTAACCTACCAACCATATCAAGGTTAATCATACAAGAAATTGTATTGAGGTCAATAGTTGGATTTTTTGTAAAATAAGAAGACCCCCATAAACCTTCTTCTTCTCCAGAAAAAGCAATATATAAATAATTATATTCCTTGCTATCTATAATGTCAGCTAAATATAAAATCAATGCCACTCCAGAGGCATTATCATCAGCACCATTATGAATAACATTTAAATCAGGAGACAAAGAACTTTCAATACCAAATCCAATATGATCATAATGCGCTCCTATTACTATAGTTTTGGGTGCATTATTATCTTTAAAAGCAATAACATTAGTTGCATAAACCAAAGTGTCAAAAAAAATTGGTGTATTTAAATCTGAATATTTTATTTTATTTTTTGAAATAGAAAAACTTTGCTTATAACCATCTTCTCCTTTTGGTATAAGATTAAGCTCTTTATATCTATCTATAATATAATTATAAGCTTTCTTTTCACCAATAGTACCTGTTTTTCTACCCTCTAATTCATCAGAAGATAAAAATTTAACATCTTTTTTAATTTGTTTAATATATTGACGTTCTGTTTGTGAAAAAACAGAGGAAAAAATAATCAAATTTAATAGTAAAATTTTCTTCATAAATATTTAATATTGTATCTCTTAAAAAATAATAAAAATGAAAGCTAATTTAATCTTTATTTTAACATTTTACTTAATACCTAATTTGATTTTTTCTCAATCAAATGAAGATATAAAATATCCTGAAGAAAAGAATTTTAAAAATATTAGGCAACTTACATTTGGAGGAGATAATGCTGAGGCATATTGGAGTTTTGACGATTCTAAATTAGTTTTTCAATCAAATTATGAAAAATGGGGAGTATTCTGTGATCAAATATTTATTACAGATACGAATAATTATAATATGAAAACAGTAAAGCCCCCTATGGTTAGTACTGGTAACGGTAGAACTACTTGTTCTTATTTTATGCCAGGAGATAGTACATTTATATATGCATCTACCCACCTATCAAATTTATCCTGCCCAGAAGAACCTAAAAGAAGAGCTGATGGAAAATATGTTTGGCCTATTTATGATGGGTTTGATATATTCATTGCTGATTTAGAAGGAAATATCATTAAACAACTAACTAACACAAATGGTTACGATGCTGAACCCACTGTTTCTCCAAAAGGTGATAAAATTGTATTTACATCAATGAGGTCTGGTGACCTAGAATTATACACTTGTGATTTAAATGGAGAAAATATAATACAAATTACAGATGAATTAGGTTATGATGGAGGAGCTTTTTTTTCTAATGATGGACAAAAAATTATTTTTAGAGCATCCAGACCTAAGACAAAAAAAGAAAAAGAAGAATATACAGATTTACTAAAAGAAGGTTTAGTGCAACCTACTAATATGGAATTATTTATTTGTAATGCTGATGGAACTGATTTAAGGCAATTAACAAATCTTGGTGGTGCTAATTGGGCTCCCTTTTTTCATCCTTCAGACCAAAAGGTTATATTCTCATCTAATCACAAATCTGAAAGAGGCTTTCCATTTAATTTATACTTAATAAATATTGACGGAACTGGTTTAGAACAAATTACTTTTGACAACACCTTTGATGCTTTTCCTGTATTTTCAAATGATGGAAAAAAACTTGTTTTTTCTTCAAATAGAAATAATGGAGG
>Ga0115012_10002717_pt1 | contig 10384 bp, 16 predicted proteins | sample TroAtlMetagenome_FD_88706 | JGI IMG/M metagenome (GOLD analysis project Ga0115012, IMG submission 88706) | Marine eukaryotic phytoplankton communities from Atlantic Ocean - Tropical Atlantic ANT10 Metagenome | ecosystem: Environmental > Aquatic > Marine > Oceanic | place: Tropical Atlantic...
TAAGTACGCTGCTAGTACGATCATTTACCTCACGAAAAAGAAAGAGAAAGACGGTAAAGATGTCATCGGAAATCTTATCAAAGCTAAGACAGCAAAGTCTCGTCTAAGTAAAGAGAATAAAGATGTTACTGTTCGCCTATACTATGATGACCGTGGACTGGACAAGTACTATGGTCTATTAGATCTTGGTGAACTTGGTGGTCTATGGAAGAATGTAGCAGGTAGGTATGAGATGAATGGTAAGAAAGTATATGCTAAAGAAATATATAAAAACCCAGAGAAGTATTTTACAGGAGAAGTTATGCAAGCTCTAGATGAGATTGCACAGAAAGAATTTAGTTATGGATCCTCGTAGTCTTCCTTTATTCCCAGTACCTATTGGGTTATATAATTTTGGTGAAGATAATCATGAGTTAAATGTCGGTCTTATAAAGGACATTCTTAATGAAAATAAGCGTGACCCTAAGGGACAAGTCCGTAGTAATATGGGTGGGTGGCATAGTAAATCAAGATTAGAAAACGAGTATAAGACGACTAGAGAACTATGTGGTATAATAGAGACATGGGCTAACCATTACTGTGAACAACACGGTTATGTTGGTGGTCTAAGATGTGAACAGATATGGGCAAATATCAATGAGAGTGGAGATACTAATCTTCCACATGCTCATGGTACTGCTGCCTTGACAGGAGTTTATTATCCTGTAGAATCTGTATCAGATGATGACCATTGTTACTTTAACTATGATCCTCGTGCTATTATTAAACCAGGAACTTGGGATGGTGAACATGGAGGATCTTTGGTCTTTTATGACCCTTCTTATGGGAAGAAGAATACTTTAGTTAAGGATACCAACAACCCCAGTCCATTCACATTCGATTCGTACTATACTTATCCTGTGTCTGGATTATTGATACTCTTCCCTTCTTATATTATTCATACTGTTACTCCTTTTAAAGAAAATAAACGGAGAGTCAGTATATCATTTGTTTGCAACTATGGAAAAACTTGAAAGGACTGTACTGTCCAATCTTATTCACAATGAAGACTATGCACGAAAGGTTATACCATTTCTTAAACTTGAATACTTTGACATAAGGGCAGAAGAGATTATCTGTCAAGAGATTATTGATTTTATTGCAAAGTATAATAAACTTATTACTCAGGAGGTTCTATCTCTAGAGATACAGAACAGAGAGGATCTAACTGAGACAGAATTTAAAGAGATATCTGAGATCATTCCTACTTTAAATGGTGCAGATATTAATCATGATTGGTTAGTCGATGCTACTGAGAAGTGGTGTCGAGATCGTGCTATCTATCTTGCATTGATGGAGTCTATTAAGATAGCAGATGGACAGGATGATAAGAAGGGTAGAGATGCTATTCCAAATATTTTATCTGAAGCATTAGGAGTTTCTTTTGATAATCATGTTGGTCATGATTACCTAGAGGATTTTGAACAGAGATATGAATCATATCATCGTAAAGAAGATAGGATTCCTTTTGACTTAGATTTCTTTAATCGTATTACTAAAGGTGGTATACCTAGTAAGACTCTTAATGTTGCTCTTGCTGGTACTGGTGTTGGTAAGTCTTTATTCATGTGTCACATGGCAGCAGCAACCTTACTACAAGGTAAGAATGTTCTGTACATTACTCTTGAGATGGCAGAGGAGAGAATAGCAGAGCGTATTGATGCTAACTTGTTAGATGTTAATATCAAAGATATTGTTGATCTTCCTCGTGTAATGTTCGAGAATAAGGTTACTAATATTGCTAAGAAGACACAAGGTACTTTGATTATTAAAGAGTATCCTACTGCTGCTGCACATACTGGACACTTTAAAGCATTGCTTAATGAACTTGCATTAAAGAAATCTTTCAGTCCTGACATTATATTCATAGATTACTTAAATATATGTGCATCCTCTCGTTACAGAGCTAATGCTTCGTCTTCATCGTATTCATATATTAAAGCTATTGCAGAAGATCTTAGGGGACTGGCAGTCGAGTTCAACCTCCCTATCGTTTCGGCTACTCAGACTACTCGTGCTGGTTATAGTAATAGTGATGTTGATATTACTGATACTTCAGAATCTTTCGGTCTACCTGCTACTGCTGATTTAATGTTTGCTCTCATCAGTACAGATGAGTTAGAAGAGATTAATCAGATAATGGTTAAGCAACTTAAAAATAGATACAACGATCCTACTATTAATAAAAGATTTGTTGTTGGGATAGATCGTGCTAAGATGAGATTGTATGATGTTGATCAAGACAGAGGTGGACAACTCATAGATAGTGGACAGGTAGAAGAGAGTAATCCAAAAGATAAGTTTAAGAAAATGAAAGAAAAATTAGCAGAGATTAATTTCTCATGATTGAATCCTCTAATCAAAGATGGGCAGAGATATCTGTTGTCAATAATCTTAAGTATGAATTCAAACACTTAGGTAAAGATAAAGATATCCCTGTTCTTGTTGCGGAGGATTTCTTTAAGTTTCCAGATCTAGTAAGAGAATTTATAGAGGGTGGTATATGGTGGTCTAATCGTACAAATGATTATGATGAAATCATCAGGCCAGGAAAGTCTTTGTATATTCATCCTGAGATTACAGACTACTTTAGTATGCCTATAGTTAGACCATTAGCATCTCTATTGGGATTAAGTAAATTGGGAATTAGATCTATTAATGGTAATTGTTTTACCAGTGATATGGGTTTAAAGACTATAGATTCTGCTTTTCCTCATACTGATACTATGTCAGTTGATTTTAATCGTACTGCAATGGTAGCATACAATGTTAATCTTACAGATAATCCAAATGTAAAGACTGGTTTCTGGTCAATGTATGGTAAGAAAAGTAGACTAGATTTTAGTTGGAACAATGAAACTGATGAACAGAATTTTAAGAGAGAGCAAAATGAATCTGCTTCAATAGACTGTGAATGGTTTCAGATAGATGATTATGGACCTTATACACTTGAAGACATACATACTATGTGCTATAATAGCTTCGCAGCATATCCAGCACACTTTTTTCATAATCCATATATGAAAACGAGTTGGTTTACGGATATTCAGAGAGTTACTCTTGCTGGATTTCTAGATTTTTCTGAAAAAGATCTAGACTTTGAAGATAAAAATTTAGATGATATCTCATATGCATGGGAATTTTTACATCTAAATAGAGTACTGAATTTTCATCCAACTAATACTAAGACTATTTAAAATCATGCCTACATTTTCAAGTGCTATTGCAGATGCTACACCAGATCCGCAGAAACCTACACCAACACCACAGTTAAAGCAAAGACCAAAGCGTCCTAAAGAGTTTTGGGATGTAGAACCAGGCGATGCTGGAACTGAAGGATGGAGAGATGATCCAGATGATCCAACTGGTGCTCAACTTGGCAGTGTTGCGAATACAAATCCTAATCCAACACCTCCTAAAGCAACAGATCCTACTACTGTTCAACCTCAACAAGTACCACCAGCAGCACAACCACCTGTAGTTATCACATCTGATGCTGTTACTAAGGCTAGGGTAGATAATCCTAAGTGGTTAGAGTATCTTAGATTTGTTGATGCTGTTACCAGTGATGAGTCTAAGATTTCTTCTCAGTTCATCTCTCGTACTGCACAACTTCAGGGAGAAGGATGTAAACTAGAGCGTTTGTTAACTGCTGCTGTTGGTATTAGTGCTGAAGGTGGAGAGTTCTTGGAGATTGTTAAGAAGATTACCTTCCAAGGTAAACCTTATGATGAAGCAAGTATTAACCATTTGAAAATTGAACTTGGTGATGTACTATGGTATGTTGCACAAGCATGTATGGCACTTGATGTATCTCTTGATGATGTCATTGCTCAGAACATTTCAAAACTTGCTGCTAGATATCCAGAGGGACACTTCAATTCATATTTCTCAGAGAATCGTAGAATTGACGATCTCTAATCTAAATAAGAGGGAGAACATCCCTCTTTTTTTGTATGGCAACGAACGCTATTGAGACCGCACAACAAGAAAATGGTTCTAGACATTGGTTCGAGTCTGTAATAGAGAACAATAAGGAACCTACTGATAAGGATATGGTGTCTATCTATCCAGGATATAATCCTGACTGGAAATCCACCTATAGAAAACAAGTTATTGGTGTAAAGAAATTTCTTAAAGGTAATAAAGGATATCAATACTCTAGAGACAGTGGCATCATGCCATACATTGAGGGTATTGCTACGGCAGATTGTGGAGTAACGGTTAAGGATAGATGGAACCCTATGGATATAGTTCTTGTTAAGAGCAATATGGCAGCAGTGGTTCAAGGAACTATTAGAGAGTTAACTAATATTGATGGAATGACTAAACCTGCTAGACTCGAACTTCTTAATGCATATATGAGGGAGTTGATTAAAGATAGGGTAATGGTTGGTGTATCATTAAAGGCTATTAAAAAGACTAAACAAACTGCAAGTGTAGAGACTGCTAATTTAGGTGATACTAAGTCAAGAGTTAATATAGATCTTGTTCCTAATTCTATTAAGTGTGATATGACATTAGGTAGAAAAGAAGACTATCTATTTGATACTGGTGAGTTAGCATTTGATATGGTAACAGAGTCTGGTGGTAATATTCATGGACAGTCTAGAAACTTTCAGTATTCTCAGGCCAGAAATGTAGTTCAGACAGATTTAACTCCTAAAGGAGCAGACGCTGGTGCTAAACTAGGTAAGGTTTCTAGTGTTGCATTAGATAAATTTTTGTCTGGAATCAATATGAGTAGACCTGCTTCACCATCTAAGCATCCACATATCCCTATGGTTGGGCAGTGGAAAGATGGTGATAAAGCTTATTGGACAAATCTTTATTCAAGTCTATCAAGTAAAGGTATTGATTTTGGAGAGGTTGCTGTGTATAATGGTGGTACAAAAATTAAAGATGGATTTCAAAATGTGTTAGATTTTGCTATAAGTTATGAAGAAGACAATATGAATAGAAGTTCTGCTGGAAGATTCTCTTCTAAACTAATTTCATTAGAGTGGGCTAATGTATGGACTAAGATTATTGAGAAGGGTAAGACAAAAGATTGGTGTAGATGTTTATATTATGGTGCTAAAAAAGAATTCTCTTCTAAGAATGGACCGTTTTTGAAAATTTATTAATGCACAAAATGATTTTTGGTGTTCCGATGTTTCGTTATCATCTGAATCCAACTGAACTGAAAAAAATAGCAACGAAAAAGTATGAGGAATGGAGTGGTGTACCTATTAATCAACCTCCTCCTGGATGGGATTGCTCATTAAGAACAGAGTTTAATGCCTGTAGAAAGAATGAGTACGCTGATTATTATAATGATATTATGGTACAGTTTGCTCAAGATATAGATGTAGTTAATGGGAGGTGTAACATATATGAATCATGGTTAAATTTTTATGGTAAGGGTGAGAACCAAGAAGAGCATGATCATTTACCTGGTTTCTATTCTGCATGTCATTATATAAAATTTAATCCAGAAGTTCATAAACCTACTAAGTTTGTCAATCCTTTATACTCCTTATACTCTTATCAGTATAAGGATCTAGATAATGGTGATCCTCCTGATTATAGAAGTAATCATTGGTTACCTGATGTTATTGAAGGTGACATTTTAATCTTCCCTGCATGGTTAAGGCATATGGTTACCGCACAAAAAAGTAACGAGCACAGGATTACTCTTGCTTTTAATATAAATATCATCAAGGGATCTACTCGCAGAGTATTTGGCTAGTATAAGATGAAGTCATTTTCAAAATTTTTAACTGAAGCAGCGTCTAATGCATCTAAACAGGCCAAGAAATTGGGTCTGGTTGGTGATGGCCATGGCTCGTGGGTGGATAGTAACGGGCGTATAGTCGGACGCACCGTAGAAGGAGAATTAGTATTTAATAGTGGTAGAAAACCAGCAGATGAAACCGATCCTACAAGACCAGGATCTGCAGCAAGGCAAATGGTTCCAGAAATACCACCGCCACCTGCAAAGGGTTCAGCACCTGAAGAAGTGTCCCCTACAGAGGAACAAGAGCCAGTGGAAAAAACAAGAGGAACGCTTACTCTTGGTTTTGGTCGCTTTAACCCACCGACGCTTGGCCACGAAAAACTTTTAACTAAGATTAAAGATACATCAGAAGGTGGTGCTTACACAGTTTACCCATCACACTCAGAGGATAACGATAAGAATCCTATTGGTGCAGAGGATAAGGTTCTTTTTATGAAGAAACTCTTCCCTGATCATAGTAGTAATATAGTATATGATCAATCTATTCGTACAATTATTGATGCTTTAAAACATGCCGATGTCCAAGGATACGAAACCATTAATCTCGTGGTTGGCAGTGATAGACAAAAAGAGTTTGAGAGTCTTGCCAACAAATACAACGGGGAACTCTATAATTTTAATGCGATTAATGTCATTTCCGCAGGGGACAGGGATCCCGATGCTGAAGGGGCAGAGGGTATGTCTGCTTCCAAACTTCGAGCTCTAGCAGCAGATGGAGATTTTGAAGGATTTAAAAAAGGATTACCTAAAGCAGCAAAAGGTCCACTAGCACAGGAATTATTCAACACAGTTCAAAAATCTATCGCTAAGAAAGCAGTTACTACTAAAAATAAGAAGGCAGTTGCTACTAAAGAAGGTATAGAAATGTGGCAGATTGCACCTAAGTTAGACTTTAAAACTTTAAGGGAACATTTTGTTTCTGGTAACATATTTAATATAGGAACACTAGTAGAAAACCTTAACACAGGACTTATTGGTCGTGTACTTAGAAAGGGTACAAACTATGTCATAGCAGTGACTAATGAAGGCATCATGTATAAGAGTTGGATCAGTGATATCATGGAGTCTAAACCACCTTCAGGAGTGGTAGCATCTAAGAGAGAAGTGGGTACTGATTCTTATCGTGAGTATGTACAAGCACTAACTCCAGCAGAGAAGGTTAGATCGTTTATAAATAATATCAGAAAATAAGTGCGTACAGTTGAGATGACTAACTCCATTGACAAATCTGTGGAAGATATTCTAATTAGAAGCATGAAGAATGCTTTTATTGGAAGAGAAGAAGTCGTGGAAGAAGTTGAACCTACGCTTAAAGAGGAACTCGCAGCACAGATTGCTGAAGAGAGAGTTGCTAGAGAAGATGCTAAGGTAGAGATGGAAAAAGTCTTAGCAGAGAAGGTACTTCATAAGTCTGAGAAAGCAACTACATCTGATGAAAAGCAGAAAGAAATTACAGAGAAGAGTGTTAAGAATACTATAACTATTAACCCCGATCTTAAAGAAGATTCTATTGTAGCAAGAATATACTCATCATATAATAATAAGTATCTTAGCGAGAAGCAGTATACATTAACTAATGCTGATAAGAAAGGTAATACTCCTGCATGGCAGAATAGAAATAAGAAGAATGTAAAGACTGGAGAACCTCTTTATAAGAAAGCAGATCATATGAAAGAGGGTAAGAAGCGTTGGCAAGATGATGATGGTGATGGTAAGTGGTATGAAAAAAGTGATGTAGATGGTAAGATTTCTAAGAGAGAGAAAGAAGCTAAAAAAAAAAAATAACTAAGGAGTCAACCTTAACGATAGAAGAGAACGATAAGTTATATCTTTTAAAAGCAAATGGTGAAGTTGCCTATGAGGTGACTGATCTTGTGCTACCTGATCCTATTTCAGAATTGAATCGTCTTGAAAAAGAGCAGGGTAAAAAGAGTGGTGGTAGTAAAGATAAAGCATTAAACTTTGTTAGAAGTAAGATTCGTAAAGAAACTGGTAGACCAGAGGGACAACGCAAGAAAGTAAAGGGTGCTAAGAACCCTAATGAGAAGAATACCTCTTTACAAAAGAAGATAGATAGGTTAAAATCTAAGAGAGCCTATGCTGATAGAGCAAAGAAAGCAGGGTTTAAATCCACTCAAGATTATACCAACACCGTTGCAAGATATGGTAGTGAAGATAACTACAGAAAGGGTAGAGGGTTAGGAACATGAGTCTCCCCGAAATCCATTATGATGAGTGGTTTCACGATGTACCACACCCCCATGATAGTATGCCAATAGCAACCAACGATAGATTTGATATGTATGGATCATCAGATTGTGATGATGCGTATTCGTCTCGTCATGAATCAACACCTGAGTTTGAGAAATCTGCCGAGGAGGTAGTCACTATGCATGAAAAAGCATATAGATTAGCACGAGCAAAGTATAATCCCTTTGCTATAGGTGGGTCTGAAAGTATTCACGATTTTGAAGGAGGTTCCGAAAATGCAATGGCTACCTGATGCGTTTTACGCTAGTAAATATCAACCGTGGTTATTACCAGAAAAATATGGTGATACCTTTGATGATGAGAAGAATAGAAAGAGGGTTGCTGAGAAAGAAAAGGATCTAAAGTATACTAAAGACCGTATGATGCACGGTAAAAAGAAGGTAGGTACTAGTAGAGACAGTACAAAGTATAGAGATTTTGTTAAGAAAGCAGCAGAAAGTAAGAAGAAACTTAGACCTGGTGAGGTTAAGAGATGGGATAAGGCTAAGAAAAAATGGATTTCAAATAAAGATTGACTATATATTACAGAGTTTTATACTTGCAATGATTAATTTTTTAATGCCTATCGCTATCAGCATCATAAACAAAGCTGTTGATAGAATTCCAGACGATTTAGACTCAGTTATTAAGGATTTTCTTATTAAGTTACTGAAGAGAGCAGCAGCTAAAACTGGGAACAAAGTTGACGATGAGTTAGTTCTAGCACTGCAAAAAGCATTACTAGAGTCCTGAGATTATAAATAATCTTAGAAATAAATCGTACTTTGGGTAAAGGACATGGCTCTCTGGGGTTCTAATGATAATATTACGACATTCGGTACTATCGCAGTAAGCGGTACTACCGTAACTGGTACTGGTACTACTTTTACGAACGATGTGACCGTGGGTCAAGTCATTCGTGTTGGTGCTAGAGGCGGTGTCGGAACTCACTACGGTGCAGCAGTAATCACAGGTATTACTAGTGACCGAGTGTTAACCATCGATACAACAGATGGATTAAGTGCAACTAGTATTGCAGCAACTTCTTATTATGTTACTGAACTTCCGAAGAGTTCTGTTCTAGACAGCGTTTACCAAGAAGGTAGATCAGATGCTGATGCATTAGTCTATGGTACTGCAACAGAAAATACTGGTGCATACAAAGTAGACCATGTAGGATGGGTCGGTGTAACCACATATATAGATATGCATGGCACACTGAGAGTTAAGAAAGAAACACTCGTAGCAATGAGTGGTATCACAACTGGAAGTTTACCATACCCCACTGACGAATAACATGTAAATGAAATTCGATGAATTGAACGATAGTAATTATCTCTTATTCGCTATTAAAAATTATGATAATCCCCAGGCTGTGACCGAGGACGATTTCTACGATGATTTAAAGCGAATAAAATATATCAAGAGATTGTTAAAAAGATATAGGAACAGTGGAGAGTTAAGGACTCACCTTATCCTTAACCACTTCATTGTTCTTTTTAATGTCTTTGGCGATGCTGGAGTACCCTTATTATTCTTTAAGTTGGATAAGGATCTTTGGTCATGTACCAAGAGTTTTCTAACATATCTTGGAAGAGTACCTGAATACCCTATCACAGGACTAAATAGAATATTAGATGATGAATTTTGTTTAACCCAACTCCGTTCACTCTAATGAAATCATTTAAAGAATTTACCGAAGAGATGGTCGGCAATGCTGTTGGATCATCAGGTGGTTTTAGTGGTAGTTCTGATGCCAAAGGACCAGTAGCAGGTTATGATAAAGGTTTAGGTAAGAAGAAAAAGAAACCTCAGAAGAGATATGCCAGTGGAGGTACTGGATCTAGAAAGAGATGGATGTAAATACTGCTATAATAGAACGACTGGAGAAAGTTGTCTCAACTCTACAGGATAATTCTGTAAAGATGGGGCAACTTCTTGCTGTCCATAATGAGAAGTTGGATAAACAGGATCGTATAGATGCTGTACTGTTTGAGAAGGTGGAGTCAGTTCATCGTGAAGTAAACCGTAGAGCAGAGGAGATTAAGAAAGGTTGTGAAAGAGACATACGAAAAGTTGATGACCGTCTACAGGTCATGGAGAAGAAAATGTGGACTATTTGTGGTGCTCTTGCTGTTATATCTTTCATCGTTAGTCCAATCGGACAAAAAATCTTGACTAACATGGTAGGGGGTGCTACAATATCTGCAGAGCAAACCTTCGTGAATGGATCTAATTGATTCAAAATATATTGGTCTGGTATCTGCTCGTCTTGACAAATTTAAAAGGGTAAAACCTACTCTTTATAATTTTAGA
>Ga0115012_10002718_pt1 | contig 10384 bp, 4 predicted proteins | sample TroAtlMetagenome_FD_88706 | JGI IMG/M metagenome (GOLD analysis project Ga0115012, IMG submission 88706) | Marine eukaryotic phytoplankton communities from Atlantic Ocean - Tropical Atlantic ANT10 Metagenome | ecosystem: Environmental > Aquatic > Marine > Oceanic | place: Tropical Atlantic Ocean...
GCATATACTGCAATTCGAATGAATATGGTTGAAGGATATAGATACACATTCTGTGTTAGTTTTGCATCTGCACCTAACCAAACAGTTAGTGGAGACCCTTTAGCAGATGTGTATCTAATGGAAAATCTAGATTATGATCGATATAGATGGGATCAAGCATTTGATGATGAAGATCAAGCAGGAGCCACTTTTTTCTCATTCTTTGGATGGATACCTTATCGAGATATACATGCATATGAAAATACGCGAAATATCGATTTTTCTGTTACTTTTGAAGATGGGGGAAGTTCATCTTCACAAGGTCTCTTTGGAGCAGGAAATGATGACAGCATGTACCTAGTATTGGATGCAAAAAACAATTCTAGAAGTAATGATGCGCCCTCTAGAGGACAAAATATGGTTGCTCAAATTATAATCCTAGTAGAAGAACGAGTTTTGTTACCGAAAACCACAGTATACATGCTCTGCTGTTCCCTTCCAATGATGGTGATTATTGCACCAATTATTATCCACCAGAAATACGCCAGAGGTGCTTGGGACGACAGTGGTATAGAATTAGAAATGATGCCTATGGTAGAAAATAATTCCAATACAGTCAGCGACTACAGAAATGAAGATTAATCATTCGTATTCTAATAAATCCCAAGCAATGAATAAATCCTCAAAATTTATTCTACCTTGTCGAATCACTTCAAATGAATCTTCCATTGTTGAATAAACCAATGGAGAGCCAATGATTGGAGCATGAATCCTAGTCCAATCTCCACCTTCTCCAGTCCCCATTATAGTCACTTCAGGCCCATCATCCTCTCGACCGCCAACTGTTTTAGCTGCCTCTAATACTCTCGATGCCCCACCCTTAGTTGTTAATCGGTAACAAATCTTGACGATATCCCCCATTGATGACATCTCATCGACTTGGCTAAGAATTTCATCAACAGTAGGAGGGGAACCTCCATGTTCTGAGGCAATAACTTTTGTCGAATCTCCTGAAATGGATACTAATCTAGAACGTTCATCGGAATCAATATCTATCTCTAAATCAATGAAAGTAGCACCAGATTTAATGGCACTTTCTAAAATTGCAATTCTTCCTGATTCTTCGCCAGGGAAATTTCCTCCTTGACGTCGAGGCCTACAAGTGAAAATGTATGGAATAGTGATTCCAGTCTTGAATCCATCAATACAAGAATCTACTTCAACATCTTCCAATGGAAGAGGATGGAATTCCCATTTTTTAACCCTACTTTTTCGTTGGTCATCTCCTTTATCCTCAGGAATAACTTCCACTCGTTTCAACCACAGATTATCGAACCTGACTTCGATCATGTCTGCACCAGCAGCAGTTGCCAATGCAGCATCCTCTAACATTTCTTCCAAAGTGTTACCTGATAGGGTCACACACACTTTGGGCAGAGGCATCAGCCCGCCTGACTAGCGATACCTGTTTAATCATGATGTTTGGGTAATCTTTTCCGAATTGATGGAAAAATGTATTTCTAGCATATTTTCGACTAACAAAACCACCTTGTTTATATGCCCCCAACTATAGTATAGAGAGTTCTCAAAGGCCCCCTACGGGGGCCTTTGTCACATGGAGGGAAAAATATGGAAGAAAGTTATGGCGCAGGTAGTATCCAGGTCCTAGAAGGGCTAGAGGCAGTTCGCAAAAGACCAGGGATGTATTTGGGCGACCCCCATGATGGATCTGCACTACATCATTGCATTTGGGAAGTCGTCGATAACTCAGTAGACGAACATCTCGCAGGACATACAGATTCAATCGACATAACCCTTCATGCAGATAATTCACTTTCAGTAAGAGATTACGGCAGAGGCATCCCAGTAGGAATTCATGATGAGTATGGAATATCTGCTGCAGAAGTAATAATGACAAAGTTACACGCAGGAGGGAAATTCGACAATAGTTCATACAAAGTTTCAGGAGGTTTGCACGGAGTAGGAGTATCGGCAGTAAATGCAGTTTCGGAATGGATGGAGATGACCATTCACCGAGATGGTAAAATTTATTTCCAGAGATATGAGACAGGTGTACCTGTTGACGATCTCAAAGAAATCGGCACCTGCAAAGACACTGGGACTATGATTTCCTTCAAACCAGATCTGACAATCTTCACTGAAGTTTTAGAATTCAACATTGAAGAAGTCAACACTAGAGTTAGTGAAACTGCTTTTCTTAATGCTGGATTGAAAATTAATATTTCCGATGAACGAAGTTCTGAACCTCATGTCGTAGAGCACCTATACGAAGGAGGGTTAGCAGAATACGTAGGCCAACTAAATGAACGTCGAGAGGTTCTGCATTCAGAAGTGATTCAAATCAAAGGAGAAAAGGAAATCGAGAAAGGAACTGTAGAAGTAGAATTAGCCCTGCAATGGTCCGATGCATTCAGCGAATCAATTCGTTGCTATACAAATATCATCCGAAACAAAGATGGTGGAACTCACATGTCAGGTTTACGTACTGCCCTAACTAGTTCTGTCAATACTTACGCCAAGAAAAAGAGTCTACTGAAGGGTGATTCACTTTCAGGAGATGATGTTCGTGAAGGACTTGCCGCAGTAGTTAGCGTCAAACATCCTGACCCCTCGTTCTCTTCTCAAACTAAAGACAAACTTGTCAGCAGTGAAGTTACAGGTATTGTCCAAACAATCGTTTATGATAAATTAGGCGAGTTTTTCGAAGAAAATCCATCTGTTGCAAAACAAATTGTAGAGAAAGCCGTGCTTGCTTCTAAAGCGAGAGAAGCCGCCCGTAAAGCTCGTGATTTGACGAGGAGGAAGGGCGTTTTGGAAGGAGGTGGACTCCCAGGAAAACTTGCAGATTGTCAATCAAGAGATCCAAGCGAATGTGAGGTTTACCTTGTCGAAGGTGATTCAGCAGGAGGTTCTGCCAAAACAGGAAGGGACCGGCGGATTCAAGCAATTTTACCCCTACGTGGTAAAATCCTCAATGTTGAACGGCAAAAACATAACGCTGCAAAGGTATTCCAAAATCAAGAAATTCAAACAATGATCCGCGCATTAGGGGCAGGAGTTGGAAATAATAGTGAAGAAGAAGGTGGATTTAATACCGAAAAATTACGATATCACAAAATCATCATTATGACTGATGCAGACGTTGATGGAGCACATATTAGGACACTAATGCTAACTTTTCTTTGGAGATTTATGCGGCCAGCAATTGAAAAAGGGCATGTTTTCATCGCACAACCTCCACTTTTCCAACTCTCAAAGGGGAGAGTTAGCAAGTATGCATTTACTGATGAAGAAAGAGATGTAATCCTTGAAGAATTAAGGGGAGATAATCCCAATGCAAAAATTGGAGTACAGAGGTACAAAGGTCTTGGTGAAATGAATCCTGAACAATTATGGGAGACTACAATGAATCCTGAAAGTAGAACTATGCTCAAAGTTACAGTAAAAGATGCTGAAGAATCAGATCGAATGTTTGAGATTTTGATGGGAGAAGATGTTCCTGATAGAAGGGCGTTTATCGAACAACACGCTAAGGAGGTGACCAATCTTGACATCTGAAGAAGAATCAAACGAAGAAAGTGGCGACGCTATAGAAACGGGTAATGTATTGAATCGTCCATTGAATGACGAAATGAAAACATCATACATCAATTATGCAATGTCAGTGATTATCGGTAGAGCTCTACCAGATGCCCGTGACGGTTTGAAACCCGTTCACCGTCGCGTCCTTTACGGAATGCATGAAGGAGGCCATACCTCCGAAAAGAAATTCAGTAAATCTGCTCGTTCAGTCGGCGAAGTGATGGGTAAATACCACCCTCATGGTGACCAATCTATTTACGATACAATGGTCAGAATGGCCCAAGAATTTTCGTTAAGATACCCCCTTATTGATGGACAGGGTAATTTTGGTTCAATTGATGGAGACCCTCCCGCAGCAATGCGATATACTGAGAGTCGTTTAGATCGGATTTCAAAACACATGCTTGAAGATATTGAAAAGAAAACCGTTGATTTTCAACCGAATTTTGATGATTCAGAAATGGAGCCTGCAGTCCTCCCTGCAAGGCTACCCAATCTACTCCTGAATGGAAGCGATGGGATTGCAGTTGGAATGGCGACGAGAATCCCACCTCATAACCTCACAGAAGTAGCTGGTGCAATTCGATTACATGTTAGTCGGATTCTTGAGGAAGGAGAAGAAAATCAAGGCATGCCTAGCGTCTCAATTGAGGAATACATGGACCATGTAAAAGGTCCTGATTTCCCCACTGGTGCAACCATTCATGGAGTGGATGGAATCTATGACATGTACAAAGGTGGCAAGGGTCGATTCCATGTACGTTCCAAGTGTGATGTCCATGATGATTCAAACGGAAAGAAGATTGTTATTCACGAAATCCCATATCAAGTAAAAAAGGCAGATATGCTCGTTCATATCGCAGAATTAGTGACTAAGGGAACATTAGTTGGCATCAGAGATATCCGTGACGAATCTTCTAAGGAAGGAATACGAGTAGTAATCGAAGTAAAAAATAATGCTGACCCCCATGCAGTTCTTAATCAACTTTTCAAATCCAGTCGATTACAAGAATCATATTCTGCAAATATGATGGGTATATTGGATGGAAGACCTGTTCTTCTAACTCTTCCAGTAATGATACATACTTACGTTGAACATCGAGAATCAGTTGTCGAAAAGAGGGCGCAGTTTGAACTAGAAAAGGCAGAATCAAGAGCACACATTCTTGAAGGCTTAGTTAAAGCTCAAAAGAGAATTGACGATGTAATCACAGTAGGTAAAACCAGTTCCAGTAGAGAACAGTTTGAAGCAGTCTTGCAAGGAAATGAAAGCATGTCAGGGATTGCAGCCTTTGACTTTACTGAGCCACAAGCAAAGGCAATTGCTGAACGCAGATTGTACCAACTTAGCAGACTTGATGTTGAAAAGGTAGAGAACGAATATGGTGAATTAAAAATCAAAATTGCCGATCTTCAAGATATAATTTCTTCAAGGTCTCGACGTCTTGATATCCTCATACATGAACTAAATGAAATGGTAGAGAAACACGGTGATGAAAGAAGATCAGATATAGATCCGATGCCACTATCTATGGATCGAGAAGACCTAATTGAAGAGCGAGCAATTGTAATCACCTTAACCAATGATAATTACATTCGTCATTTGCCTGCTGAATCTTTCAGAATGCAAAATAGAGGTGGAAAAGGGATGAAAGGAGTTCAAACAAAAAATGAAGACTTCCCGACTACTTTGTTGACTTGTTTTAGTAAGGATCGATTATTAATTTTCACAAATAGGCCCGCAATTAAGAAGGTGAAAGACAAAGAAGGTAACGAAACTGAAGTACCTTACATTGAAGGGAGAGTATATGGCCTAAGGGCATGGGAAACACCACAAGGTTCTCGAACAAGTAGAGGAGGACATATTCGAAATATTGTTGGTTTAAAGGATGATGAAACAGTTGTTTCAATTGTTCCTTTAAGCAAAGAATTGATTGAAGAACCAGGAAATAATTTCTTGGCATTTGCAACTCGTAAAGGAAATATCAAAAAGAGTCTTCTTTCCCATTATATCAAGATTAATCGTAATGGAAAGAAAGCCATAAATCTAGCAGAAGATGATGAATTAATCTCTGTAAGATCGGGTACTGACGAAGATAATGTCGTAATGGTTTCGAGTAACGGATTAGCCACTCGTTTCATGCTAAGTTCTGTACGCCCGCAAGGTAGAGTATCTAGCGGAGTACGCGGATTGAAATTAAAAGGTGATGCATCTTTAGTTGGAATGATTATCACAAATGATGAGGATACAAGTGTCCTAACTTTATCAGAACAAGGTATGGGCAAGCGTACACGAATTGGTAGTGGAGATTCGATTCCATTATTGAAAGAAGGCGAACCAGTTTTGGATTCTGAAGGAAAGCCAAAGATGGGAACCGATGGATATCGATTAGCTAAGAATAGAGGAGGATCAGGAGTCAAAACAATGAATCTAAATGAAGGAGACTCAATTTCAAGAGTTCATCAAATTCCAGATCTCGAAGATCAATTGTTCCTACTTTCAGCCAAAGGGATTGTAATTCGTATCTCAGCATCACAAACTAAGGAAACATCAGGTCGATCTTCCAAGGGGACACGTGTAATGGAATTACGCAATAAAGAGAAGAATGGATTTATTGACGAATTAATCTACAGCGCACGAATGCCATCCGATTTAGTTGAACAAATGATTACAGAAAAAACAACAAGTGATTCGTCGGAAGAAGAGTAACTACCGCTTCTCTTAAGCCAGCCTGATGGGTGGACGAGGATACTGCGGCAGTCGCATAGCCTGGCCATTGCGCTGGATTGCTAATCCAGTGGTGTCTCACCTCGAGGGTTCAAATCCCTCCTGTCGCGCCATTAATCAAAGAATTCGTCTAAATCATCGTCTTGATCAGCAGATACTCGGTCTCCTACTTTGTCTAATAAAAACTTCAATCGACGACGGATCTTTCGATTTCTGTTTATCACCATTGGCACAGCAATGAGATTGATTGCAATAATAACAATAGCAACCAATGAAGAAGTTTGGAAACCCTCATCGGAGATATCCTCGAGGAAACTATTCATCCAATCATTTTCATGATTTCGATCAGGAATAACCATATCTGGAATCAAATGCGGATTTGTTTCCCAAAATTGATCTGTAATTAAGATAGATGCAGTGTTATCATTTCGGACAATAAAATCAGAATTTCCAAATGCATCTTCAGGAATTAAGATGTAATGATAAGTCTGACCGATAGACAAGCCATCTTCCCCAGTTGCTTGCACTTCAGTGTAAGACTGAGAGGATAACGGTTCACCCCATAAACCAGTCAAAATAGGTTCAATAAATTGTACCGATTGTGGTAAATTTTGTGTTCGATACAATGACCAAGTAACATTTTCCTCATCTGGTAATCCATCTCCATCTTCATCTGGAATTTCTGGATAAATCCAAGTTACTGTTACTGAATGAGAATCTATTTCATTTCCAGATGATAAATCATAATCATAAGAAAGAGTTACGCGAAGATCTTGCATTTCATAATCAGGTGCTTGTGAATCCCCACACTGGAGGTCAGGGTTCCCTACTTCTTTGAATCCAGTAACATTTCCATGAGTATAATCCACGAGTCCTTGATGATCAATAGCTACAAGAATATAACTTGCACAAATTCCATCTTCAAGAGGAGTGGGGTCTTTCCATTGTGTTTGATTACCAGGTAAATCGATTACAAAATTTTGAGTAACTGTTGATTCAAAATCTGCAATGTTTTCGTAAGGCCACCTAAATGGGAATTCAACTCTCTTGTAAACTCTCCAACCTCCGAAATATGGGTCGTCGATTGGACCTTCGGAATCCCACAGAAGAGTCAGTTCTCCTCCTGCAGATTTCTGTGTTCGAAGGTTCATAGGCGTCACATTTACTGGAGCCATATCACCCACTAACATGATTGAAGCACTAGAGACACCATTTAGACGGAGATGGAAGGAGTTGTTTGATTCAAAGGCTTCAAACAAATCCTCTGAATTTAGTGGAGATAAAGCACCTGTTGAACCATTCAAAATATGCATTGCTACGACAGATGAAGGACTTACATTGCTCGGAATAAGTTGACTAATATTCCCCCAAAAATCAATGTAATCTACATTCAAATCTTCTCCCACAGTAGGGTATAATCTGAAGTCAAATGATCGTAAAGGCGTCTTTCCAATATTTACGGCTTGAGCGTGTACAACATTTACTGGAAATGACACATCAAGAACTTCGAAGTCCATCTGTTCTATCGAAACCGCCTCACCTGAAGTAACAATAGGCATCTCTTGGAATTGGATTCGATTCAACACCTTCACATGTCGAGATGATACTTCATCGAAATCAGTAGGGCTCATCAGACTATGACGGACATGAAGTGTAATCTGATGATTTCCCATCGGTAGATTTGTATTAATTACCCTACCATACCCAATTGTTTCAACATAATCTATTTTCCAAGTATAATTCACAGGCAAAGGCGAGTCTACTGCTAATCCAGCAACAAACATAATCGATTCTCCAGTTTCAAATTCAATATTATCTATAGGTGGAACTGCAACATATGCTCCAGTAGAAGTCTGATTGATGGTAATCTGTGTTTCAAAATAGTTGTTAGCGGGGTCGGTATCAATTAATCCAGTGGAAGATGTAGTAGTAGCATTTACTACAAATTGGCCCAAATGATACATCGGAAAAATACAGGAAACAAGCTCTCCTGGATCTATTCTTTTATTGCATGAAACTGGGTATCCTTCAACCAATGAATAACCACTAGAAATATTAAACAATTCAATATTTAATGTTGTATTCCATGGCATATCACCATCATTTCTAAGTTGAACTTGGAGCGCATCTTCGCCGTAAGGGAATTTGACAAAATTTTCAAATCCTATTGGTACAACTACTTCATCGCCTCTTGCAGGAGAAATCCCTACTACTACAATATCTACATCATCACTAACTACAACTCTTACCGTTTCTCCAAGATTATTCCAAGGATTCGGGTCGGCAGAAGATTGCACCCATATAGTCACGTCATAAATTCCCTCTGAAGGGAATTGGAGATTTGGAACAGATATGTCAAGTGAAGATGATGACCCGGAAACAGGAACTATGGATGACGATTCAGAGATAAGAAGATGTGGAAGAACTAATTCAGCACGTACACAATGAAGGCCTTCATCCATACCAGAAAAATCCATTTGAATGGAAATATCATTTCCATCAGATTGCCAATCATATGAACCTGAATGTGTATCATTTACAGTTAATCCTGTAACGACTTCCCATCTCAAAGAATATGTCTCCTCGTTCGAAAGAGATGTTGCATTGAAAGTAGCATTAATTACATCATTAAGCGCATAAGCATCAACAGTAAGATATGGAGGAGTTGAATCTAGTGGAGGAACTGGATTCTCAAAGAACCCTGCTCCAACATACATACAGAATTGAGAACTTCCCATTGGAACATCTACTTGATTTAGAGTCCAACCAACATTTACTTGATCTTCTGATGGCCAACCTATCGAAGTAACACTTACTGTAGAGGAGTAATTAACTCCAGGGTTTAGTATTTCATTAGAATCTAAGGTGTTCGAGATGTAGATTATATCTTGGAAAAACTCATCCAAGAAGAATTTGGTTGCGAGACGATCGTCAGCCGGACGGATATCTTCGGAAGAAAATCTAAACACAACGGTATATGTTTGATTTGTATATTCTAAGGCATAAAACGGGTCAACAAAGGAAACTGTTGTTGATTCTTGGGGATTTAGTGTTGGGACTGTAGTTTGTCTTGAAAATAAAACTGAGGGGCAAGTTGCAGTAGATACATGGTCACCTAAACAAATCTCAGCAATGATTGATCGTCCTCCAATCGGAGTACTTGCATTACTCTGCACCTTTACTTCTAGGAAAATGGGGTCCCAAACACTGTAATGGGCTTCACTAATAGGATCAACACCTTCTACAATCATAAAATCTTGAATGTTACGTGAGCCAGTTGCCTCAGTAGCAGGCAATAATGGTAAAGAAGACATCAAAAAAAGCACTAAAACAAGTGGGACAGAGCGGGCAATTCTAGAAGATGACCCAACCGCCGGTCCCGCCATGAGTATGTTTAGCCGCTCGTGTGGTAAATAATCAACGCCCTAATACTACCCTGAGCATAGCCAAATATAGTTCCAATGCCATCTTCCAGCATCCTCCTGACCAAGGGTTCATTTCCTCCCCAAAGAATCGGATTTTATGCGCAGAGAGTTTCGCTCCGATGAGGGTGGCCTCACAGCAGTGATTGAATTCCTCTCAGCATTCGTTCTTTTCCTAGTTATTGTCTCAGCTTTCCTTAGTTTAAGCCGCCTAAGTTTAGGGCCAAATGATCCAATGATTGATCGTTTGGATGAACACGCATCTGATGGAATAATGCGACTAACATCTAGCCAAGGATGGATGACACCATATATCGATGAAATAAGAGATGAAGCAAATGGCACCAAAGATTGGTATAATGCAAACGCAAGCCAACTATTACATTCTGACGTATTGCCTGGAATAGCCAATTCAGATGGGCAATTAGACCCCATACGGATTACAGCATTAAGCAACATTACTGAAACACAATTGAAAAATGGCTTGGGATTTCCAAACTATGCATCCATAAATTTGTCAATTACCATTCTTGATAGCCCAAACTCTGAACGGAATGGAATGACATTATTCCTTGACGGAACACCTCGTAAGGCAGCACAGAATTCAGCTGCCTCATTCCGAATTATGCCTATGGGCAATGAAACTGTAGAA
>Ga0115012_10002721_pt1 | contig 10379 bp, 9 predicted proteins | sample TroAtlMetagenome_FD_88706 | JGI IMG/M metagenome (GOLD analysis project Ga0115012, IMG submission 88706) | Marine eukaryotic phytoplankton communities from Atlantic Ocean - Tropical Atlantic ANT10 Metagenome | ecosystem: Environmental > Aquatic > Marine > Oceanic | place: Tropical Atlantic Ocean...
TATTACTATATACAGTAGGTCCACAAACATAAAGTCCTAAATTATTTTTTTTAAATGGTTTAAACTCCTCTTTTTTACCTGATAAGGAATTGTATATAATTAATGGCTTTGATAGCATTAAATCTCAGTTTCAAGTTTTATATAATCTAAAAAATCTCTTCTAAATTTAGAGTCTTTAAATTTACCTCCAAATTCTGCAGTTACTGTAGCGCTAGCTACATCATTAATACCTCTAGAATTAACGCATAGGTGCTTTGCATCTATAACACATGCAACATCATCGGTATTAAGTACTTTTTGTAGCTCCTTCACTACTTGAATTGTTAGTCTTTCTTGAACTTGGGGTCTTTTGGCATAATAGTTTACTATTCTATTAATCTTTGAAAGACCAACTACTGTACCATTTGAAACATATGCAACATGAGCAAATCCAATAATTGGTAATAGGTGGTGTTCACATGTTGAGTATAGTGTAATATTTTTTTCTACTAACATCTCACCATATTTGAATTTATTTTTAAAAGTAGAGGAGATAGGTTTGTGCTTAGGGTTTAATCCTCCAAAAACTTCATTTACATACATTTTTGCAGCCCTTAAAGGAGTTCCTTTTAAGCTATCATCTGTTAAGTCCATGCCTAGGGTTTCTAGTATATCATGAACTTTTCCTTCTATAATTTTAATTTTTTCTTCATCAGATAAGTCAAAAGCATCATCTCTAAGAGGGTTTTCAGAGCTAGAACCTAGGTGATCATGATCAATTGAATCTAATTCTCTTTTTAAAATATCGTCTAATTTCATTGTAATGATTTGTTATTCAAAGATAGTCAATATCAACTTAAAAGTTAAAATGATATGAGGCAATGATTTTATTCACAGATCTATCAGTAGAATAGGATGTTGTAAGACCTTTTGGGTATAGCTTATTTGTGAAAATTGATGACTGTGATACATAGCTTATGTCAAATTTTTGACCTCCAAAATTAATTCCATATCCAATTGAAAACCCATTAATTTTATTTGCATTTAAATTCTCAGGACCTTTATAGTGAAAAACTCCTGCTCTTAAGCTATTATTTTTTATCCTATATTCACCTCCTAGTCTAATTGATTGTGCTGTAGCATATAGTTCGTTGTCAATTATGTAGTTTAATTCATTTAAATAATCATCATCATTGTCAGGGAACATTGCATTATTATATTTTGTTATCTCATAGTCTAAACTAATCAATCCTCTTTGTCCAAAAATTTGACTAAAGCCAACTGTTGCCCTAGAAGGTAATTTAAGTCTATACTTATCATATATGTTAACAGTTTGTGGATCAATATTATACGTCTTTATTTGATTGCTACTACTTACTTTAGTTTCAAGAATTTGCTCATTTTCTTCATCAAAGTCTATCCAAGTAGGACTTTGATAGGATAATCCAATTCTAAAGTTTTTAATTTTCATAATTGAACCTAATTGAATAGAAAACCCATTTCCAATTGAGTTATAGTATTCATTAAACATAGTACTTTGAAGTCTAGAGTTATCAGAATAACCAGATTCATTAAATATTTTTCTTTCTTGAAATTCTATTCCATGAAAATTTAGGTTTACGCCAAAGAATAAATAATTATTATATGATCCTCCAATATTAAGGCTATGTTTATAGTGGTTTCCTATTCTTTCTATATTGATATCCTGGTTAACCTGATTATATACTGCATTTGTTTCGTATGTATTGTTTGAATTATCTAGTGAATTAATAACATAACCTTGGTATCCTAGAAATGCTTGTTGGTCTCCAAATCCATAATTTTCTCCGAGGTATCTGTATACTGATTGTGTTGTTTCATCCGAATATATTAAAAGATCATCACTTGGAACCCCATCTGCATAATAAAGGAAATAATGATCAATACCTCTGGAGTTATTACCTGAGAAGCTAAAATTATCATTATAACTATAAACATTTTGAAGATTATAGGCAAAACTAAATTTAGCTTTTCCATTAGTAAAAACCCAAACAGCTCCTAATTGATTAAGTGTCTCTGCTAAACTTTTGGTTTCTGATAAATAGCCATTTAAATTGTTTTTTATAGTATTATCATCTAATCCTATTGTTATTCCAAATTCATTATAATTAAAAATACTTGAAGAAGCAGGATTAATTGATATTGCAGATAAGTCTCCACCAAGAGAGCTAAATGCTCCTCCCATTCCATTAAATCTTGCAGTCCCATCGTTGTAATATGAGCTCACCCTGATAATATCATCAATAGTTTGTGAATAACTAAAAGAAAAAATAAAAATTAGTATTATTGGAAAGTAATTTTTTACTTTCATAATTAAATAGTTAATAGATGTTTAATCGATTCCACCGCCTCTAGATCCGCCACCAGAAGAGCTTCCGCCTCTAGATCCGCCACTAGATCCGCCACTAGATCTTGAACCAACATTAGAACTACCTCCTCGTGAAAAATTTGATTTCCCATAATTACCATTACTAGCTCTAGAATTTGAATTACTCATATCTCTTCTTGTAGAATTAGAGTATTCACTTGAATTGTTATACCTGCTAGAATTTATATATCTAGAATTTGAGCCAAGGTTTCTTTCAATTGCTCGAAGAGTTCTATAGTTATTTTTAATTTCTCTTAGGTTAGGAACATCATTAGTAGATATATTATACCCTCCTGATCTAGATGATATAGAAAGACCAGACAAATTTCTAATGGTACTTGAATTCTTTGAACTTTCACCTGAATTAGAAGTTGTTTTTTCTCCACGTCTAGAAGAAGAATTACTATAACCTAATCTTGTAGTATTCACATAATCTTTTTCTTTATTATATGCATACCCATTATTGTTATATCTATCATAATAATAATACGGATAAAGTCTTAATCTATTTCTATATTGCCAGTATAAGTGGCTTTCAGGATATCCATAACCATAGTATCCGCCATATCCATAATATCTACATAGATAAGGTGATCCGTAACCATATCCACATCCATAAGGGTAACCATATCCATAACCATATCCATAACCATATCCGTAACCATATCCGTAACCATATCCGAAAGGATATCCATATCCATACATTCTTGGGTTAATGTCAACAAATACTTGAATCTGATCAGGTTTATATCCCCATGGTAAGTTATCTGGATCTTCAGAATCTAAAGTTCCTGAACCTTCATACTCTTCAATAATCTCATTTGCTAGGTCTGAAAAATATTGACCATAGTCATAATTTCTAATAGAAGAAACGTAAATTCCATCATCATCATTCCAAGAAGACATTTGATATGTGTAACACCCAGAGAAGAGTGTTAAAAAAGAAAACAAACTTAGAAGCTTAAAAAAATGTTTCATCTATCTTATAAATTTAAAAATTTTGAAATATAATTGTATTAACTTAGCATTAAATATTTCTATTTATATATAAACAACTTTTATGCCAAACTTCTATGGGAAATAAGATTACTTCAAGAAAAGAAGATTATTCTAAATGGTATAATGATATAGTTATAAATGCTGACTTAGCAGAAAACTCAGAAGTAAGGGGCTGTATGGTGATTAAACCATATGGATTCTCTATATGGGAGCTAATGAAAAAGGAGCTAGATAAAATGTTTAAAGACACTGGTCATCAAAATGCATATTTCCCATTATTTGTTCCAAAGTCTCTTTTTGAAGCAGAAGAAAAAAATGCTGAAGGTTTTGCTAAAGAATGTGCAATTGTAACTCACTATAGACTAAAAAATGATCCTGATAATAAAGGAAAACTTATTCTTGATCCAGAATCTAAGCTAGAAGAGGAACTTATAGTTAGACCAACATCTGAAGCTGTTATTTGGAAAACTTATAAAAAATGGATCCAATCTTATAGAGATCTTCCAATTTTAATTAACCAGTGGGCTAATGTAGTTAGATGGGAAATGAGGACAAGGTTATTTTTAAGGACTTCTGAATTTTTATGGCAGGAAGGACATACTGCTCATTCAACAAAGGATGAAGCAATGAGTGAATGTCTATTGATAAACAATATATATGCCGAATTTGCAGAGAAGTTCATGGCTATGCCAGTTTTGAAAGGATCTAAATCAGAAGCAGAAAGATTTGCAGGTGCTGAGGAAACTTTATGTATAGAAGCACTTATGCAAGATGGAAAAGCTCTACAAGCAGGAACATCTCACTTTTTAGGGCAAAATTTCGCTAAAGCTTTTGATGTTAAATTTGCTGATAAATCTGGTAAGCTTGATTATGTTTGGGCAACCTCATGGGGAGTTTCAACAAGATTGATGGGTGCTTTAATTATGACACATAGTGATGATAAAGGTTTAGTTCTACCTCCAAATCTAGCACCAACTCAAGTAGTTATAATCCCAATGGTTAATTCCGATGAGTCAAAAGATAAAATTGAAAAAACATCAAATAAAATTTTCACTGATCTTAAGTCAAGTGGAATTAGGGTAACAATTGATTCTAGAGAAAATTTTTCTTTAGGTTATAAGCTTAATGATTACGAACTAAAAGGTGTTCCACTTAGATTAGTTATTGGGCAAAAAGAAATTGAAAATGATGAATATGAAATATTCTCTAGAGATGATCTAAATAAACAGAAATCTAATTCTAAAAAATTAACTGGCGACATAATTAAATCATTAGATAATGTTCAGAATAGAATGCTTGCTAAGGCAAAGAAAAGACTTAATGATAACACACATCAGGTCAGTTCATATGATAATTTCAAAGAGTTAATAGAAAATCAAAAAGGATTTATTTCTTGTGGATGGGATGGGGATAGTAATACAGAAGAATCTATTAAAAAAGAAACAAAGGCAACAATTAGATGTATAGTTGGAAATGGAGAAGATAAAGATCTTAAATGTATATATTCAGGTAAGCCTGCAAAGCATAAAGTAATATTTGCTAAATCTTATTAAAATATTAAAAATTAATTTAAATTTGCAACCTGTTGGCCCGTTCGTCTATCGGTTAGGACCTCAGGTTTTCATCCTGGAAAGAGGGGTTCGATTCCCCTACGGGCTACAAAATTATAAATATGGCAAATCATAAATCTGCAATAAAAAGAATTCGATCTGACGAATCAAAAAGATCATTGAATAAGTTACAGCATAAAACTGCTAGAAATGCAATTAAGAAATTAAAAGATTCTAAGAGTAAAAAAGAAGCTCAAAAACAATTTCCTATTGTTATTTCTCTTATTGATAAATTATCTAAAAATAATATTATCCATAAGAATAAAGCTGCTAACTTGAAATCTAAGTTAAGTAAGCTTATATAGTTTTTTGTGACTTAATTTTGATTATTAGGAATTCATTGAAATTAGGAATTCCTCATTGTTTTTAGTCTTTTTAAATCTATCATTTATAAACTCCATTGCTTCAACAGGATTCATATCGGCAAGATATTTTCTCATTATCCACATTCTTTGAATAGTATTCTCATCTAATAATAAATCATCTCTCCTTGTACTTGAAGAAACAAGATCAATAGCAGGGAAAATTCTTCTATTTGATATTTTTCTGTCAAGTTGAAGTTCCATATTACCTGTACCTTTAAATTCTTCAAAAATAACTTCATCCATTTTTGAACCTGTTTCAGTCAGAGCAGTTGAGATTATCGATAATGAACCACCATTTTCTATATTTCTTGCAGCTCCAAAAAATCTTTTTGGCTTATGAAGTGCATTAGCATCTACACCTCCACTTAATATTTTACCAGAAGCTGGTTGAACTGTATTATAAGCTCTAGCAAGTCTTGTTATAGAATCTAATAAAATAACTACATCATGTCCACACTCGACTAATCTTTTTGCTTTTTCTAAAACAATGTTAGCTACTCTTACATGTCTGTCAGCAGGTTCGTCAAAAGTTGAGGCTACAACTTCTCCTTTAACATTTCTTTGCATATCTGTTACTTCCTCAGGTCTCTCATCGATTAATAAAATGATTTGAAATACCTCAGGGTGGTTTGAAGCAATTGCATTTGCTATATCTTTTAAAAGCATTGTTTTACCAGTCTTTGGTTGAGAAACAATCATTCCTCTTTGTCCTTTTCCTATTGGAGAGAATAAATCAATAATTCTAGTTGAAATAGTACTTTCTTTATCTGAAATATTAAATTTTTCTTCAGGAAATAAAGGAGTTAAATGTTGAAATGAAACTCTATCTCTAACTTCCTCAGGGCTAAAACCATTTATTTTGCTAATCTTTATAAGTGGAAAGTATTTCTCTCCATCTTTTGGTGGTCTAACAGTACCAAGACATGTATCTCCAGTTTTTAATCCAAACAATTTGATTTGTGACTGGGAAACATAGATATCATCAGGTGATGATAAATAATTATAATCTGAAGATCTTAAGAATCCATATCCATCTTGCATTATTTCTAATACGCCTTCAGATTCAATTATTCCATCGAATTCAAAATCAGGTTCTTTGTATCTAGTTCTTTTATCTTTATTAAATCTATCAGGATCTCTTTTAGAAGAGTGAATCCTATGTGGGTTTTTGTTTTTGATAGGTGTAGGTTTTTTTGTTTCTGAGCTATCCTTTTTTGAATCTAATGATTTATCAGTATCATTTTCTTTATTTTTAGATACTTCAAGTATTTTGTCGATTACTTCTTGTTTTTTAAGTCCTTTGACTTTTTCTATGCCAAGAGTTTCAGCAATTTCAATAACTTCAGATAGCTTTTTATCTTTAAGTATTTTTATATCATACATATATTAAATGAAGTTTTGGGTTGAATATAATTAAGTGAAATAAACTTCTATTGAGTAATAGACTACTAAATTACAAATTTATTTTTAATTTAAACAAATATCTTTCAAATTAAGTTAATGTCTACTAACAGGTATTTTATTGAGTTTTCATATGATGGCTCATTATATCATGGTTTTCAAAAGCAATTAAATGCAATTACAGTCCAAGAGATTATGGAAAATGCAATTTCTACAATTTTAAGAGACAGGGTTGATATTATATCAGCTGGAAGAACTGACACAGGAGTTCATGCGATAAATATGTTTGCGCATTTTGATTATGATATTATAAGTAAGATTGAAGAGAGTAATCTTTGCTACCTATTAAATAGACTTCTCCCTGCAGATATTGTTATAAAAGCGATTCATAAAGTTAAGCCTGATTCACATTCAAGATTTGATGCTATCTCAAGAACTTATGAATATTATATTACAGACACTAAAAATCCATTCAATCATAGATATAGATATTATCTTAGTGATAAATTAGATTATAATGCAATGAACAAAGCATCAAAAATTCTTTATGAATACGAAGATTTTAAATGTTTTTCTAAGTCAAACACAGACGTTAAAACATATAACTGCAATATAACTAATGCTAATTGGGTTAAATCAGATGAAGATTGGAAATTCACTATAACTTCAAATAGATTTCTTAGAAATATGGTAAGATCTATTGTAGGAACATTAATAGAAATAGGTAAAGGAAAGTCAATAAAAGAATTAAATAAAATAATTCAATCAAAAGATAGGCGAAATGCAGGTTATTCTGTTCCTGCAGAAGGCTTATTTTTAAAGGAAATTAAATATGATAAAAAAATATTCATAGAATCTTGGAAAGAGTAAAAGCAAAATATTTTGATATAAAACGATTTGGAAAGCTAATGCAATTTGTTAAACCATATAATAAAAGCTTTTATATGGTAGTAGTTTTTGCAATTATTTTATCCGTAATCACAACTGTTACACCATATCTATTAAAGATTGTTATTGATGACTATATAATTCCAAAAGATTATTCTGGTATGGCAAGTATAATATTATTAATGGGTATAGTATTAACAGTTGAAGTTGTATTTATGTTCTCTTTTACCTACTATTCAAATTGGTTAGGTCAGAAGGTAATCAAAGATATTAGGGTTAAAATTTTTGATAAAATAATTAATCTGAAAATGTCATTTTTTGATAAAAACTCTGTAGGAAGACTTGTTACCAGAACAGTTAGTGATATTGAGACTATTGCAAGTATATTTTCTCAAGGCTTATTTACTATTATAGCAGATTTATTTAAGATGACAGTTATCTTATTGGTTATGATTGTAGTTAGTGTGAGATTAACTATCGTTGTATTATTAATATTTCCATTTTTGATTTATGCAACAAGGTTATTTCAAAAAGCTATGAAGAAAGCATTTGAACTAGTTAGGAGTGAAGTTGCTAATCTAAATTCTTTTGTTCAAGAGAGGATTAGTGGAATTAAAATTGTTCAAATATTTAATAGAGAGAATATAGAAGAAGATGAATTTAGCAAAATCAATATAAAACACAGAAATGCATGGCTTAAGACGGTTTGGATAAATTCTATATTCTTCCCAATTGCTGAAATATCAGGGTCTATATGTATTGGTCTTCTTGTTTGGTATGGAGGAATCAGTAATCTAGACGGGGTGAATATTTCAATTGGTACATTATTTTTATTTATAACAATGTCAGGGCTATTATTCAGACCTCTTAGACAAATTGCTGATAAATTCAATACACTTCAAATGGGAATGGTTGCAGTTGATAGAATTTTTTCAATTTTTGAAAATAACTCGTCAATTAATGAAATCGGTGATATTGATAAGGCAAATTTTGAAGGAAAAATTGAATTTAAAAATGTAAGATTCTCATATGTCTCAAGTACTGAAGTATTAAAAGGAGTTTCTTTCACTCTTAATCCAGGGGAAACTCTTGCAATTGTTGGCCCAACAGGAAGTGGGAAAACTACAATTATTAATTTAATTTCAAGACTTTATGAAATAGAGAATGGGAAAATTAATATAGATGATCTATCTGTTACTGATTATAAGTTGAATTGTTTAAGAAGTAATATAGGTGTCATATTACAAGATGTTTTTTTATTTGCAGATACAATTAAAAATAATGTTACACTATTTGATAATAACATTTCAGATGATCAAGTCGTTAATGCTGCAAAAGAACTTGGAATCCATGATTTTATTATGTCTCTTCCTGATAACTACAATTTTAATGTTCAGGAAAGAGGGGCTACTCTTTCTTCTGGTCAGAAACAATTAATAGCATTTATGAGAGTTCTAATTAAGAATCCTGATATACTTATTCTAGATGAAGCTACATCATCAATTGATTCATATTCTGAAGATTTGATAAAGAGTGCAACAAAAAAAATAACAACAAATAAAACTTCAATAATTATTGCTCACAGGATTTCTACTATTGAATCAGCATCAACTATTATATATATGGAGGATGGTTTAATTATAGAAGCTGGAAAACATGAAGATTTGATGAAGAAAGAAAATGGTAAATATCGTAAAATGCATAAAGAACAATTTACTAATGTTGAATTATTAAATTAAGTTATTAAGTAATTCCTAAATTCTTCAACTTCTTTAACATCTAATATTCTAATTATTTTGCTAGATCAAAGTTGATTATTTTACCATTACAATTTAATGTCATATTTTTAGTAAATATATCTGCCAAATTAATATGATTTTTATTAATGGAAGAAACTAAATCACAATATTTAAAAGTTATTGAAAAATCAAGAAAGGTTTTTAATAATAAGAATTCAGATTATGGCTCATCCTGGAGAATTCTTAGAGTATCTTCATTTGTTGATCAAATTCATATAAAAGCACAAAGAATAAGAAACCTTCAGATTAATGAAGATCAGAAAGTTGATGAGGGTCAAGGTACTGAATTCATTGGTATAATTAATTACTGTATAATGAGTTTAATTCAAATTGAAATAGGTGTAGTTGATGAGCCTGACCTTAAAGGAATTCAAGCGATTAAATTATATGATAATAAAGTGGATGAAACATTTCAATTAATGTTAAAGAAAAATCATGACTATGGAGAGGCATGGAGAGATATGGAGATTTCAAGTCTTACAGACTTAATTATACAGAAAATATTTAGAATGAAAAGTATAAATAGTAATGATGGAAAAACAATTTCTAGTGAAGGGGTGGAATCAAATTTCCAGGATATATTAAACTATTCCGTTTTTGCTTTAATTCTCCTAGAAAATTAACACATTATGAAAAAAAAGATAATAATAGGTAATTGGAAAAATTATTTAAAACGAATAGAAACTATAGAGCTTTCAAAAAAGATTTTAGGTGAAACAATACCTGATTACATAAGACTTATGATTTCTCCCTCTAATCTTTATTTAAATGATGTTAATGAAATTATGAAAGATTCCTCAGTTGAGATAATCTGTCAAAACATAACCTCTTATGAATCTTCTTCAGATACAGGGGGGGTAACAGCAATTGGTTTGAATTCTATAGGTGTAGATAGAAGTATTATTGGACACTCAGAGGTAAGAAAAAGAAA
>Ga0115012_10002723_pt1 | contig 10377 bp, 14 predicted proteins | sample TroAtlMetagenome_FD_88706 | JGI IMG/M metagenome (GOLD analysis project Ga0115012, IMG submission 88706) | Marine eukaryotic phytoplankton communities from Atlantic Ocean - Tropical Atlantic ANT10 Metagenome | ecosystem: Environmental > Aquatic > Marine > Oceanic | place: Tropical Atlantic...
TAGAAGATCAAGTGCTTGATGGTATAATCAAGTCTCACCCTTTTGGTGTCGATAATGGTAGGTCTGCTGCCACTTACTTAGCAGACAAAACTTGGACGGCAGTTAACCAAGTTATAAAAAAAGCTGCTGAAGGTATGAAGTTTTTACAACAATGTTCTGTGGAAGCTAACAGACGCAATGAACCACTACAATGGACAAGTCCAATAGGTTTACCTGTAGTTAGCTTTTATCAAACTTGGTTAGTTAGTCGAGTAAGAATATTCTTATACGACAAAACTATCTTACCTTCTCAAGCTACTAAGAATAGCAAAATAAATAATAGAGATGAAGTTTATAACTGTATTATGTGTAATATAAGGAGTGCACCAACAGGCGTTATTAATAAACTTAAACAACGCAATGGTTCAGCACCAAACTTTATTCACTCTTTAGATGCTTCGCATTTAATGTTTACAGTTTTAAGAGCCATCGAACAGGGCATTGAAGATTTTTGTCTTATTCATGACTCGTTTGGTACACATGCAGCAAACACGCAAAGGTGGTATAATATTATACGAGACACTTTTATAGAAATGTATGATGAAAACGATGTTTTTAATGATTTAGGAATTAAATATAATATTGATGCTCCTGATAAAGGCAATCTTGATTTAAATGAAATTAAAATAAGTCAATACGCATTTACTTAGGAGGAATAATTGACTACTGAATGCAATACAAAAAATGTCAGCGAAATGACTGACGAAGAAATCACAAAAGCTATTAATAGCTGCGTTGAGCACTTAAATTCTTTGACTGAAGAAGAAGGCCAAAGAAAAAATAAAAAAGTAGACGCTGCTCGAAAGCAATATGAAGTTGCTATTGAAAATTATAGAAAAGTTGCTGGTGAAACTGGCGTACCTATAATACATAGAACTTTATTTGATTTTTAATGCTAGTAGATGATCAACGCGATCATTTAATAGCAAAAGCCGTTTCAATGATTAATGAAGATATAGCTCTGCCAGTAGATTTATTGGCAGAGTTAGACGAACTTGGTGTCAACATTAATTGGCTGTTTTTAGAAGCAGCAAGCATGACACCAGATATTTACAATATAGAATAATTAGGAGAGATTTATGGCAAAAGCCAAATTTGTCTCACCTAAAGGAACTGCGAACTGGCCTTGGTTTAACAAGCCAGATACACGTTTTGATACTGAAGGAAAGTACAAAACTGATGTAATAGTTTCTAAAGGTGAAGCTAGTGATATTATGAAAAAAGCAAAGTCACTATTTATAGAAGAGTTCGGAGAAAAAGAACTCAGTAAAGCAAAATACCCATTTAACATAGAAGGTGATGTAGTTACTTTTAAAGCTAAGAGTAAACAGAAACCTGTTATTTATGATGCCAAAGGCAAGAAAATAAATGATGAAGTCAATGTAGGAAATGGATCAACAATTAAAGTTTCTGGTGTTCTAGGAACTTATGATGCAGGAGGCGCTAAAGGTGTTACAGCATATCTCAATGCCGTACAACTCATCGACCTTGTCGAATTTGGTGGTGCCGAGTTTGAAGAAGAAGAAGGTTATGTGCACGTATCTCAGGAAGAAGAATTTAATGAGGAATCCACAGAAGACTTTTAAGCATATTAAATTTGCTAATGGTTTTCGAAGTGGTTTAGAATGTAACGTTGCAACTCAATTAAGTGATGAAAAGGTTAAGTATCAATATGAAACTGAACGTATTCCTTATTTAATTAACTCAACATATCTTCCAGACTTTATTCTTCCAAACGGAATTATTATAGAATGTAAGGGTAGATTTACCTCTGAAGACAGACGCAAGATGCGTTTAGTTAAGGAGCAACACCCTGACAAAGATATTAGAATTGTGTTTTCAAGAAGCTCTTCGAAAATCAATAAAGGTAGTAAAACTAGCTATGGAGATTGGTGTAATAAATACGGATTTCCATTTTCAGATAAGTTAATTCCAACCGAATGGTTGGGGCGTTAAGGAGAGCAAGGGAGGCTTCGGTCTCCCTTCACATTTAAATGAAATGTATAAATCAAATATGGCAAGACAGTATAACAGAGCTTGCAAACAATTATACTCACTTCTCACGACCTAGAGGTCGCGATGTAAGAGAAAAATTAGGAATTCAATATAAATATGATTTATCTAATCCAGTTATAACTTTAGCTGAAAGAAACATGAATTATGGATTTATGTTTGCTGAAGCAGCATGGATTTTAGGTGGTAGAAATGACTTAGATTATATTACTGAGTATATGAAATCATATAAAAATTATAGTGACGATGGTTTAACCTTGAATGGTGCGTATGGTCCAAAAATCGTGGATCAACTGTCATGGTGTAAAGAACAAATCGTGAACGATAAAGATACTAGACAATCTTTTTTAAATATATGGAGAGAACGTCCAGCAAAATCAAAAGATATACCTTGTACGACTTCAATACAATTTTTAGTGAGAGATAATGTACTTCACTTGGTTGTTAACATGAGATCGCAAGACGTTTTATTAGGGTTTTGTTATGATGTTTTTGTCTTCAGCATGATCGCTAGAGCAATGCAATTAATGCTCTTAGAAACTAGATCTAGAGATTTAGAGTTAGGTTCATGCACAGTTAATGTAGGAAGTTTTCATCTGTACGATGATGATTATGATAAATACTTTAAAATAAAAGATGCAGTCAGTGGCTACGTTCCTGTAGCTTATCATACTCTATATTCATCTATTACAAATAGAGAATTAGACAATGTAGACTATCCGATGAGTTACCCGCCATCAACACTAAAAGAATTAATTCACAAACTAGATAGTTTAGCGAAAAGATATATTAAGAAATGATAATTTTAGAAGGTGCCGATGGTACAGGCAAATCTACGCTAGCTCATTACATTAGTGGTGTGTATAAATATCAGCCATTTCATTGTTCTTACGATAAAAAGTGGGACATTGAAACATATCATAGGTTGATATTACACACTGCAGGTAAACTTGAAGAACAAGCGAAAGTACCAGTAATTATAGATCGTTGGGCATTATCAGAATTAGTTTACGGAAAACAATTTAGAGATGGTGCATCGTATAATGTTGAAAAAATAATTCAAGAAGCAATCGATGCTTACAATCCTAAGTTTGTTATCTGCACTAACGATAACGTACAACAGAATTTTGAAAAATTAAAAGAACAACGAACAGAGATGTATCACAATGCATCTGATATTCAAAAAGAATATTTGGCTCAAATAGCCACAGGACAATACGGCAAAAAATATTACAATTATGATTATGATAAAAATAATATGGTTGATTTTTGTTCAAAGGTCCTGAATTTACAGGAGAATGCAAAATGACAATGTGGATTCCAGTTATTGTCGTTGCTTGGAACTTAGGTGGAAATGGTGTTTGGGTGAATTTCCCAATGGTTAACTTTCCATTTAGTAGTCAAGCAAAGTGTGAGCAATATACAGCTCACGCAAAAATGAAAATACAACAAGACCCTCAATATTTAGATGGGTATAGTTTGTGCGTAAAAATAGCTAAAAGAACAGTAGGAGAACCTACATGAGTTCTATTGTAGCAGATTCATACGCATTACAAGCAAAGTATGGTTTTAATCATGAGCCACTCGATAGTGACAAACTAGCATTTAGACTAGACCAAATCGAGGAAGAACAAGATGAATTAGTAACAGCATTTGCAAAAGGCGATGCAGAAGGAGTTGTTGATGCCCTGGTTGATATTGTGGTGTTCAGTCTCGGAACCTTGGCGATCGCGGGAGTCGACGTCCAAAAAGCGTGGGATAAAGTACACGCTGCTAACATGGCTAAAGAACGTGGTGTTAAAAAAGGACGCGAACAAAGCGGCGGATGGGATTTAATTAAACCTAAAGATTGGAGAGGACCAGAACATGGAGACAACACAGGATTCATCAGCGACATTTTTGCATCACGCACCATGTCCTAAATGTGACTCCTCAGATGCGTTGTCAGTTTATTCTGATGGACACACTTATTGCTTTTCATGTGAAACTTATGGAGCAGCAGATGGTGAACCCAATAGCGAAAATAATCCGTTTACCTCAGTACAAGCAGAGGATAATTCGGAACAAGAAAAAGTATACGAGAAAGCTGAAGTTCAAGCCCTCAAAGCGAGACGTATCTCAGAAGATACCTGTCGCAGATATGGATATAAAGTGGGTAATAGTCTTCAGCTTGCTCCTTACTATCGCAATGGTTCTTTAATTGCTCTAAAAACAAGAGATAAAGCTAAGAAGTTTCGCATCGTAGGAGATGGCTCTAACTTACCATTATTTGGACAACAATTACAAAATGGTGGTAAGCGAGTATTTATAACAGAAGGTGAAATAGATGCACTATCTCTTTCACAAGTATTAGGAAACACTTGGCCTGTAGTATCAGTGCCAGGTGGAGCACAAAGCGCTTCTAAAGCCATTAAAAGAGAATTAGAATGGCTAGAAAGATTTGATGCTGTTGTCTTTGTATTTGATACAGATACGCCAGGTCAAGAAAGCGCTAAGAAATGTGCTGAAATATTATCGCCAGGTAAAGCCCATATAGCGACTTTGCCTGCTAAAGATCCAAACGAAATGCTGGTAAACAATCAGTTTAAGGAACTCACGAATTGTGTGTGGAATGCGCCTGTATTTCGTCCAGACGGAATCATTGCTGCCAAAGACTTATGGAATACGGTGAGCAAGCAGGAGGCAGCATCTGCTATCGGTTATCCTTTCAATGCACTCAATACGATGACGCGTGGAATGCGCAAAGGAGAACTTGTCACAGTTACAGCAGGTTCAGGAATAGGAAAGACTGCCTTTGTACGTGAATGCGCTCACCATTTAATTAAGAATGGAGAAAAAATTGGTTATATTGCTCTCGAAGAAAATATTAAGAGAACCGCATTGGGTCTCATGGGTATTGAACTCAATTCACCACTCCACATTAGTACAGAAAATACTAAGAGTACTGACTTACGTGGCGCTTTCGATGCTGTATTCGGCAATGATAGCGTTTACCTTTATGATAGTTTTGGCAGCACTGCTGTCGACAATGTCCTTGCTAGAATTCGTTATTTGGCCAAAGGAGTCGAATGTTCTTGGATTATACTTGATCATATTAGCATTCTTGTTTCCGGCCTGGATGTGGCTGATGAGAGGAAGGCTATAGATATATGTATGACAAAACTCCGCACTTTAGTTGAAGAAACAGGTGTAGGTATGTTGCTTGTGTCTCATTTAAGAAGACCTGAAGGCAATAGAGGTTTTGAAGATGGATTGCAAGTGTCATTGAATGCATTACGTGGATCTCATGCAATAGGACAATTATCAGATATGGTTATTGGCTTAGAACGAGATCAACAAGGAGAAGATAATAATACGACTACTGTAAGAGTAGTTAAAAATAGATTTAGTGGTGAAACAGGTAAAGCTGCAGAACTAAATTACAATCAAGATACTGGCAGATTAGTTGAACAGAGTTTCAGTGATATGCCGTTTTAAGGAGAACTATGCGACTAATATTTGATATAGAGTCGGATGGTTTGTTAGATGATATGACTAAAATTCACTGTATTGGTATTAAAGATATAGATACTGGTGAAGCTAGTTGGTACACTCCTGACAACGTGACCGAAGGTATTAACTGCCTAGAAAAGGCGGATGAAATCATCGGTCATAACGTTGTTGGATTTGATGTGCCAGCGATACAAAAGTTATATCCAAATTTCAAACCAAAAAAAGTAATTGATACACTGGTGCTTGGAAGATTAGCATTTCCTAATTTAAAAGATAAAGATTTCGTACAGAGACCTTTAAATTTAGACACCAAGCTATACGGAAGACATTCGTTAGAGGCTTGGGGCCAAAGATTAGGAAACAGTAAAGCAGAATACAATGGAGGTTGGCAAAACTACAGTGACGAGATGCTCGAATATATGAAACAAGATGTAGAAGTTACGCATCAGTTATATGAGTATCTTATTAGTATGCCTATGGCAGCCACTTCAATAGTTTTAGAACATGAAATAGCTGAAGTTTGTAAAGACATTGAAACAACAGGTTTTCACTTCGATACAATTAAAGCAGCTAGTTTATATAGTAAATTAAGTACACGAAGGAAGGAAATTAAAGATGAGATGGAATCAACTTTCGATCCAAATGTCACAGTACTCAAGACGAAAACTAAGTACACACCCTTCAATCCAGGCAGTAGAAAACAAATTGCAGACAGACTCACACAAAAATACAATTGGCGACCAAAAGTATTCACACAAAGTGGACAAGCACAAATTGATGAAACCATTTTAAGTGAATTAAAATATCCTGAAGCACAATTACTAGCTGAATATTTTTTACTAGATAAAAGGATAGGAATGGTAGCCGAAGGAAATCAAGGATACTTAAAACTTGTCGATAAAAATTCAAAACTCAGAGGGAGATATATTCCCAATGGAGCTGTCAGCGGACGAGCAACTCACTTCGCTCCTAACATGGCACAGGTGCCATCATCTAGGTTGCCTTACGGATCCGAAATACGTGAATGCTTTACCGTGCCCAGCTCATTCGTCCTCGTCGGTTCTGACATGTCAGGACTTGAGCTTCGATGCTTGGCGCACTACCTTGCAAAATGGGATAGTGGTGCCTACGCAAAGAAAGTGTTAGATGACGATATACACACAGTTAATCAAAAAGCTGCTCAATTACCTACACGAGATGACGCTAAAAGATTTATATATAGCTTAATCTATGGTGCAGGTGATCAGAAACTAGGTGAAGTAATTGGTAAAGGAAGAGATGCAGGTAGAGAAATAAGAGATAAATTCTTTAATGCTATTCCTGCCATAAGATCACTTAGAACAGCTGTTGAAAAGAAACTAAATCATACAGGCTATTTATTAGGCCTTGATGGAAGAAGATTATATCCAAGAAGTAGTCATAGCGCAGTAAACGTATTGCTGCAAAGTGCTGGTGCGTTGTTAGCTAAACGATGGTTAATAATAGCAAGAAATGACTTGGATAAACAATACAAATATGGGTGGAACGGAGATTATACAATATCTGCGTGGGTCCACGATGAAGTGCAACTGGCTTGCAGAGAGGAAATTGCTAAAGATGTCGGTGATAAACTTACACGAGCGGCGCAAAAAGCGGGGGAAAGTTTCGACTTCCGTTGTAGAATTGACGCCGAATACAATGTCGGAGATAGCTGGGCTACAACCCACTAAACTCGATGAAGAGGCAGTGAGAGTTTTATCTCACGCTCATTTTAATAGCTTTACTACAAAATCAGACTTTGCTCGTAAGCATGCTGACATAGTAGCAATGCTTGCATGCTGCGAACTTATTACAACTGAAGTTGGTTTAAATAACTGGACTAATATATGGAAAGTTACAGCTAGTGGCCTTCAGTTGTTACAGGATTTATTATATGAAAACACAGAAACTGCTAATTGATGCAGACATGGTCGCTTACCAAATAACTTCTGCTATTGAACAAGAAATTAGATGGGAAGATGAAATACACACTTTGCATAGTGATTTTAAAGATGCTATTGCAGGCTTCCATTTATGGGAAAAGAGATTAGACGAAGAACTAAGATCACCTTATAAGAAGACAAAAGTGTATTGTTTCAGCGATACAAATAACTTTAGAAAAAATCTACACAAAGATTATAAGTCTAATAGAAAGAAGACACGAAAACCTCTTGCTTATCTTCAGCTTAAAGAATGGATTATGGATAAATTCGATGCCGTTATATATCCTAATCTTGAAGCTGATGACGTACTAGGTATTCTTCAAACAAGCGACAAAAAACCTAATATTATAGTTAGTGATGATAAAGATCTATTAACTATACCAGGTCGAACATACAGACTTGGACAAGTTCATGACATAGATGAACAAACGGCAAAATTTAATTGGTATATGCAAGCACTAACTGGTGATACGGCAGATGGCTATAAAGGCTGTCCTGGCATTGGACCGAAAAAAGCAGAAACACTACTCAGCAAAAGTTGTGAATGGCCAACAATTGTAAGTGCCTTTAAAGCTGCAGGTCTGACAGAAGACGATGCAATCGTACAAGCTCAATTAGCCAAAATATTGACAGTAAGTGATTGGGACAAGAAATCAAGGGAGCCCATTTTATGGAAGCCCACAAATTAAAGGTATATTCGAATTTTATGGAACCTCAAGATATAAAGAAAATAATAGAAATGGAGACTGACAGCAGTCTTCCATCTGACGAAGAACAATACGAAAGAGTATCGGCTTGGAGAAAAAGAAAAGAACTCGAAAAATCTGAATTAGAAAAATCTATAAATAATGATTTAGCTGATGCTAAGATGACTGGTATTAATCCAATATCAAGACCTAAACACTATAATATAGGTGGTATTGAACCAGTTGAGTTTATGGAGTCTTTAAATATAGCTGAAGACTATTATGCAGGTAATATTATTAAATATGCTGCACGCTATAAAAACAAAGGTAGATCTGACGACATAAGAAAAGCTCGTCAATACTGTACGATGTTAATAGAACTCTTAGAGAGTCGCTAATGGAATGGTGGCAATTTTTCCTTGTCTTAATGGTTACAATTAATACTTGTATCAATGTAACTGTATTCTTTAAAGGAAGAAAGATCATGCCTCACCCAGAAGAAAAAGATATTGAATATCTTACTGGTAAAGGCAAACTTTCAGACGCAAATTAACCACTATAATGAACTCCAAGCATGGCATTATGCTTTGAGTTGTCCAAGGAATGGCTGCACATAGGGATTTATTCTCCAATGTAATGTGCAGTCATTTCTTTTTTTCCATTCGGAATTGCCGCACTATAGAGAGACCTTAAGATCTAAGGATTATCTATAGATATAACTACAATAATAACTAATAGAGAATAACTAAGGAACTATATGACCTTTAGATCTAATATAAATCCGATGTTTAGGAGTAAGTTCTCCGAAGACATCTTTAACTACAAATACAAACATGAGGGATGCGAAAGTTGGCAAGATTTAGCTAGGGTACTCGTAGAAGACGTATGTCAAAACTATATGTCTAAAGACGAAAAGGATACTCTTACTCGCTATATAACTGACTTAAAGTTTATTCCTGGTGGTCGCTACCTCTACTATGCAGGTCGGCCTCGCAAATATTTCAACAATTGCTATCTATTAAAAGCTGAAGAAGATACTAGACAAGATTGGGCAAACCTAAGTTGGAAAGCTGAGAATGCTTTGATGACTGGTGGTGGCATCGGTATTGACTATAGTGTCTATAGAGCTAAGGACGAAGGACTTAGGTCCACTGGTGGTCTTGCATCAGGTCCGATACCAAAGATGGAAATGATAAATGAAATAGGTAGAAGAGTAATGCAAGGTGGCAGCAGACGATCTGCTATCTACGCTTCAATCAATTGGAAACATGCAGATGTAAATGACTTCCTTACACGGAAGAACTGGCATGAACAAAAAATAGGAAACTCAGGACTAACAGTCGCTGAGATTAAAGCACAAGATTTTAACTACAATGCACCACTCGATATGACTAACATATCAGTAAATTATGATACCGAATGGTTACTTAATTACTATAAGACTGGTGATGTAGGCGAAGTATTCAAAAAGAATATTGAACAAGCACTTAGTACTTCGGAGCCTGGCTTTTCGTTTAACTTCTTTGATAAAGAGAAAGAAACACTAAGAAACGCCTGTACAGAAGTAACTAGTGAAGATGATAGTGACGTATGTAACTTAGGAAGTTTAAACCTAGGTAGAATAGACTCACTAAATGAATTAAGTGAAATAACTGATTTAGCTACAAAGTTCCTTATATGTGGAACACTGAGAGCTGAATTACCGTATGATAAAGTTTATGATGTACGAGAGAAAAACCGAAGACTTGGTCTTGGTTTGATGGGAATACATGAATGGCTTATTAAAAGAGGACACAAATATGAAGTGGTTCCTGAATTACACAATTGGCTTACCGTTTATAAAGGAGTTAGTGATAATGTTAGTGCTAAGTTTTCTATGTCTCTTAGTTTATCTCAGCCTGTTGCTAACCGAGCAATCGCCCCGACAGGATCGATTGGAATATTGGCAGGTACAACAACTGGGATCGAGCCCTTATTCGCTGTTGCCTACAAGAGACGGTATCTTACTAATGGAGACAAATGGAAATATCAGTATGTCGTTGATGGGACAGCCCAAGAGATGATAGATGTCTATGGTGCTAAACCTGACAGCATCGATAGTGCTATTGATTTAGCTACTGATTATGAGAAGAGAATAAAGTTTCAGGCTGATATACAAGATTACGTAGATATGAGTATAAGCAGCA
>Ga0115012_10002726_pt1 | contig 10373 bp, 15 predicted proteins | sample TroAtlMetagenome_FD_88706 | JGI IMG/M metagenome (GOLD analysis project Ga0115012, IMG submission 88706) | Marine eukaryotic phytoplankton communities from Atlantic Ocean - Tropical Atlantic ANT10 Metagenome | ecosystem: Environmental > Aquatic > Marine > Oceanic | place: Tropical Atlantic...
CGGACTAAAGTGGAATACCTAGAAAAAGAAAACGAACTTTTAAAAATGAGATGAAAACATCACAATACTATAAAGAAAACCCTGAAGCTTATGCTAAAAAATTAGCATATGATAAAGAGTATAATAAAACCAGAAAAGCTACTAAAAAAAGAAGCAAGCTAAATAAACACAATAGACGCAAGGGGACTTATGGCAATGGAGATGGAAAAGATGCATGCGAAAAAATGTATAAAGGAAAAGTCAGAATAAGGCTCTGCAACATGCGAAAAAATCGTGGAGATAAAAATGACATGCCTGGAGATAAAAGAGCAAGGGGATAAAAAAATTTAAAGAGAAATTATTACTATATTTGCATATGGCAAGTAAATTCGACAAATTAGCAAAAAAAGTAGGTTCTAAAGCTTTGGCTGCTTACATAGGCAGAAAAAAATATGGCAAAACGAAATTTGCTAAAATGGCTCAAGCGGGTCGCAGAAAAAAGAAAAACAAAAAAAAATAAAAATTATGAAACAAGGTTATAACGCAAGACTTGATGAGTCTTTAGGAAACAAGCACAAAGGTCATCACAAGCAGTCTTTAAAAGACAGAAGAGATGAGTCTAAGGCTATGTCTAAAAAAATCTACGGACACGCTTATGGCGGAGACCATGGAATGAAGTACGAAGGTGTTAAGAAACGCAATAGTGCTAACATAAAGAAATAATCATGGATAAGATTAAGAAAGTAATCAATTCATCTTTATTTAAAGCAGGATGTGCTGGCTTAATTGGTTTAGCACTGATTGCGGAAAGTCACCCATTATATGCAGGAATTTCTTTTGGTTTAGGCGTAAGAGAGTTTTTATTGGCTTTTAAAGCGAATGTAGGATAATGCCGACTAGGGCAAGAATAAGAAAACCACAGGGCTTGGGTGACTCCATTGAGAGGGTCACCGAGGCAACTGGGATAAAAAAAATAGTAGAAAAAGGAGCTAAAGCTCTGGGAAAAGACTGTGGATGCTCCAAAAGGCGTGACACCTTAAATCGTGTTTTTCCATATAATAAAGATAAATAATATAAAAAATGGCATATCAAAAATTACAAGTAGGATTAGCTGCAGTCGTTATACCAAGTGACACCGTAGATATTCCTCTTATTTCATCAACCAAACTCACAGGGACTAACACAGGTCCAGCAGCAGCAAACAAATTATTAGACTCTTCTGCTTCATTTGATACTGTACAAGGATTTATCACCCCAGGAGCGATTGTAGTAAACGAAACTGACGGTACTAAAACTATTGTAAACAGTGTAGACAGTGCGACAGAAGTAAGTTTAGAATCAGATATTTTTACTGCAACAGGAAAAGAATATTCTATATATTTAGACCCTACATCAAATCACAGCGAAGGATGTATTATCTACTGTGGAGCAACAGGAGATATTAAAGTAACCACTGTTCGTGGAAACGACATCGTTTATGTAGGTGTACCTACAGGAACTTTTTTACCTGTGCAAGTTATTAGAGTATGGGAAAACGGGACTACTGCTACTAGCTTAGTCGCAAACTGGTAATAGATGTATACTAGCGTTGGAATAGGCATAACAACGAATGTGTTTGGCTCTCAGGTTGGAGCGGGAGGTCCTGTTGGACCTGTCTTTCCAAACCCTATAAACAATGAGTTTTCTATGGAGTTTGACGCAGCTGACGCAACTTACTTTGAAGTAACGGATGAAGTGTTAGGAGGATTATCAGCATTTAGTATTTCTTTTTGGTACAACACGACTTCTATTGCCTCTGATAGACCTATCATTGCCAAATGGCAAGTTGGACCTGCAAATTTTCTTCTTTATCATGATGCTCCAAATGGATGGAGAATTCTTATTGAGACGAGTGCGGGAGCTGCTGGAGGGCAATCTAATTTAATAGCAACACCAAACATCTGGCAATATTTAGGAGTGTCGTGGGATGGAACTAATATTAAAATGTATTTAAGAGATTTTGTAGGAACTGATTCTGATTGGTCAGCAGTTTCAGCTAATCCTGGGGGTACTCTAAACCCTACTGCTCCTTGGAGAATAGGTCATGATGTTACTAGAAGTATGGATGGATATATAGATGAACTAGCAATATGGAACACCGCTTTACCTGAAAGTACATTTAATGGAATTTTTCAGTGTACGGTAGATAATCCAGGAAAAGTCGCAAATTTAAACGAAACACCAGAAGGTGCACCATTAGCATGGTGGAGAATGGGAGATAATTAATTATGAGTACAAACTACATATCACCAATGTGGCGAATGCCACGAAATGCAAACAACACTGCTAATCGTTATAGTAATTATGCTATTCAAAATGCCAACTCTGAGGGTATAGTCTGCGGGTCTATAGCCGATTTTTTACCAAATACAGCAGGTATAGCCGATACTGATATTACTTTTAATATATGGATTAAACCAGAATTTGATGTTGACACTGGTAATTATCAAACTTTTTTTGGAAACGCTAATGCTAATACTGGAATTTTACTATACTATTGGCATGACGCTAATTGCTGGAGAGGATTAATTGGTACAGGTACTACTTTAGATTGGATACAAGGTCCTAGTTATTCTACTAATGCAGAGCTTGGTCAAGGCGAATGGCAAATGCATACTTTTATTATTAAGGTAGACACTTTAGAACTAGAGTATTATATTAATGGTGTAGGACTCCCTGCCAACCCAGCGGCATTAATTGCTCCTCCATCTCTGCTTAGAGATATGCAAATTGGCAAAAGATGGGATTTGTCTACAGGAGAATTTGTAGGAGAATATACTGAGGCATCTGTGTTTGATTACGCTCTTTCAACTAGTGGCGTTAACAGTGAATTAAGCTTACTTTATAATGAGGGGGTTCCCGTTAATCCTTTTGCGATTCTAGCCAAACAACCTGTGGCTTATTGGCGAACAGGAGATAATACAAAATTATCTAATTCTAGTGTATACGTGCCGAATTTATCGGCAGGAGGACAAGATGTTTTTAATCTTAATAAAGCTGATGACGGTGCTATTATTCTTAATCAAGACGATTGGATAAATGAGGCTACGCCCGCTAGTCATATTACCGTTTCTGCTTGGGTTAACCCTGTTTCGTGGACCGATGTTTCGTTTAGAACGGTTGCAGGTAAATATGGAGCAGGAGCTTCGACTCAGCAATGGAGAATTGTAGCTATCGGAGCGGATACTCTTCGTTTTAATATATATGGAAAAAGTCCCTTTGGTGTGACCTATACATTAGAAACGGATGATGTTGTAATTCCTGTAGATAAAAGAGATGGATGGTTAAATATAATATGGAGACACGCTCCTGGAATAGGTTCTAATGTAAAGTTTAATAATGAAAATGAAACAGCTTTACCTAATTTGTTTGCCAAGCCAATGATAAAGCCCTTAGCGGGAAGTACTCCATCTACAATTGGCGGTAGGAATGTTGCTCCTGTTTTGGGGTGGGATGGAGAGCTGTCCAATATACAATTTTTTGAAACATATTTAACTGACGAAGAAGCTACTGAAGTTTATAATGGCGGTAGACCTTTAATGAACAAACCTCAACCTCAAGAAGATAATTTGGCGGGGTGGTGGAAGCTGGACGCTCCCACTTCTAAATTTCACCCTGGTATAAGCGGGATAGCTTTTGTAGCTACTCAAATTGGAATTCCTGATGTTGGGGGTAGTGGAGACCATGCTTATGTAAACCCATCATTAAGTCCTTTAGTATTTGACTGTCAAGATTTAAATAGTGCTAATGCTGGGGGTCCTACTTATGATATAAACATTCCTATTTCAAATGGAATTGCTTGGGAGTCTCTATTGATTCAAGGAGCTTATGATGATTTAGTTATAGAAACAGATATAGATTTACAAAGAGGAGGAGCCTCTGGAGGAGCTAAAGCTCAATTGTTTTATTCAGTGGATGGCGGTGCTTGGACTAGTTTTGGAATAATAAATGTAGGAGTAAGCGACCCTTTAGGTTTAACTAACTTCTTGACCAATAGCCCAACCTTATCTTGTTTAGATAGTATACAATTTAGAGCTGAAATAGGAACTCGAAATTTTGGTGCAGATAGATGTAGGCTTAACAGCATAAAAATATCAACTGGTGGAGATTATTTATATGATGAAGACTTTTCTTCTCAGACAGGAGTAGGGTGGAATAACAATGTATATGTTCCAGCCAATAACGAGATTTTTGTAGAAGAAGCTTGGGATATAAATGACAGTAGGTCAGCTTATCCACAGAGTTTTAAGTTTGAGAGAACTGTCTCTAGTATATCAATGAGCAGCTCTGCTAGTTTAGAGATAACGGGAGCGATAAGTATAAGTTTTTGGTTTAACAGCAAAACATCTACTGGAGGTATTATAACGAAATCTCCTTCTGGTAGCTATTTTGGATTGCCTGCCGATAAAGTTTACTCAGTTGGAATATTGTCTAATACTATGTATTTTCAAATAAGTGATGGAGTTACTGCTAATAATGCCCAACATCCTGTAGGAACTTACCTTGACGGGAAATGGCATCATGTGGTGGCAACTTGGGATGGAACTGTAAGTGCAACAGGTCTTAAACTATACATAGATAGCGCACAGGTAAGCACTGGTAACTCTACTATAGCCGCTATTCAAAACGTACCTGACGATGTTGTGATTTCTAGTACAAGTTTAACTTATGATTACACAGGCTTACTTTCTAATGTTCAGTTGTGGAACACTGAGATACCTGCAACAGGAGGGGATTCAGTTGAAACACTTTACAATAAAGGGGTTCCTGCCACAACTGCTATAGCTAGTGCTAGTCTCGTTGGGTGGTGGAAATTAGATAGTAGTGATACTTTTGATATTGGGACATTAAGCTGGACTGTAGCAGATAATTCTGGAAATGGAAATACAGGAACTAGTTCTGGACTGTTGTTAGATGCTTTATCTAATGACAATGTTTCTACCAATAATGGAGTTAGCGAAAATGTGCCTCAAAGTGCTTTACAGAAAAGTAATGTTGCTAACACCCAAGCGTATAGTAATTATAGTTTTAATTTTGACGCAGCTAGTTCAGATGGATTTAAAATAGGTTACGTTAGTGGAGGTCCACTAGAGCCCAGTAATGCTGCTTTAGAAGCAATTGGTTTTAGTGTTAGTGCGTGGATAAATGTAGATACTTCATTAGCGGCAGGTAATGGAATCTGGCAAAATGATGGTTATTCAGGAACAGCTCCTATTAACTACGGAGGATTACTTCTTCAAATAAATCAAACAGGAATTGTAAATGTAGGTTATTCTACAGGTAGTGGAGTTGGAACTGCTTTTAGAAAAAACTATTTAAGTACTGCTGTTTTATCTACAAACACATGGCATCATTTAGTAGTGGTTTATAGAGGAATAGATAACAATCCTCTTTTATATGTAGATGGAGTAGAGTATACTTCGGGGTGGAGTTCTAGTGGAAGTGCAGCTGTATTAGGATATACGCCATTAGGTTTTGGTACTATTGGAATAGTTCGTGATGGAGTAAGTGGTACTGATGGTCAAATTAGTAACCTCGCTTTATTTAATACTACATTAACTGCTCAAGATGCTCAAACTATTTACAATAACGGAGTTACACAAAACTTATTAGAATCAGCTATACCTCCTCCTACGTGCTGGTATCCATTAGATGAATCTAGTAGTTATTATTCAGGTAGCGAGTGGACTATTAGAGATATAGTTCCATTAAGAACAGTAGATGGAACAGGGTTAAATACAGGAAATGTAGATGATATGGTAGGAATAGCTCCAGGGTCTTATTCAAATGGAACAGGAGTAAATTTAGTAATTGATGATTTAATGGGTCAATCTTCTGAGTCGATAAGAAACTCCTATAGTATTAATATGGCAGATTATGGAAGTCCTAATAATACTTTTCCTTTAACTCCAGCCCCTTCAGGTAGAACTACTAATACTCCTTCCCCATGATAATATTAATAAATTTGTAAAAAAATAAAAAATGTCAACAACAACTTACATCGTAATAAATATTGATACCCAAACTAGTCTTGTAGATTTTAGTCAACTCAATACAACTTCTTCTCAAACAATGAGAAGAAATGTTGCTAACACTGAAGCCATGTTGTCGTATCAAGTAGAACCAAGTTTTATAACCAATGGTCGTCTTGTCCCTCTTCAAGTTTTAAACAAACAAGAGGCTATGGCTCTGTTAGATACGCCTGACTGGACACCTGTAGATGCGTCCGAATAATGGAAAAGGTTGAATATCTAAAAGCGTTAATGTCTAAAAAAGGTTATGCTGTTTTTGAAAATGACACTAAGCCTTTTAACTTAAATATTGTAGGAGTTAGAAACTCTGACCCTACTATAAATAAGTTCAATGATTATATTGCTACCTTTTGGAAGTATGAAGGAAGATGGAGTTATTTTGAGTGTCAAGCTACTACCCTCCCTGGATTAAAATATATGGAATCTCCTATGAATCCTAAAGGTTGTGCTATTTTAGTTCCTAACCAATACAAGGGTGTATATAAATTAGGAACTCATTATACTTATACTGCTTTAGTTCAAACAGGTGGTGAAGTAGATGTATATAGAGATGACAATAAAGACATGCATTATGACATGTTAGATGAAACCATTATATCTGGTTATTTTGGAATAAACATTCATAAGGCAAGTGAGGGAGAAAGAGAAAATGTAGATGGTTATTCGGCAGGCTGTCAAGTCTTTCAGAACTCTGATGAGTTTGAGATATTTATAGATTTATGTAAAAAGGCTGAAAAGTATTGGGGTAATAAATTTACTTATACATTATTGAATCAACCTGTGGTTACTTTTTAATATGAAAAAAGATAAAAAACAAAAAAAGAAATTTAACGAAACTAAAGTAGGAATTTTTTTAAAAGAAAAAGCTCCTGCTATTTTAGATACTGTAGGAGAATTTTTACCTGACCAAGGAGGATTAGGAATTGTAAAGAATTTAATTTCAGGAGATGCAACTATAAATCCTCAAGACAAAGAAACTGCTTTAAAATTATTAGACCAAGACATTGCAGAGATGAATAATATCTCAGACAGGTGGAGTAGTGATATGAAATCAGATTCATGGCTTAGTAAAAATACGAGACCTTTAACTTTGATTTATTTAACTATATCAATGACTATTTTTGTCATCTTAGATTCTACGGTTTTATTAGATATAAATGAAGGATGGGTGTCGTTATTAGAAGCTTTATTGATTACGGTATACGTGGCTTATTTTGGCTCAAGAGGAGCTGAAAAAATAACAAACATAAAAAGGTAAAAATTAATTATCTTTGTATAATATAAACATAAATTAAATTAAATAAAATGGAAGATTTAAAAACACTTAACAAACTAGACGAAACGGAATTAAAACAATTGCAAGATTTGAATGGAGAATTTCACAAATTCAAATTAGCTTTAGGTGAACTAGAATTGAAAAAAGCAGAATTACTGCGTGGAGTAGATAATATAAAAACTTTATTTGAGGTAGAGGAAAGAAAATTAATTGAGAAATATGGACCTGATTCGGTAATTAATCTGAAAACAGGTCAAATAACACAAAAAGAAAATGGCTAAAATAGAAGATATTGGTGCGTATCCTAATCAATCCCCCGTTACACTAGCGGATTATTTAATTGGAACTGACGCTGCGACAAAAGCAACAAAAACATTTACGATTCAGGATATTGCTGATGCTCTAGATGAACAAGTAACTTTACAAGAAGTTTTAAACGCATCGGACCCTGCGGGAGTTCCGAATCCAACTGCGGCTGCAACGGGAAATATTGAGCTAACAGGAAATTTTAGTTTAATTGACCCTACTTCCGATTTTAATATAGATGGTGGAGACATTCTGGCTTCATCAGGAAACAATTTAACCTTAGCCAATAAAGGTAGTGCCGATGACATACTTTTAGTTGCAGGGAATGTAAGTGGAGATGTTAAATTGACTGCGGGCTCCACTTCAGGAGCAGTAGAAGGAACAGGAGCTGCTTTGTCCTTTACAATGGTAGATAGTGTTGATATAGTTGGAGGAGGTGATGTTTTAGTACACGCTAATGGAGCAAGTGCGGATTTAGTTCTTAAAGGAGGGGATAAATCTATTTTATCAGCTAATGGAAGCAGTTATGGTGCTCAACCAGCAGGGACTGTAATGCTTTATAATCAAAACGATGATATAATTGTTAATGCAAGTAATGGTCAAATAACTATTGGTGGAACTTATCCAAATAGACCCACAGGCTTAGATTTAGGACCTATTGATGGAGATATTGATATATGGGCTTTTTCTGTAGGTTCTGATATTAATTTAATAGCGCAGGATAAGATTAATATAACCGCCAATGGTGGTATTGAATCTCTTTCTGCTCATGGCTTTGCGGAGCTGGCAGATTTTAAAGCGGATGGAGGAATGCTATTAAATGGTGTCGCAGGTACAACAGGACAGGTAATGATTAATAAGGGCGCAGCCGCTCCTGCTGAATGGGGTGATATCGCAACTAACATTGCACTTCCTACAAGCAATATGTTAGCAGGTGATGCTGCAGGAAAAGCGGCAGACACTAACTTATTAACTTGCGATTTAGCAACATTTGAAGTGGGGATAGGAAATGGAACTGCTACTTCTAATGCTTTGATGGATACCAAATTAAGTGCTCAAGTATTTTATGGGAATTCTTCAGGAGCTATAGGAAGTGACAATTTGCAATATGGACAATTATCATTAAGTCAAGCATTAGCCGCTTCTCAAGGCAACGTAGCTATAGGAATTCAAGCTCTAGAAAGATTACAACAAGGAGAAAGCAACGCTGCGTTGGGTAACTCTGCAGGACTTGCGGTTATAGACAATAATTCAAACACTGCGATTGGTGCTGGAGCTTTGTCTGGAACTGCTTGTGGAAACGAGAATACTGCTGTGGGATGTAATGCTATAGGCGCAACAAATAATGCCGCTACTTTAGGCAACACTGCTGTGGGGTATAATGCTTTAGCACAAATAGATGGGGGAGTTAGTAATTCTTCTATAGGTCATGGAGCTGGCGGTGCAATTATATTAGGGGGTAGGAATGTTCATCTGGGACGAAATGCTGACTCTGCCAACAGCAGCAGCAGCGATTCTGTTATTATAGGTAACGCTTCAGGTGGAGATAACGATTGTGTGGTGATAGGAGGCTCATCGGAAGGAGGCGATGGTGCGGTAAGTATTGGAAGAGAAGCCAATGCGGGTTCACCAAGTGTAAATTCGACAACTATAGGAGGGTTAGCTTCAGCGGAAGATGATTGTATAGCGATAGGTCACTCAGCGGTAGCGGTTCAAAGATTAGGGAATCCAATGTTATCTATTTCAGGTGTAGTTGCTGCAGCCTTAGCTAACGCTTTTGTTTTTCCTGATAACACTACTGCGGTAGCTGCGGGATTAGTACCTGGAGATGCTTATTGCGTTGACTTAGCAGCAGCGGGAATTCCCGCTCCAGGTGCAGGTGGCGGTCCAGCGGTAGTGGCGTTTGTGTATTAGACTTTAAATTAAATTAAATAAAATGGATGATATTAGAAAGATATCAGTAGGTGCAGATTATAAATCTAGTGCAATGCATTATATTGTAGACCAACCAGTATTGGGGAGTAGATATAAAATTCATTGTATTAAACGAGATATTAAAAGAAACTCCTACAAGGTATATATAATACAAGAGGAAGAAGTATATTTATGGAAAGAATTTAATGCTGAAATGCCAGTATCAATTGAATATAACATAAATTTTTAATATGAAGTCTCCGTATTATTTTATTATTACTCCTGATAAAAACAAAAGATATGATAATACCATTGAGATAGAAGGTGTGGATTTTATTACAAGTACTTCTCAAGAAGATTTTAAATTTTCTAACCGAGTGGGCGTTGTACAGGAAGTTCCTTTAAACTATGATGGTAAAATACAAAAGGGAGATAAAGTTTTAGTACATCATAATGTGTTTAAATACTATTATGACATGAAGGGGAAACAAAAAAGTGGGAGAAGTTTTTTAAAAGATAATACATTTTTTGTAGATGAAACTCAATTTTTTGCTTACCAACATAATAATACATGGAACGCTTATTCCAAATATTGTTTTGTTAAACCTTTAAAAAAGAAAGATTATTTTATTGAAAAGCCAGGGACAACGGAACCCTTAGTTGGAGAAATGAAATATATTAATGAGGAGTTGAAAAAACTGGGGGTTGGTCCTGGTGATATTGTAGCATATGAGCCTCACTCTGAATATGAATTTAGAGTGGATGGAGAGAAGTTATATAGAATGTATACTAACAATATTACAATGGTTTTATGAACTCTAAAGAAA
>Ga0115012_10002727_pt1 | contig 10371 bp, 10 predicted proteins | sample TroAtlMetagenome_FD_88706 | JGI IMG/M metagenome (GOLD analysis project Ga0115012, IMG submission 88706) | Marine eukaryotic phytoplankton communities from Atlantic Ocean - Tropical Atlantic ANT10 Metagenome | ecosystem: Environmental > Aquatic > Marine > Oceanic | place: Tropical Atlantic...
ATCCCTCAAAATAAGAACCCTCACATAACCAGTCTTATATTGTGATGCAATTTTTAAAATATTATTCTTAATAAGGCTAAAGTCGACATTTTCAAATAACTGTTTCTTACAAGACTGCTTTAATCTTTCAATATGGCTATCTATGCCAAAGGGGAAATGGTCATGAATTTTAAGTGCTTCAAAAACCCCATCGCCTCTCCAAACAGCTAAATTTTCAACTGGTAATTGAAAATTCTCTTTCGCTACTTCTGTATTATTGATTAAATACATTTTTGTTAATCCCGTTCTCTAATATATGTGTTTGTAATTGGCATTCTTCTATCTTTACCAAATGCTTTTTCAGTCAATTTTACACCCGGCGCAACTTGTTTTCTTTTATATTCATTTCTGTCTACTTTAGACAAGACATCGTATACGACATTTTCATCGATCCCGGTAGAAATAATCTTTTCTGAAGAGCTGTCTTCCTCAATATATAGATGCAAAATTTTATCAAGCAGGTCATACTCCGGAAGCGAATCTTTATCGTACTGATCTGGCCTTAATTCTGCACTTGGCTCTTTATCAATCGTATTTTGAGGGATTATATTTGAGATTGAGTTTCTGAAATTTGATAAATTATAAACTTCAGTTTTATACAAATCTTTTAGTAGTGCGAAACCTCCAGCTAAATCACCGTATAGTGTTGAATACCCCACCGCCATTTCGGATTTATTTCCTGTAGATACGACCATTGCCCCAGTTTGGTTAGAAAGGGCCATTAAGATATTGCCTCTAACTCTTGACTGAATATTTTCGTCCGTTGTTTGACCAAGCTCTTCATCTAGTACACCAGTTAATGTGTTTCTAAAATTTTCTACAATCTCTTCGATTTGAATAATTTTAAATTCTATTTTAAGATTTTCGGCTAAAGACTTTGCATCAAGAAGAGACTCTTCCGAGTTGTATTTAGATGGCATAGCTACACCTATAACATTTTCAGAACCTAGAGCATCTACAGCTATTGTTGCGGTTAGTGCTGAATCAATACCTCCAGAAAGTCCAATAAGAACTTTTTCAAAATTATTTTTCTTTACATAATCAAATAGGCCTAATTTAAGTGCCGCATAAAGTGATTCATTTTTTGAGAGTAGTGAGGATGATTGTAAATTTTCTAATTGTATACTTTTTTCTCTAATTTCTAAAACTGACCCAGTTGGTTGTTTTTTTATTTCCAAATCTAAATCAATATGGAATAATTCTTCTTCAAACTGCTTTGCCTGATATATTATTTTTCCTTCTCCATCAACAACAAAAGAACCCCCATCAAAGACAAGTTCGTCTTGGCCACCAACCATATTCAAGTAGATGATTGGAACTTTAAGTTTTTTTGCTTGGTTAATAACAAGTTCTTTTCTTGAATTAGTTTTGTTTTGATCATAAGGCGATGCATTTATATTTATAATTAACGATGCTCCATTTTGAACTTGCTCCAAAGATGGTCCTTCATCAATCCATATATCTTCACAAATACTAATTCCAATTGCAATGTCTTGATACCAAAAAAGGTTGCCAGGATTATTTCCTTTAGCAAAATATCTCGCTTCATCAAAAACAGAATAATTTGGGAGAAAACACTTATGATAGATTCCCTTTACATCACCATTTTGAATTATGGCAGCAGCATTTGCTATACCTCTCTTTTGCTTGTCTGTATGGTTTTCTTCTAAATTTCTATCAACAAAACCAATAACGCCGCTTGTAGTGCTAGAAAACTCTGCAAGTTCTTCAAGTACTGCAAAATTTTTACCAATAAAACTTTCTCTAAGAAGTAAATCTTCTGGAGGATATCCCGTTAAAGCTAGTTCGGGAAATACTAAAATATCTGACTCTTTGTCTTCGGCTATTTCAAAACAATCAAGAATAGTTTGTTTATTCTTTTGTATCGCTCCTACTGGAAACGACATTTGTGCACCAGTAATTCTTATGGTTTTTTTATTCACAATTTAATGATAGATGGGATGTTCGGTTATGAAGAAACCTTAATTTCTATATCTTTAGAATCATCAATCCACTTAGAGACTCTTTTTAACGATGGCATCCTATCAACAATATTTCTTTTTAAATTAATTTTTGCCATCATTTCATGAAGAGATTCAGGATTTCTACGCTTCAGCTCAGATACGCTTTCCACACCAGCTGCTTCAAGAAGGTCTGCATAATCTCTTCCGAGGTTTTTAATTTTCATCAACTCTGCCCTTCTTGCCCAGTGTAAAAGTTTTGGAGAGCTTATACCTGTCTCCTTAGTAAGAAGTGCCCTACCTGACCTTGAAGATGCAATTTGAAGGAATGTTGTTGTTGTTCTGACTCTGGCTCTTCTTAATTTTGTTGCTTCGGTATGTGTCATACCATTTATAGAGTCAATTGAATTCATGTTTTAAATTTTACAAAATAATTTACATAAACAAACGATTTTTTTTAAGAGTTTTTCCCACTCTTAAAAATCTTTTTCTTCATCGTAATCTATTGGTTCTAAAAAATTGAAATTTAATTTTTTAATTTCAATTTCTGACGAAATAAAAAAATCGATTAAATCAAAATCTTGAAAGACTGACTTTTCTTCGTCTACATCGTCGTCTTCGGTAATAAGTTCTAGCTTTGGCCAAAACAATCTTGGAACTAAAATAGGAAATCCTAATTTGTATCTGTATTGTGGAATCAAAATTTTTGTACCATCATGATCATCGTTAATTAGATCATCTATAACCTCATCAGCAACTTCTGGTTGATCAGCCAGAAAAAAGATTACATTTTCAATTTCTTTGTGATCTTGATAGAAAAACAATGAAGTTCTTATTGATGATGTAATACCCTCTGCCCAATTTTCATTAATTAAGATATTTGAATTCTTAAAATCAATTTTTTCTGAAATTACTTCATTTTCTGAGCCTAAAACAACAGATGAATGCTCAAAATTATCATTAACTTTGTCAATAACTGACTGTAACAAAGGTTTTTCCTTCACTTCTGCTAGTTGCTTTGGAAAGCCCATTCGACTGGAATCACCAGCTGCTAATATAACTGCTGCATTCAAAATTAAACTGATCCCAATATTGAACCGCCAAACGTGAGTGCAAGAACTACTAAAATAACTTCAATATTTCTTAATAAATATACTTGCTTAAGTCCAGATCCAAAAGCAATAAGAGAGTATATTGAGGTAATCAATACTATCAATATCTGAAATAAGGGATCCGAAATAAATAGAACTGGGAATACAAGTAAACCGGGAACGCTCGAAAAGAATGAAATGACAAGCAGGTCAATTGGTCTCGGTTCTTTTCTGAATAAAAACTTGAGAATTAAGAAACAAATAATAAGACCTACCAAGGTAGTTACCGTTGTTGAAACTATAGATGAGGTCAATAATGTGGTTGTTGAATCCTGTTGTATAAAAATTCTAGAGAGCTCATCAATTAGAACTTTGAACATTTCAAATTCTTCTTCAGACATTTCACTGCTAAATAGAACAAGATTGCTCTCAAGAAATTCAATTAAACCATTAAATAATCTAAAGGCACTTAGGGTAGTTAAAGTTGCAACAGCTAAATAAATTGCTATTCCTTTTTGTAACACCCCATTAAGGACTAACAATTCATTGTAAATGTACTTATCAAGACGTAAAATTTTAGAGAATATTTGTCTTTCATTCATTATTTAATTTTTCCTTATTTAAAATCTATCTTATGACTATAACAAAATTTATTTCATACTTTATAACTGTTTCTATGGCAGGAGTAATAATTTGGGCTCAGGATGAAGTCTCTATATTTGACTCACCTATTGCAGGGATGCCATGGGGCATCGTTTCTTTAGTTGATCTTTATTCTGGGTTTGTTTTATTTAGTCTCTGGATTTTCTATAAAGAAAAAATAGCACCAGCAATTATTTGGACTTTTTTTGTTATGACGTTAGGAAGTTTTACTATTGCTTTATACGTAATTTACAGTATCAATAATTCTGATGGAAATATTCAACAATTTTTTATGGGAAAGAAATAATTAATCTTTCTTAAGATTATCTAGGAGAATTAAAGATACGTCCCTTACCCTAACGTTGTCGCCGTACCCCAATTCCTTAACGCCATCGTCCATCATTATGTAGCAAAACGGACAAGCCACTGCAACCTCGTCTGCACCTGTTTCTATTGCTTCCTGAGATCTTTCAATATTTACCTTTTTTCCTACTGATTCTTCCATCCACATTCTTCCACCACCAGCACCACAGCAGAAACTTTGGGTTCCCTGTCTTTTCATTTCACGAATTTCAATTCCTCCTATAGAGCCAACAATTTCTCTTGGTGCAGTGTATATATCATTATGCCTACCTAGGTAACAAGAGTCGTGATATGTTATCTTGTAAGGCTTGTCGCTTGTACCAACCTCAATTCTTCCAGATTGTACAAGTTCTGTTAATAATTGGCTGTGATGGATTACCTGATAATTTCCACCCAGTTGTGGATACTCATTAGCTATTGTATTGAAGCAGTGTGGGCATTGAGTTATGATTTTATCAACTTTTAAATTATTCATATTTTCGATATTTTGAATTGCTAATTGTTGAAACACAAATTCATTACCGGTTCTTCTTGCTGAATCTCCAGTACAAACCTCTTTAGGCCCAAGTACAGCAAAAGATACCCCTGCACGCTTTAAGAGAGTAGCTACTGCCTTTGTTACAGGTACGTTTCTATCATCAAAAGCGCCTGCACAACCTATCCAATATAAATAATCATATTCTTCGTGGTTTTTTTCATCTATTACCGGAACTTCAAAGTCTAGATCTTCAGTCCATTTTAATCTATCATTTTGAGATGCTCCCCAAGGGTTTGATGAGTTTTCCATCGCAACATATGCTTTACCAAGCTCAGCAGGAAAGTCGGATTCCATTAGAGCTAGATGTCTTCTCATGTCAAGAATCTTGTCAAGAATTTCTATATTGACAGGGCATATTTCATCACATGCTTTACAAGATGTGCATGCCCAAAGTTCTTCTGAAGTTATTCTTTCAAATACATTGTCAGAATTAACTCTTAAAGGACCCGGTGTAGAAACTGTAGCTGGTACAGCTGGTTGTCCTGATTCAGACATTACCTGACCTACTTTTAAGATAATTTCTCTAGGGTCTAAAGATTTACCAGTTTGATTTGCAGGACATACAGAAGTACAGCGACCACAAACAGTACAAGCATCTAAGTCCATCAACTGCTTCCATGTAAAATGGTCAACAATTTCTGCGCCAACTGTGTCTATATCTTCAGCTTCAAGTAAATTACCTATAAACTTCATCGCACCTTTTGGTCTCTCTTTTGGCGACATAAACATATTTATAGGAGAAGTAAATATGTGCCTCAACTTTGATAGTGGGATAGCAATTAGGAAAACAAAAAATGACAATACATGAAGAACCCATGAAACTCTATGAAAAAGGCCAGGGTTGGAAAGGTTTAGAAATTCACCAAGAGCATAACCTATAAATGACCATTTCTCATAATCGGGAAAATTCTCAAGCGCTATTCTTCCAGCTTCTGTAGTTATACCCGATATTCCAATAAAAATTAATAAGGAAAGGGTTAAATAATCATCTACAGTTGTTTTTGTCTTTATTCTGTATTCTGTTCCAATTAAACGCCTTGCTAAAGCCCAGAAGAGACCAGTCAAGTAAGCTATGGTGGCCAACTCCAATGTAAATGAATATACGATATAGGTTGTACCTTGAAGGAACTTTAATGACGGTGGCATTAGATGATGAATCTCTAAAGTAACCGTTCCGGCAAACAAACCAAGGAATCCGATGTAAATAAGAGAGTGCATTAATCCTGCAGCTTTGAATCTAAGAACCGTCCTCATTGTTAAACCGTCAAAGAGTCGAAAGATTCTTTGCGATAGTTTTACGTTACGCTTTTCTTCTTTACCTCTTGTCCAATTTTTTACTCGAAGTGAAAATAAGTAACCAGATATATAAATTGTTGTGGTACTTAATACATAAAAAATGTACTGGAGAACTTTAGGAATATTTTCAAATACTCTTCTCCCACCTATTATTTCTCCCTCTGGAAATATGTAACTTGCTCCCCATAAGAAAAGAGTTCCAACTGCAGCTCCCGCGGAAAATAATAAAACATAATCATTGGCTTTATACTTATTTAAAAACTTATTCATTACTTAATTCTCTTGATATTTCAATAGACCTATGAGTTGCTTTTTGAATAGCATCGAGAATTATTGTATCAAATGAACCTTTATTAAGCGAATTGAGGCCTGCCTCAGTTGTGCCATTGGGAGACTTAACTTTACTTACCAAATCTTTAAATGAGCTGTCGTCATCTACTAATAAAGGGAAGGCTTTTACAAGCTCTTTTATAATCATTTCAGCGTCATCATAACTAAGTCCTAATTCTTGACCGGAGTTAACGAGCTGATTTGATAGCTCATAAAACCAGGCAGGGCCGCTTCCAGATAAAGCTGTAACAAGAGGAAACATCTCTTCATCGAATTCTTTTATGGTTCCGAGTTCGGCCAAGACATTCTCTTTAAAAGAAAGATAATCATCATCATAATTTGATACACATGGGATAAAGCCTTTGTTGTCTCTAATAAGTAGGTTAGGCATTATCCTTAGAATCTTATTATCCGTATAACTTTCAATTGTTTTTATTTCTAACCCAGCAACAGGAGAGCAAACTAATACATTCGACCCTAATTTATCTTTGTTGTTGATAAAGAAATCATTTATATTTTGGGGTTTAACGCAAAGGATTATTACTCCACTTTCAATGAAAGGCACTGCGTCTCCAGAATCAATATGAAATTTATCTTGAATAGATTTCCTAACAACATCTGAATCGTCATATAAGTACAAATTGATATCCTCACGATCACTCAAACCATTTACAAATGCGGATCCTAAATTACCCAAGCCAACAATGTGAATATCTAATTTTTCCATTCTTCAATAATATCAGTTAAATCAAGTCAGGTTAAAAAAAGGTATTATTTTAAAATATTACGTTTTTTTTTGCATTAATTTAAATATATGATATATTTAATACAAATCTAAGTAATTATACTTAGATTTTATATACACAAACATATAGATAAGGATGGTAAACAATGAGCGGAACTCTGACTGCATCACAAGTTAAGCCTGGTGTTAGGAGATCAAAGAAATACACTACAGGTCGAGTATGCGCATTTGATACTTGTGAAACAGTAATAAGCGTATACAACAAAAAGAAATTTTGTTTTCTTCACGCACCTGTCTCCTATCCAAGGGTAAGAGGGCATTTACCAAGAGAGCAAGAGCCTCTTTCGTAATTGAAAATTTTTAAGAAAGGATAATGCAAAATGGGAAAAGCAGTAGGAATTGACTTAGGAACAACAAATAGTGTTGTAGCAGTGCTTGAAGGTGGTGAGCCAACTGTTATTGCTAACGCAGAAGGAAATAGAACAACACCTTCTATTGTTGCTTTTAAATCAGAAGAAGTTCTAGTTGGTGAGCTTGCAAAAAGGCAAGCTATAACAAATCCGGATAACACAGTTAGGTCTATCAAAAGACAAATTGGAACTAATTGGAAAGAAAACTTTGAAGGCAAAGACTATACGCCACAAGAAATATCAGCAAGAATATTACAAAAACTCAAAAGAGATGCTGAGTCATATTTAGGCGATGATGTTACTGATGCTGTAATTACTGTTCCAGCATATTTTAATGATGCTGAAAGGCAGGCGACAAAAGAAGCTGGTCAAATTGCGGGATTGAACGTATTAAGAATAATAAATGAACCTACTGCTGCATCCCTTTCATACGGACTAGAAAACAATGAAGACCAAAAAATACTCGTATTTGATTTAGGTGGTGGTACTTTTGATGTTTCTATATTAGAAATTTCTGAAGGTGTATTTGAAGTAAAGTCTACATCAGGAGATTCTAAGCTTGGTGGAGATGACTGGGATCAAAGAGTGATGGATTGGTTAATTGAAAAATTTAAATCTTCAACTGGTATTGATTTATCAAATGACAAAATGGCAATTCAGAGAGTCCAAGAAGGTGCAGAAAAAGCTAAGATTGAACTTTCATCTACTAGCGAAACAGAAATTAACTTGCCATTTATTACCGCTAATGATGCTGGACCTCAACACTTACTTGAAAAATTAAGCAGGTCTGAGTTTGAAAAAATTACTGCAGATTTAGTTGAAAGAACAAAAGAACCAGTCGAAAATGCATTGTCTGATGCTGGAATGCAATTTTCTGATATCGATCATGTTATATTAGTTGGTGGTTCGACTCGAATGCCATCAGTTCAACAACTTGTAAAATCCCTTACAGGCAAAGACCCTCATAAAGGTGTTAATCCTGATGAAGTTGTTGCATCTGGAGCTGCTATTCAAGCTGGAGTACTAAAAGGTGATGTAAAAGATGTCCTTTTATTAGATGTTACACCACTTACTTTGGGTGTTGAAACTAAAGGTGGAATCATGACCAAAATGATTGAAAGAAATACAACAATCCCTACTAAAAGATCCGAAGTATTTAGTACAGCTGAAAACAATCAAACCCAGGTTGAAATACATATCTTGCAAGGTGAAAGAGAAATGGCTTCTGGAAATAAGTCTCTAGGGAGATTCACTTTAACTGATATACCCGCAGCTATGGCTGGTACGCCTCAAATAGAGGTAACTTTTGATATCGATGCTAATGGTATTGTAAATGTCAATGCTAAAGATCTAGGAACAGGTAAAGAGCAAGCCATTACCATTACTGGTGGTACAGCACTTGAAGAAGATGAAATCGAAAGAATGGTAAAAGATGCTGAACAACACGCTAATGAAGATGCAAAAAAGAAAGAGCTTGTTGAAACCAGAAACATGGCTGAAGGCATGGTTACCTCAACTGAAAAAATGTTGGAAGAAAATAAAGATAAGGCAACAGAAGAAGAGGTAGCAGCAATCAATGATGCAAATGATAAATTGAAAAAACTTTTAGAAAATGAAGATTTATCGATTGATGATTTGAAAAATGGTATTGATGAACTTGCAAAAGCCAGTCAATCATTTGCTGAGAAATTGTACGCGGAAGCTCAAAATGACACTGCTAACCCATCTTCAGATGAGTCAGATGACGTAGTTGAAGGTGAAGTTATAGAGGATGAATAAAGAGGAAGAGTCTTTGATTGAGGAAGTAGATAATACTTCTGACGAACCTTCAGAAGATGAAGAAGTAATAGAGGATACTTCTGTACCTCTTTCGCAATATGAAAAAATAAAAGATGACTATCTGAGGCTTGCCGCTGAATTCGACAATTATAAAAAGAGAACTGACAAAGAAAAAGAAAGCATAGGTGCAGCATCTGTTGCTTATTTTGTTAGCTCTCTGTTTCCACTAATTGATAACTTTGAAATGGCTATGAATCAAGAGGAAGTTTCAAAAGAACTTGAAACTTTCAACAACCTCTTAACTTCAGTTTTAGAAGGGCTACAGGTTGAAGAAATTGGAACTATTGGAGAAAATTTTGATCCTTCTATACATGAAGCTGTTGAGCATTCAGGAGAGGGTGATACTCAAATAGTTGAAACAATCTTAAGAAAAGGTTATCTATTTCAAGGTAATTTAATACGCCCTGCAATGGTAAAAGTTAAAAGTGAGTAGGGACTGGTTAGACAAGGATTTCTACACCACACTAGGTGTCTCAAAAGATGCTAGCACTGAAGATATAAAAAAAGCGTATAAGAAATTAGCCAGAGAAAATCACCCAGATTTAAACCCAGGTGATACAGAGGCAGAAAAAAAATTCAAAGAGATTTCAGAAGCAAGCTCAGTTTTAGGAGATGAAAGAAAAAGACAAGAATATGACCAAGTACGTGCAATGGGAGCCTCAGGTTTTGGAGGCTTTGGTGGTCAAGGGTTTAATGTAGATGATTTTGGAGACCTGTTTGGAAATTTAGGTGATATTTTTGGTTTTGGCGGATCTGGAGGAAGACGAAAAGGCCAAACTTATCAAACAAATATAAACATATCTTTTAATGATGCAGCTAAAGGCGTTGAAACAGTAATACCTCTTCGTAAAGAAGTAGCTTGTTCTGCCTGTAAAGGTACAGGTGCCGATAAAGGGGAAGCATTTCACAGATGTAACATATGCAATGGAAGCGGGCAAACTGCCTCCAATCAAGGTTTCTTTTCTTTTGCTCAAACTTGTTCTGCTTGTAAGGGTCAAGGGAATGTTATTGATAAAGCATGTAAAACCTGTAGGAGTTCTGGTGCTGTAATTGAAAATGAATCTATAAAAGTAAAAGTTCCAGCTGGAGTAGATAACGGAACAGTTATTAGATTACG
>Ga0115012_10002728_pt1 | contig 10370 bp, 5 predicted proteins | sample TroAtlMetagenome_FD_88706 | JGI IMG/M metagenome (GOLD analysis project Ga0115012, IMG submission 88706) | Marine eukaryotic phytoplankton communities from Atlantic Ocean - Tropical Atlantic ANT10 Metagenome | ecosystem: Environmental > Aquatic > Marine > Oceanic | place: Tropical Atlantic Ocean...
GGATGGGTTTTATCAACTTCCGTGGTTTTAAGCACGCGATTGATGTTGTCCGAGGCAAGTACGAGAACAAGGATGCCGAAGGTGAGGTCAGTCATTTTCAAGCGTTGTCCTCTGCGCTTTCGGCAACAGTCGGCTTGGGGAACATCGCTGGTGTAGCAATTGCAGTTAGTCTCGGTGGGCCGGGAGCGATTTTTTGGATGATTGTCGCAGGGTTTCTCGGGATGTCATCCAAGTTCACCGAGTGCACGCTAGGGCAAAAGTACCGCACGACTAGGGCTGATGGTCGTGTCATGGGCGGCGCGATGTTTTACCTGCAAAACGGTTTAGCTGAAGTGGCCGAACGTACCGGCGGCGTGATTTTTAAGCCGTTGGGGAAATTTCTCGCCGTGGCGTTTGCCATCCTTTGCATTGGCGGATCTTTTGGCGGTGGCAACACGTTCCAAGTCAATCAGTCACTCAACGCGGTTCAGGAGTCGATTCCTTGGCTTGGTGATCACCGCTGGGTGTTTGGTTTGATCATGACCATCCTCACCGGCTTGGTAATCATCGGTGGTATCAAGCGCATTGCGCAAACAGCGGAAAAAATTGTCCCTACTATGTGTGGTGTTTACATGCTTGCTTGTATCGTGGTGTTACTCAAACACGCCGGTGAGATCCCGGGTGCGTTTGGGACCATCATCGAAAGTGCGTTCAATCCGGGTGCGGCGTGGGGCGGTTTTATCGGTGTGTTAGTGCAGGGTTTCAAACGTGCGGCGTTTTCGAATGAAGCCGGCGTCGGCTCCGCAGCAATCGCTCATTCCGCAGCCAAAACTAAAGAGCCGGTGCGCGAGGGTATTGTGGCATTATTGGAGCCATTCATCGACACCATCATCGTCTGCACCATGACCGGTTTGGTGATCGTGATCACAGGTCATTACGAGGGTGGCTCTGCCTCCGATGTCGCCAAACCATTCGCCGATGTCAACAACGGCGCGGGGTTGACGTCCACGGTGTTTGCTTCCGAGTTTTCCTGGTTCCCGCATATCCTCTCAGCAGCAGTGGTGTTATTTGCGTTCAGCACGATGATCTCTTGGTCCTACTATGGTGAGCGTTGCTGGGCTTGGTTGTTCGGGGATGGGTCCTCGATGGTTTATCGTTTTTTGTTTCTGATCATGGTTTTCCTCGGCTCGATCATCACATCGACTCATGTGCTTGATTTTGGGGATCTGATGATTCTCGGCATGGCGTTTCCGAATGTTCTCGGCCTCTACTTTCTTGCAGGCGGAGTGAAGAAGGATTTGGACGCCTACATGACCAAGCTGAAAAACGGCGAGTTCGATTCAGAAAAAACGTCGTAGCCCAGTCTTTTCCTCCCGATGGCCAAGCGGCAAAAACAGCCTCCTTCTGTGGTGGTGGTTGGGAGTTCCAATACCGACCTCGTCGTCCAATCCGACAAATTGCCTGAACCGGGCATGACCGTGCTCGGTGGCGAGTTTCAGGTCATCCCCGGCGGCAAGGGCGCGAACCAGGCGGTGGCTGCTGCGCGCGCCGGTGCGCCGGTATCGTTCGTGGCGAACATCGGCCGGGATGATTTTGGGGGCGCCGCCCTGCAGCGGTTCGAACGCGAGGGAATCGAGACCCGCTTCATTGTCCGCGACCGGCGTGCACCCAGCGGCGTGGCGTTGATCATGGTTGGTGACAGGGGGCGTAATCTTATCAGCGTGGCGGCCGGATCGAACGATCGCTTGGTCAAGGCGCACATTGACCGGGCCAAGCCGGCGTTCGCTGGTGCGCGCTGCTGCCTGCTTCAGCTCGAGACGCCTTTACCGACGGTTGAGGCTGCCCTGCGCTTAGCCAAGCGTGAGGGCGTGACAACGATTTTGGATCCCGCCCCGTGCCGGCGCTTGGCCAAGCGCATTCTGCAACTGGTCGACATCCTCACCCCGAACGAAACGGAGTTGGCGGAGATAACTGGGTTGCCGGTGAAAACCAAGCGCAACATCGAGCGGGCAGGGGAGGCGTTGTTGCAGTCCGGCGTCGGCGAGGTGCTTGCCACTTGTGGAGGGCGAGGCGTGTGCCGTCTGGCCAAGCGGGGGCAACAATGGTTCCCGGCGCCGAGGGTGCGCGCGGTGGACACTGTCGGCGCGGGGGATTGCTTCAACGGTGCGCTGGCCTCGGCGCTGTCGGCCGGCTTGGCCGTGGAGGCGGCAATTCGATTCGCGGTCAAGGCGGCGGCCCATTCCGTCACCCGGCCGGGTGCGCAGCCGTCGTTCCCGCAGTTGATGCCGGGCGAGGTTTAAGGCTTTCGCTTTTCCGGCTCGTGTGAATACTCGTTGCCGCGAATTGTAACGACCGTGAACCTATTTCCCATTGTCAGCCGTGAATTGCTGGTGGCATCGCGCCGCCTTGGCACCTACGCGTCGCGCTTTTCCATTGCGCTGCTGATGTTTCTGGTGGTGGGGTACATGCTGATCCTCGTTGCAGTGGAAAACTATTCCCCGCACCGAGCGGGGAGTGACATGTTCTACGCCGTATCGTGCATCATGATTTTTCTCTGCAACATCGCAGGGGTGTACCTGACGGCGGATTGCCTGAGCGAGGAGAAGCGCAACGGGACGCTTGGTCTGCTGTTCCTCACGAACCTTCGCGGCTATCAGGTGGTGCTGGGCAAGATGAGTGTGGGGGTTATCCAGGGCGTGTTGGGGTTGATGGCGGCGGTGCCTATGCTGGTCGTGCCGATTCTCATGGGTGGGGTGGACCCGGTGTTGGTGCTTCGGATGACCGGGGTAATGTTTTCCACGCTGTTCCTGTCGCTCTCGGTAGGCTTGGCCTGCTCGGCGATGTTTAAGTCGTCCAAGGCGACCACCGGCGCAACCTTCGGAGCGATTTTCTTGCTTAACTTTGCAGTTCCAATTGTTGTCCTCATTCTGCATGAGTTCGATCGGAGTTTGGGCCGGGCGGTCGAGTGGACGGCTCAATACAGCACGGGTGCGATGTTTGTGCTGACTCTGGATGGCGGCGTGGGTGCGGGCCGGGGGAGGGTCGAGGCGTTTACTATCTCCCTTTGGATGACGCTGGGGGTGACGGCGGTGTCGATGCTTTTCGCGCTGTGGAAAACCGGGCGAGCTTGGCAGGATCAGGCTGCCAAGCCGGCGGTGGACATGGAGGCAAGCAGCAGCGTGAGGGAACTTCGCCGCCGGGCGCTTGTGTTGGATGGCAATCCGTTGGAATGGTTGACCGCCCGTAAACGTCTTGGCCCGGTGTTGGTATGGATCACTCTGCTTCTTTTGTTTTCATTTATGATGCTCGTCACCGGAGGGTTTGAAGTCCTTTTTGGAGCTAGAAACTACGGTGAAGAGTCATTTTTATTTACGCTTTGGGTAACTGCAGTAATGTTCAAGTGGTGGATCGCGAGCGCAGTGTGTGATCGATTCAGAATCGACCGTGGTGAAAACGCGATGGAACTGCTGCTCTCCACACCACTGAAATATGAGGACTACGCGCAGGCGATCCGGCGGCGGCTGAGACGGCAGTTTATGTGGCCGGTGATTTTCATGCTCTGCCTGATCCCATTCATGATGGCTCGGTCAGATAACGAGACTTTGCCAGTGTACATTTTAGGGTTGCTGATGTTCGGTGTCGACGCATGGGCGGCGTACTTCGTGGGGATGCACGCCAGCCTGACGATGCGTCGGCCGACGTTTAGCTCGACGATCGTGATCCTGAAAATTCACATTCTGCCGTATGCTTTCTTTTTTGGCGCCATGCTGCTGATTGGGATCACTGGTGCCGGTGGGGGCATTGATCTTGAGGGTATCCTGGCACTTTGGTTCATGATTGGCCTTGTGAATAATTCCATCTGGGTGGGGCGCGCCTGCTTGGCGCTCGGCGAGAATTTCAGGAAAACTGCTGCCGCCTCAATCAGTCCGGGCTCGTAGTGTCATGGTCAGTCTGCCCATCGTCCAACGGGAATTAATGGTCGCCTCGCGTGGCCTCGGTTCGTGGTTGTGGCGATGGATCGTGGCCATCGTGGCGGTGGCATTTGGGGGGTTGTGGCTGTTGCTGGCGACCCTCAACCAGTTTGGCGGTGGCGCGGGAATGCAGGGCGATATTTTCTTCGCCATCATGAGTTGGGCCTGTTTCGGCTACTGCCTGCTGTCCGGCCTTTGGACGACCACGGACTCGCTGACGCGTGAAAAAGCCGAGGGCACGCTGGGGCTGCTTTTCCTGACTGACCTGCGCGGCTACGACGTAGTGCTGGGCAAGATGTTCACCGGGTCGCTCCGGTCTTTTTACGGGGTGCTCGCGGTGATGCCGGTGCTCGCGCTGCCGCTGCTGATGGGCGGCGTGACCAACGCCCAGTTTTGGCGAACGGTTGGGGCACTGTTGAACATCCTCGTTTTCTCGCTCTCGGTCGGCATTTTTTTTTCCGCGTTGTGCAATCGAACGGGGAAATCCATTTTTTGGACCCTCTTCCTGCTGGCGAGCATCACGATCATCCCGCTGATTTTCATCGGATTCGGGGGAATGAACCCGGTGCTGAGCCTGCTCAGTCCCGGGCATGCGATGTACCTAGCTGCGGCCCCGGTGATTGGCGCGGTTCCCGTGTGGGGATGGTATCCGCTCTGGATCGGGTGCGGGTTGGCGGCGTCCGTGATGCTGCTGATTCTCGCCTCACTCATCATCCCGCATCGATGGCAGGATCGACAGGTGCGACCCTCTGTTTCTGTCGATCAGTCCAACGAATCCAGTGCGGTCGCTCCGGTCAGGTATCGTCGGACCGAGCATCTGGAAAGCAACCCGGTGTCGTGGCTGGTCAACCGAAACGCCTCGATGCAGACCTCCCGCGTGTTGATGCTGGGCTTCATCATCATCACCTGGCTGGTGATGATCATTCTGACTGTTGCGGGAAGTATGTACAGCGATCCGGATACGTTGGTTCCAATCGGGTTGGGGGCATTGTGGCTGGGATCTTTGTGGTTCCGGATCGACCTGACCCGCCACACGGTTGCTTCCCTCTCCGATGCCAAGTCGTGCGGTGCGCTGGAGCAAATCCTCGTGACGCCGCTGGATGAGAAACAATTTCGACGAGGCCACTTTCGGGCGATGGCCCGTTTTTGGTTATGGCCGTTCGTGGCATTGTTTGCCGCGCCGATCAGTTACATTGCATTTCAGGTTCTTCTTCATCCTGAGATTTGGGAGTTCTCGCCGATGTTGGTCGGTGGGATTTTTGGGACCATCTTCGCCGCAGTTCTCGTGACGGGTTTCATCATGGATGTCTTCGCACTGTATTTTTCCGGATGTTGGTTTGCGCTAAGAGGTCAATCGTTCGGGTCGGCATTCTGGAGGACATTCGGTTTTGTGTATCTGCTCCCGACGTTGGGTTCACAACTGCTTTGCTGGCTTGGGATGTTCGTTTGGCTGATTACCGGCATAATTTTCATTATCTGGCCGCTGACCAGCCTGCAGTCCAACTTCCGACGCGTGGTCTCCGGCGAATACGGCCAACCCTACACGCGCAAGGTCAAGCGCGTGCCAGTACCTGCAACCAAGCCGCCGCCACCGGTTATCACCGCATAACCTTGGCCAAGCGGTCAGGCGAGGGCGTTTTGGATGACTTTGCCGTGGACGTCGGTGAGGCGGAAGTAACGGCCCTGATACTTGAACGTCAGTCGTTCGTGGTCGATGCCCAGCAGGTGCAGCAGCGTGGCGTGGAAGTCGTGCACGTGGACGCTCTCCTCGACGACGTTGTAGCCGTAGTCGTCCGTGCGCCCCACGACGGTACCGCCCTTGGCGCCGCCGCCGGCCATCCAAAATGAGAAGCAGCGGCCATGGTGGTCGCGACCAAAGTTGTCCTTCCGCAGCGTCCCCTGGCAGTAGTTGGTGCGACCGAATTCACCGCCCCAGATAACGAGTGTGTCGTCGAGCATGCCGCGATTCTTGAGGTCCTTCACCAACGCGGCGGAGGCCTGGTCGGTCTCGCGGCATTGGTTGCGCAGTCCGCCCGGCAGTCCGCCGTGTTGATCCCAGCCGGGATGGTAAAGCTGGATGAACCGCACGCCGCGCTCAGCCAGTCGCCGCGCCTGCAGGCAGTTGGCGGCGAAGGTGCCTGGTTTTTTCACGTCGTCGCCGTACATCTTGAGCACCTGCTCCGATTCGCCGGAGATGTCGGTGACTTCCGGGATGGAGGCCTGCATGCGGAACGCCATCTCGTACTGCGCGATGCGCGACTCGATCTCGGCGTCCGGGTTGCCGGCGAGCTGCAGCTCGTGAAGTTCGCGGAGGCGGTCGAGCATCATTCGACGGCTCTTGCGGTCGATGCCGCTTGGGTTTTGCAGGTGCAACACCGGGTTGGCCCCGGAGCGGAAACGCACGCCCTGATTTTCCGAAGGCAAAAAGCCGCTCCCCCAGAGTCGCGACACGAGCGGCTGGCCGCCCTTGCCCTTGGTGACCATGACGACGAATGACGGGAGGTTGTCGTTAGCCCGGCCGAGGCCGTAGTTGAGCCAAGCGCCGATGCTAGGACGGCCGGGGAATTGCGAACCGGTCTGCATGTGCGTGACGCCCGGGCCGTGGTTGATCGCCTCGGTATGCATCGAGCGCACAAGGCAGAGGTCGTCCGCGATGCCTGAGATGTGCGGCAGGGCATCACTGATCTGCAGACCACTCTGGCCGTGGGGCACAAACTTGAACGGCGAGCCGGCCAGCGGCAGCGACGCCTGATTGCCGGACATGGCGGTCAGGCGTTGGCCCTGTCGAATCTCCTCCGGCAGCTCGGTGCCGTGTTTTTCGATCAACGTCGGCTTGGGATCGTACAGGTCGAGCTGCGATGGGCCGCCGCTCTGGAACAGGTAAATCACCCGCTTGGCCTTGGGCGCGAAGTGCGCGGTACCTAGCGCGCCCCGGCCGGTCGTCGCGCCGAGCAGCGCGTCCGGCTTGAGCAGGCTGCCCAGCGCGATGCCGCCCAGCCCCATCCCGAATGAGTTCAGGAAACCGCGCCGGCTCATGCCGACGGTGGATTCAAATCCAGTACACAAAGGCGTTTTCATTTTGCTTAAAATCATCGTTTCACCACGGCCTCGTCGAAGTTCATCAGTGCCTTGGCAAGCACCCCGGCGGCGGCCACGCGAGGCTTTGCCAAGCCGCGTGGCTCGGGGCTGGCACCGGTGCCGAGGAATGCATCGGTGGCTTTGGCGTCCTTTTCAAAATGGGCCAACTGCTCGTCATGCAGCCTTTTCAGCAGCGCGACCTCGGGGCCGGACGGCTCGCGGCTGGTTAGCGTGCGGAAGGTCTCGCGGATGATCGACTGAATGTTGTCGCCGTGCTCCCTCACCATGGCCTCCCCGAGCATGCGCGCGGCCTCGACGAACTGCGGGCCGTTCATCAGCACCAACGCCTGCAGTGGGGTGGCGGTGGTCTCGCGCTTGGCCCGACAGACGTCCCGTTTGCTGGCGTCGAGCGCCATCATCACCGGGGCCGGGCCGGTTCGTTTCCAAAACGTGTACACGCTGCGCCGGTAAAGCCCCTCGCCCTTGTCGTGGCCCATCGGCTTGAAGGACTCGGTGAGGTCGTACGGCTTGGAGCCGCCACCGCCCATGCGGGTGCTGATCAGGCCGCTGGCATCGAGCGCGTTGTCGCGGATCATTTCTGCCGTGAGCCGATAGCGCGGCGCGCGGGCGAGCAGTTGGTTTTCCGGGTCGGCAGACTCAAGCGCGGGCCGGGTGTGGCTGGACTGCCGGTAGGTGGCGGACATGACGATCTGCTTGAGCAGACGCTTGACGTTCCAGTCGTTGGCCATGAAGTCGGCCGAGAGCCAGTCGAGTAATTTGGGGTGCGAGGGCCGCTTGCCCTGGCTGCCGAAATCCTCCGGTGTGCGGACGAGGCCTTCGCCGAAGCAGAGTTGCCAGAAATGGTTCACTGCCACGCGCGAGGCCAGCGGGTTGTCGGCGGCAGTCAGCCACTGCGCGAGGCCAAGCCGGTTGCGCGGCGCGCCCTTGGGGAACGGCGGGAGGATAGCCGGGGTCTCCGGGGCGACGCGCTCGCCCGGTTGATCGTACACGCCGCGATTCAGCACAAAGGTCGAGCGCGGTTTAACCTTCATCTCCTCCATCACCATGATCTCGGTTTTACCGTCGAGCAACTGGGTGACCTTCTCGCGCGCGGCACGGAGCTTGGCCAACTGCTGGGCATTGGGCTCGTTCGCGGTGGCAAGATAGTAGGCGCGGAGGGCGAGGCGTTCCGCTTGGTCAAGCGCATCCACCGGCTTGGCCAAGAGCTTGGCCAAGGTCTGACCGTCGTGCAGTTGCGCGACCTCGGCGGCGGTCAGTTCTCGGTCGAACACGCGGAAGTCATCGACGAGGCCCTTGGCAAAGCCAACGTCGCGGAACCGTTGCCCGATGACGATGTGGTCGTTCCCACCGCCGGTGATGTTTTTGTACAGATTGTCCTTGTGAATCTCCGTATCGGCGGGTTTGCCGTCGACGTAGATCGCCAATCCGCCGGCGCGGGTGGAACCGTCGTAAGTGATGGTGACATGGTGCCACTCGTTTTTCGGCAGCTTGGCCGTGGTGCGAATGTTGATAGCGTTGCCGGGCCAAAAGTGAATCAGCGACTTGCTGAGATGACCGTCGCGGAGGAGCATCTGGTAGCCGCGGCTGCCGGCATCGGTCCACGCCTTCGAGCGGGAAAAGACGACCGTGCGCTCCTTGTGGTGTGGCGTGTTCATCCAGAGCGCGACCGAAAACGGCTGGGTGCGCTTAAAGTTGCCGACGCCCAGGTTGACGCCATCGTCGCCAGTCAATTGCAGGGCGTTGCCGTTTTTGCCGGGGACAATTTTGTTCTTCGAACTGCTGGATGCCCGATTGGAGTCGCTGAGTAGGTTTGACAGTTTGCCGTCCTTGTATTCGTCAAACGGATAATGGCCAAGCTGCCCGGGCAGCGCGACCTCCGTTGGGCGGTCGTTGAGCCATTTGGCGAACGACTCTTCCGCTGCTTGTCTGATTTTCGCGAGTTCGGCTGCCTCGTTTTCGGCGACCTTTTTCGCGGCATCGATTTGTTCCTTCGCGGCATCGTTGCTCATCAGCAGCGTCGGCGTGGGGACGGACGGTGTGAAGTAGGAGTACAGGCCGGACTCGTCGATGGTGTTGAAAAACGAGAAGAACTGGTAGTACTCCTTCTGCGAGATCGGGTCGTATTTGTGGTCGTGGCAACGGGCGCACTCGAGCGTGAGGCCAAGCATCGCCGTGCCGAAGGTGTGATTTCGATCGGCGACGTACTCAACGCGAAACTCTTCCGGCACACTGCCGCCCTCGACCTTTTGCGGATGCAGCCGGTTGAACGTGGTGGCCAGCCGCTGGTCGTCGGTCGGGTCGGGCAACAGGTCGCCGGCGAGTTGCCACGTGAGAAAATCGTCGTAAGGTAGGTTGTCGTTGAACGCGCGGATCACCCAGTCGCGCCAGGGCCAGACGTGGCGGTTGCGATCGACCTGATAGCCGTAGGTGTCCGAGTACCGCGCGAGGTCGAGCCAGTGCACCGCGAGGTGTTCGCCGAAGCGCGGATGCCCAAGCAGCCGGTCGACGATTTTCTCGTAGGCGTTGGGCGAGTCGTCATTCACGAACCGGTCAATCTCGGCCAGCGACGGCGGCAGCCCGGTGAGATCAAACGACAACCGACGAATCAGTTTTTCGCGATTGGCCTCGGGTGACGGAGCGACCTTGGCTTCGGTCATCTTCGTCAGCGTGAAGTGGTCGATCTCGTTTTTTGCCCAATTGGCCTTTGCCGGCTTGGGGATCCTCGGTTGCTTCACCGGCGCGAACGCCCAGTGCTCTTTCCACTCCGCCCCCTCAGCGATCCAGCGCCGGATCAAATCCTTTTCCTCGGCAGTCAAACTTAGGTTGGAATCCGGCGGCGGCATCAGGTCGTCCGGGTCGGTGGTGACCAGCCGCTTGAACAACTCGCTTTCACTCGGATTGCCCTGCGTGATGACCTCCATCGCGCCTTCCCTCGTATAAAGGTGCAGATCGGCCTTGCGGGCGTTCTCGTCCGGCCCGTGGCAAGCGAAGCATCGGTCGGACAGCAGCGGCATGATCTGGCTCTCAAAATCCACCGCCTGGCCAAGCGCGGCCAAGCCGCCCCAAGCCATGCCAAGCGCCAAACCAACCAGCCTGTTCAATTTCGGATTCATTACGGCGGAAAATTACCCCGCAAGCGGCCGGTTGCAAACCCGGAAAAACGAGCCGGTGGGTCGATTGCGCCTGACAACATTTTCTTAATCGCCTAAACTGACGCCATGCAGAACCCGATCATCGTGGCGCTGGATGTGCCGAGCACTCAAAAGGCGTTGAAATTGGCCGAGGAATTGGCTTCTGTCGTGGGTGCTTTCAAGGTCGGGA
>Ga0115012_10002729_pt1 | contig 10369 bp, 12 predicted proteins | sample TroAtlMetagenome_FD_88706 | JGI IMG/M metagenome (GOLD analysis project Ga0115012, IMG submission 88706) | Marine eukaryotic phytoplankton communities from Atlantic Ocean - Tropical Atlantic ANT10 Metagenome | ecosystem: Environmental > Aquatic > Marine > Oceanic | place: Tropical Atlantic...
AATGGAACTGTCAGTACAAAAAATAACATTGAGAGATGGACAAGACCCAGGCGGGTTGACTCCAGCTCAAATACATAAAGTAAAAGAACGATTATATGGATAGCAGTCAACTTCAACAAGCAATCTTCGGATTGCATACTCGTAGATTCGGCACAGTTGCCGAGATTATGATTAAAAAGATAATAAATGCAACGGATAGCGATCAGTTATCATTTGATTTATTTGAAAATTCCACTTCATCTAGGATAGAGTGTAAATTTTCTCGAGTTCAGAAGAAAGCAGAATTGAAGATAACCGACAGTAACTTGTTCAAGGCTTTGGAATGCGAAGCCAACCGTGATATAATGTATCATGAATGGAGAGATTACGACTGGGATTGTAATATTCAACAAGTCAAAAAAGAAGAATTTGATATTCTTTTTTATGGCGTGTTCTTTAAAGATATGGTACTAATATTCAAAGTTAATTCTAAAGATATTGGTAAAGAGATGAAATACTCTAACAAACAACACAGAGGTAATACAGGTGAAGGACAGTTTCATTTAAATAAACAAACCTTTAAATATCACTTGGATTACCATTTATTTAAAACATTAACTTATGGAGAATTATTAGAATGGCTCAAATAGCACTTATAGAAACAAAGCCAACAAGTACAAACTTCGATAAATATTTCGAGTTTGAATTTGACCGTTTTGCATTATGTTCTGATAGTTCTGTCAAAAAAGTTCTAAAGAAAGATGTAGATTTAGAAATCAATCCAGATGATTATGATTGGTTAATTTTAGTAGGTGCAGAAGCATTTAAACAATTTACTAGAAAAACATCTGTAACCGAGTATAATGGCAAAATTATAGATGAGAAGTTTTTAGCACTTATCAATCCTGCTATTATTAAGTTTAAACCCGAAGCTAAGAAATCTTTTGAAGATGCTATTGAAAGTATCGCAGGATATGTTAGTGGAGAACTAAAGATAGAAAAACTATCAGAGGATAAATGTTATGGCATACAAGACAAAGAAACCGCAATGGATTTTTTACAACGCGCTATCGACCACCCGCTACCATATATCGCCCTTGACTCAGAAACAAGTGCGTTATATTGCAGGGACGGTTATATGCTTGGATTTTCTATGTCTTATGAGCCTGATCACGGCATATATTGTGATACTGACGTAATTGATGAAGAAGTCGAAGCAAAAATGCAGGAACTCTTTAACAAGAAAACTGTAGTATTTCACAATGCGAAGTTCGATTTACAATGGTTTATATATCATTTTAATTTCGAGTTTCCCAAATTCGAGGATACAATGCTTATGCATTATATGTTCGATGAAAATCCTGGTACTCATGGTCTTAAGCAACTAGCGATGAAACATACTCCTTTTGGGGATTATGAAAAACCACTAGAAGATTGGGGCGCTGAGTATAGGAGAAAACATGGCATACTAAAAGAAGCTTTTAGTTATGACTTGATTCCTTTTGATGTAATGAAAGACTACGCTGCTATGGACGCAGTTGTAACTTTCGCATTATATCAGAAGATGAGGCCAGCTATCGAGAAGAATAAAAGACTCTTATGGGTCTACGAGAATATCCTACTTGAAGGCTGTAACTTTTTAAGGCAAGTTGAAAATAATGGAGTGCCTTTCGACCGTGAGCGACTAGAGTTTGCTCAGGGTATAATGCAGGAAGATATAGCGAAAGCAGTTGCAGAACTATACGAATTTCCTGAAGTGAGACTTTTCGAGAAAGCACAGGGCAAGGATTTTAACCCTAACTCCACAGTTCAACTTCGATCCCTTTTATTTGATTATATCAATCTAACCCCAACGGGTAAGAAAACAGGCACAGGTGCACACAGTACTGATGCGGAAGTCTTAGGACAACTTGCAGAAGAACACCCTGTTCCTAAACACATTCTTGAGATAAGACAAAAGAATAAAATTAAGAATACCTATCTTGATAAAATTATACCAAATCTTGATAGAGATTCCCGATTGCGTACTGGGTTTAACTTACACGGTACTACTTCTGGCAGATTATCTTCTAGTGGTAAATTGAATATGCAACAGTTGCCTAGAGACAACCCGACTGTAAAAGGTTGTATCAAAGCACGAGAGGGACACAAAATCGTCTCTATGGACTTGACAACGGCAGAGGTGTATGTTGCCGCGGTCTTGGCGAATGACGTAGGACTGCAAGATGTATTCAAGAGTGGAGGCAACTTTCACTCTAGTATTGCAAAGCAAGTCTTTAAACTACCATGTGATGTTGCGCAAGTCGATGAATTATACACGGCTAAGCGTCAACAGGCAAAAGCCGTTACATTCGGTATAATGTATGGTGCAGGCCCAGCTAAGATTTCATGGCAAGTTACGAAGGACTCTGGATCAGAGTTCTCAATGCAAGATGCAAGTAGAGTTATTTCGGAATATTTCCAATCATTCCCCAATCTGAAAAAATGGTTAGATGAATGTGGAGCGTTTATTCGTTCTAATGCGTTTATCTATTCAGAGTTCGGACGGAAGCGCAGGCTTCCCAATGCCAAGAGTAAGGATAAAGGTATTGCGTCTCACGAAGTAAGATCTGGAATTAACTTTCTTGTACAATCTGTTGCATCAGACATCAACCTATTGGGTGCGATAGATATGCAAAATTACATCAATAGAAACGGAATGAACTCCAAAATCTTTGGACTAGTGCATGACTCCATTCTTGCCGAAGTACCTGAAGATGAAATGGAGGTCTATTGTAACAACTTGAAATCCTTCGTTCAAAAAGATCGAGGTCTTTCTATTCCCAACTGTCCTGTAGGCTGTGACTTTGAAATAGGGAACGACTACAGTTTCGAGAAATGGGACAAATTTTATGAATAAAAATGGACAAAATAAAACAAACAGCTGACTGTTTGTATAGAACAATAAGGGTGAATAAGAATAACTTTAAAGTCTACTCAGTAGATGAGTGGGCAACGCTTATTCTAGCTCTCTTTGTATTCGGTACAATGTATGTCAGTATATCTAACATAGGAATATAAGAGTATGGAAATGTTCAAAGGAAAGCGTGTAGCAGTAACAGGTCACACAAGCGGGATTGGTAAAGAAATTTACGAATATTGTCAGTTTCATGGAGCTGAGGTTAGAGGATATAGTAGGTCTAATGGCTTTGACTTAAAAGAAGGAGATGGTGATGTAGTCATCAATGCCTTACTTAAGTTTGACCCAGAGATTTTATTTAACCATGCATGGTACCCTAGAGCACAGAACAAAATTCTTAAAATCCTACATACACAATGGGCAGAAAAAGAAAAAGTAATCATCAACACAGGCTCAGCAACTTGCTATTATAGTATTGGTGCTAGCATTTATGAAGCCGATAAGGCTGAGTTGAGAGATTATTGTATTACTAAAGCTACAGATTATCCCTTTAAAAACAAGTGTAGATTACACAATGTTAGTATGGGGTGGACAAACAGTAAAATTTTGAAAGGAGTTGAAGATGGAGAGTACTATATCAATCCATATGAAGCAGCACTGGTTTTAATTAACTTAGCGCAACCACAAAATTATGTAATGTCCGAAGTAGTCTGTAATGGAAAATTTAAGCCATTAAAAGACATGGTACGAGTACGAGATATGGCAACAAAAAATGTACTCGAGGATTTGCAAAAATGAAAAAACCATTAGAACATAAAGTCTCTTTGACTGAGAATAAGACTCTTAAGTCTACCCCAGAGATAGTTCAAGCAATCCAAAAACACCCTGATTGTAATACATATATGCCCTTATCAGCAGGAATTGAATCCACAGCAGCTTTGCTGTATGCGGTAAGAGACCCTGATATGAAACCTTTCTGTGTGCACTGGTATGAACAACGCTATGGTCTGTTCGCAGATGCAATGTCGTTTTACACACAGAAACAAGCAGAATACTTTAATTTGCCATATGGCAATGACAAGTCCATGCTATCAATGTTGCCACATACCAAAGACGTCCCGATAATTGTATCGGGACTGTCTTCTTTTATGACAGTCTGTTTAGGACAACCTGGCGGTATTAAGTTTAAGTGGTTTATGATGGGTGCTAACGCTGAAGATGATATGCGTATGCGTCTACAATTCAGAGAGTATAGAAAAATCATGGCAACTTATGCTAGTGATGTATTAGACGGTTCTGGTGTAGATTTAAAGAAAGTAATAGAAGATATACCACAAGTAGTAAATCCACTAGATTTTTTAACAAAATCTGAGATGTATGCTCTTATTATTAGAGAAGAGCCAGGAATACTTGATACAATTTGGAGTTGTATAGTGCCTAAAGGGGTATTGAAAGATAATGAGGGTAACATTACAGGATATGTTCCTTGTGAACAATGTTACAAATGTGCAGAACTTGAACAAGCTAAGAAAACGGCAGCAGATGCAGTTTTTAGGTATCAAGAGGGTATTAAATATTTTAGTACAATTTTAAAAGATTTAAAATGAAACCAACTCTACAAAAGTCGTTCATGAACTTACATGAATGTTACACTATAGAAAAATATATGGACTTACGAATTACTAATCGTAAGGTTGGAATTGTAAAAAGAAAATCTGGCCCCACTAAAGAATTACATGGGACTGCTCTTACAGATGCAATAGGTCTTGTGTATAAACCCAATATAGAACAAATATTTGGGGAAAAGCTATCTTTAACTAATAGTATTTTAAAACGCACATATAGAGATGGTCTTATGGATTGGCATAGAAATAAGTGGCAATTTGAATATGTAGCAGTAATTCAAATAAGTGATAACCTTTGGCCTATAGGTTTTCAAACAGACCAAGACAGCCCTTATGTAGAAGGGCTTCAAAATGAGGCAGGAGCGGTTCTTACCGCACAACAAGGAGATGCAATCCTTTTTAATGGAGCTGTGACATATCACGGTCGGCAGCGATTAAAAGATGACAAATGTACTGTTTTAATGTTATATTATGTAGAAGAAGATGGATTCCTAGATAATAAAGCAGAGAGGGAACTGTACGGTGACGAACATAAAACAAAAATAACGCCTTTCGGAGGCTTAAAAATAGATGCTTAAAAATGTAGGAATACACAAGTACGAAAATGGTTATGTAAAGAAAGCAAAACATTTCGACTTGTTAACAAAAGAAGAATACGCAACAATTATTTACCATAGAGTAAATAATTTTGTAGTAGATAATAAACGAATTATGAATCCAGTAGATAAACTGGAAAAAGATTGTTTCTTCCTATGGATAGATAATCCTAAAGGAGAAATGGTAGCATGTGTGAGGGTAAGACCGCCTCACATAGCATACGAATATAAAGGTAGACAATATAATGTATGGGACAAAGCATGGATTATTGACCCGTATGTATCATTGTTTCCTGTACCAGAGTTCAAAGAAGCAAAAGCTTTTATATGGACGCCTGAATGGGTTGCTAGAGTTAGTGGAAGTAGTAATTCTATAATGGATATGTATGAAGATACACATGGAATATTAAACTTTTTCGCAAAGCATATGCCAGGATTAAAGTATCTTGGAACAGAGCCTGATGAGTATGGTTTCGACGGTTATAAGTGGGTGTATGAACCATCACCCTCAGAAGTAGAAATGCCAATTATAAGGAAATTCATTGAATCGCAGACTAAATCGGAGTATACAGCAGCGGCAACGCTCACAACGTAGAATATGGGCAATGAAAAAGAGGAAAAGAGACAGTTATTTAGTTACAAATAAAGAGGAACTAAGATTTCCCTGCTTTGTGATACATAGTGATAATGTAGAACTCCTCGATGGAATACTATGGTTAGATGACCAAGTATTAGATGATAAGAACATGTCTGGAGAAACTCTAGGAAAAAGAAGAATCCAGTCGCCCATGAACAGTATCTATCCTTTAAGATATATGATAGAAGATATCACAGGATTGATGAGACATAGAGGAAAACATTTCGTTGATAACAATGGAAGAGTTTTTACATATGAAAAAACAGAAACTGTAAAATTACATTATCACAAAATTAGGAAGAAAGAGAAAAAGACAACAGCAACAGTACTCTGGTTAAAAGATTGTCCATTTCCTTTCGCAGAAAAAAGCCCACCTAGAGAAGAACTAACATGGGCAGGAGTATTATATAAGGACGGAGTCCCAATAGCAATTTATGACTTTACTGAAGAAAAACAGAAATCCACATGGAGAAAGATTTGAGTAAAGGAAGTAAAAGAAGACCCGAGAATTATAACAGGCTATCTCAAGAGTGGGATAGAATATTTGGAGATTTAAAAAAAGATAAGAAAATGAATATAGAAATTTTTGGAAAAACACAATGCCCTTTCTGTGATAAGGCTAAATTTGAAGCAGAACCTTATGGGTACACTTATAAACAGTTAGATACTGATTTTGATATGCAATTTATTGCAGAAAACTTTCCCACCGCTAGAACATTTCCTCAAATTAGGATTGATGGAGAGAATATCGGGGGATATGACAACTTTGTGGAGTACTTACGTGGACTTAGATAAAATAGTAGAAAAAATGCAGACAGGAGTTGTATTATTAGAATATACAAGTCTTATTTCTGGTAAACAAAAACAAAGAGAAATGACTTTATGCCATGATTTTATCCCTGATGGTAAACAAATAACAAATTCAGAGAAATGGACACAGAAGAATAATGATAAACTTATTTGCTATGATATAGAATTTGAAAAATGGGACGATATTGATAAAGACACTATTTTAAGTTGGAAAGAGATGCTAACTCACAATTACGAGTCCAAAGATTATACAAAGTATCAGAAGGAACTCACGGAGCTAAACTATGATGGCGATGAGGATAGCTAATTATATTAGTGAAGAAGAAGCAGAATTTTTTAGAACATACGCAGAACACGCAATAGCAAACAAGTCCAAGCAAGTCAGCTTATTTACAAAGAAAGAAGGAAGAACAAAAGTAGACAGAGCATATTATTCTGTCAATAGTGCCTTTTGGCTTTTTGACAAGATACGAAAAACCGCAGAAGATAATTGGAAAGTGCCTATAACTTTTAGAGAAGATGCCTACGCACATATTATGCACTATAAAACAGGCAGTAAAGGGTTAGGTTGGCATGCAGACAGAAATTTAGGCTGGGTATCTGCTAGTATAAATATTACTCCTGAGTATATGCATGAGGGTGGAGAATTTGAAATATGGAACAGTAAGATTTCCTGTCCTTATAGAAGTTTAGTAATGTATGATAAGTCAGTAAAACATAGAGTTACAGGAGTAAGTGGCGGAGAAAAAATGAGTTTAGTATTATGGTTGCCAAAAGTAGGGCAAGAAGTCAGTAAAGGGCAAGCATGGAGATATAAATGACAGTAGAACAAATATTAGTTTTAGTAGTGATACTAGTAACCTGGTGGGCATTACCATAATGTGCGGATTTGTAGGTACAACTAACCATCAGCTTTCTAAACTTATGCTTAAAAAACAAGAGCATAGAGGCCCCGATGCGTCTACTTATTGGTCAGATGAAACTTTTAGTTTTGGACATTGTTTATTAGATATTACAGGTGCTAACCAAACACAGCCAGTAACTACTCCTAATGGAAACATAATTATGTTCAATGGAGAAATGTATGATAGTAGAGAACAGAACGATACTGTATGGTTGGGCAAAATGCTCGACAAATATGGAGTAGCAGTTTTAGAGTGGAGTGATTGGCACGGTTCTATTGTATATTATAATCCTAAATTAAAACTACTTACACTAATTAGAGATCAATTTGGAACTAAGCCTTTATGGTGGAAATGGGACGGAAAACACTTTGAGTTTAGTACCAGTTGTAAATCATTCTTAGATAAAGAGATGGAAATAAATCTAAGATCCTTTGGCTCTATAGGAGATGAATGTATTTGGAAAGCTACTCATAAAGTTGAACCAGGCGGTATTTTAGAGTTCCAAATTGATAAGAATTTTAAACTTACTAGAAGAAATCTTTGGCAATGGTTAACTTTTCATAAGAAAAATTTTGATGAAGAAGAATTTAGAGAAAAAACAAAAGAGTCTATTTTAAAAGTAGCAAACTATGGTAATTCTACTAATAAACACGCTATATTTCTTAGCGGTGGTTTTGATAGTCAGTTAGTTGCTAGTATATGCCGTGAAAGTACTAAGGATATCACGCTTTTCACTTGCGGTTATACAAATGAGAAAGGAAATACTCATGAACATTGGGGTTTCCAAGAAGAAAGTAAAATGGCTCTAAAGAGTGGGGAATTATGGGGTAGAGAAGTAATTAAAGTAGACATTCAAAGAGATGAAAGAATTGCATTAGGTAAAACTTGGTTAGCGGGTACACATTACGCATGGTCAGACCATAACAGACAAGGCCCAAGGTACAAGCTAGCAAGAGCTGCTGCAGAACATGGGTGTAAAGTAGTACTAACAGGAGATAGTGGAGACGAACTATTCTCAGGTTATTTACACCACGATAAAAGATGGGACGAAGATTATTGTTTAAATATGATGGAAAACGCTAAAAAATGGAGGTGGTTTCCTAGTTGTGTATTTGAACTTTCAGACCCAATGGCAAATTCTCTATTTATTGATTTGCTTACCTCATCTGAACAAAATATTCTTGCAACTGACCAAACAGTAGGATTGTTCGGTATGGAGGCTAGAATACCATTTCTTACTCAGAGGTATGTTCAATATAATATGACTATCCCTACGAATTGGAGATTTAGACAGTTACCTGGATTAGATTTAGGTACAACAAAATACTTAATGAGAGAAGTAATGAAAGATTATTTACCTGATCATGTAATAAAAAGAACACAAAAGACAGGGTGGAGTAGCCCGTGGGATAATAACCACCCTCAACAAGCAGCCCGTTGGAGAGACGAAGATTTAGAATTATTAAGGAGATTAGGAGCGTGAGAGAACGAGATAAATGGCAATGGTTTATAGAATCCATCGGATTAGTTACCTGCTTTTTTATTGTTACTAACATAGTTCATAGTTGGTTATTTGTATGAAGGCAGTAATAGGTAACAGAATACAGCTTCAAGGAGATGCTGTTTTGCTTGAAAATCTCGAAAGAGAGTTAACTTATACTTTACCTCCGCGTATGCCACAAGATCCACCTATGATAATAAAAACAATACGCCCATTGCGAGAAGGTTTGGTTTCCATACCTGTCGGAAGATTGGATTTGATACCAGAGGAGTATGAAATTATCGATAAACGCGTACAAGCGCCGATGGTCTTTCCCGAGTTTAAGTTCAAGTTACGTGCGTCCCAGCAAGAGGTTTATGACGCAGTAGAAGACAACAGTATAATAAACGCTTGGGTAAGTTGGGGAAAGACATTTACAGGTTTAGCTATAGCTGCTAAGCTTGGACAGAAAACATTAGTAGTAACACACACAACAAACTTGAGGAATCAATGGGAAAAGGAAGTAAAAAAGTGTTTCGGCCTGCAACCTGGGCGAATAGGAAGCGGGGACTTCGAGACTTCGTCCCCAATAGTGATTGGGAATATTCAGAGTTTATACCGCAAGATAGACGAGATACAACATTTGTTCGGGACAGTCGTTTTGGACGAAATGCATCACGTTTCAAGCCCTACGTTTACCCGAATAATAGACGAAATGCCTGCGAGGTACAAGATAGGACTGACAGGGACTCTAGAGAGGAAGGACGGGAGACACGTAGTATTCAGGGATTACTTTGGAGCGAACGTACTTAAACCGCCAAAAGAGAATTATATGACACCAGAGATAGATGTCATCAAATCAGAAGTACGATTTCTAGATGGATCGTTTACTCCATGGGCGGAAAGAATAAATCATCTAGCTACGAATGAAGAATATATACATAGTGTGGCAATGATTGCAGCAAAGTATGCAGCCGATGGTCACAAAGTATTAGTAGTATCGGATAGAGTTGCATTTCTAAAAGTATGTCAACGATTGGTTGGAGAAAATTCAGTATGCATTACAGGAGAAATGGACTTTACAGAAAGAGAAGATACTATGAAAAGAATAGGTGGAGATAAGAATATTTTATTTGGTACACAGTCCATCTTCTCAGAAGGAATTAGTTTAGATTCTCTGAGTTGTTTAGTACTTGGTACACCAGTAAATAATGAACCTCTGCTTACACAGTTAATTGGTAGAGTTATAAGGAAAAAAGACGGAAAAATCCAACCAAAAATAGTAGATATCCATTTAAAAGGTAAGACGGCTAGTAGACAGGCTAACGCACGTATGGGATATTATGTTAAACAAGATTATAAGATAAACATTAAGTAACAGAAACTTTATTTGAATTAAATACATGAAAAAAATAATACTTGACACGAGTTTCAAAAA
>Ga0115012_10002731_pt1 | contig 10366 bp, 6 predicted proteins | sample TroAtlMetagenome_FD_88706 | JGI IMG/M metagenome (GOLD analysis project Ga0115012, IMG submission 88706) | Marine eukaryotic phytoplankton communities from Atlantic Ocean - Tropical Atlantic ANT10 Metagenome | ecosystem: Environmental > Aquatic > Marine > Oceanic | place: Tropical Atlantic Ocean...
AAATTTTCCAATATTTATGTTTTCAATAGTTGCAGCTTTTATGCTCATTGCATACTCAGCATTTAGTAATGCTCGCATTGCTCAGCAAAATAAAGTATGGACGGGTATGGCTAAAGAAACAGCCCACCAAATAGGTACACCATTGTCATCTTTAATGGGTTGGCTAGAGTATTTAAAGGAAAAAGAAATAGATCAAGAAGTGTTAAAAGAAATTCAGAAGGATCTTGCTAGATTAACTACTATCGCTTCCAGATTTTCTAAAATAGGTTCGTTGCCAAAATTAGAGAAATTAAATATCGTCCCTGTTTTAGATTCTGCGATTAATTATATGAGGAAAAGAATGTCCACAAACACAACCCTAGATTTTTCAACAAATCAGCAAAAAGCAATGGTTCTAGTGAATGAAGAATTATTTCAATGGGTTATAGAGAATATTGTAAAAAATTCTATTGATGCAATTAGTAAAAAGGGAAAGATTCAGGTAAAATTGATTGATCAAAATAATCATGTTATTATTGATATTATTGATAATGGAAGAGGTCTTAAAAAATCTGTATTTAAACAGATTTTTTTACCTGGATTCACTTCCAAAAGAAGAGGTTGGGGACTTGGTTTGTCACTAGTAAAGAGAATCATAGAAGACTATCATAAAGGCCAGGTTAATGTAGTTAGATCAATTCCCAATAAAGAGACAATCATTAGAATTCTGTTAAATAAAGAATAATGGCAGGAATATATATTCATATTCCATTTTGTTCTCAAGCATGTTCTTATTGTGATTTTCACTTTTCAACATCATTAAAAAATAAAAGCAATATTATTTCTGCTATTAATATGGAGCTTAAAAATGAGCAACTATACTTAGAGGGGGAGTCAATATGCACTATTTATTTTGGTGGTGGGACACCTTCTTTAATAGACAATATTTTGATAGAATCTATTTTAAGAACTATTCACAATAATTTTAATGTTTCGCCCACTCTTGAATGTACTATTGAGGCTAATCCAGAAGATATTTCAAGTAATACAATAAATGATTGGTTTACTTTAGGTTTTAATAGAATCAGTCTAGGTGTTCAGTCTTTTAGAGAACAAGATTTAAATTACATGAATAGGATTCATACACAAGAACAATCACTTAGGTCTATCGAATTGTTAAAAAAATCAAAAATTAATAATTTCAATATAGATTTAATTTACGGTTTTCCATCATTAAGTGACGATGCTTGGGCATCAAACTTACAACAGGTTATTGAATTAGGTGTGCCACATATATCTTGTTATTGCCTTACTATTGAACCTAATACTGCACTATTTCACTACATAAAAAATAAGCAGGAAATGCCTTTAGACCCTAAAAGGGGTAGAGATCATTTTTTGATTGCTAGAGAGATATTAACTAATAATAATTATAGTCATTATGAGATTTCTAATTTTTCAAAAAAAGGCTATGAGTCGGCACATAATAATAATTACTGGAATAAAACAAAATATTTAGGAGTTGGGCCTTCAGCACATTCTTTTAATGGTAAAAGTAGAAGATGGAATATTAAAAATAATACTATCTACTATACTAAAATTTTAAAAAATGAAATTATTTATGAAGAGGAGATTTTGACATCAAAAGACATAATTAATGAATATATTTTAACATCTATTCGAACAAGTGCAGGCCTTGATTGGAGTCATATCAAACAACAAGTTAGTGAATCAGAGTTAAATATATTTAATCTTGAGGTTCACAAATTGCATCAATCGGGTTTTATAGAATTGAAAAATGAGATGATTTATTTAAATGAGAAAGGAATGTTATTTTCTGACAGGATTTCCCAAAATTTATTTTTAATTTAATCGTTATGAATGCAACGATTAAGCACAATGGAAGATACTATAATGTTAATCTTAATTCCTCACTAGATCTTTCTGTCTCAATTAGTCCAGATGGAATTCTTGCCTGGGGTGCACCTAAATTAATAATAGAGCCATTTCAAGAAAGAGGCTGGATTGGAGATGTTAGCGAAGGATCTGCTGTAAATTTTAATAACATCATCTTTAATCCACATGCTCATAGTACACATACAGAATGTGTAGGCCATATAAGCTTGCAAAAAGAGTCTTTAAATAAAGAATTAGAAGACTTTTTTTTAATGTCTCAATTAATCACAATCTTTCCTAAAAAGAAAAATAATGATTGTGTAATTACTAAGAAGATGATTAGCGATATTTTCATTAATAATGATAAAATAGATGCGTTAATAATTAGGACTATGCCAAACGAATCTAATAAAAAGAACAAGGATTACTCTAACACAAATCCACCTTATTTTTTAAAAGAGGCTATGGACTATATTGTAGATCAAGGAGTTCGCCACCTTTTAGTAGATGTGCCATCTGTAGATAAAGAGAAAGATGACGGTCAATTAATTGCACATAAATCATTTTGGAAATTCCCCGAAAATATTCGACATGGCTGCACCATCACAGAATTAATATATGTTCCTAATATTGTTGATGATGGGATGTATTTGCTAAATCTACAATGTGTCCCTTTTGAAAATGATGCGTCTCCAAGTCGTCCGTTATTATTTAAGCTAAAGAAGATAGATGGATAGTGTAAATAACAAGTATTGTAATAGTTTAGTAAAATTTTCGAGGTTTGAAACAAGAGAGGTTTTACTTGGAAATATTGGCGTAGGGGGAGGAAATCCTATTAGGATTCAATCTATGACAACCACAAACACTATGAATACTCAGGCTTCTATCGATCAGTCTATAAGAATGATAGAGAAGGGGTGTGATATAGTTCGATTAACAGCACCGAGCATCAAGGATGCAAAAAATTTATATAATATAAAAAATGGAATCTTGCAAAAGGGCTATAATACTCCCCTCGTAGCAGATGTTCATTTTACTCCAAATGCAGCTATTGAGGCAGCTAAAATTGTAGAAAAAGTAAGAATAAACCCAGGTAATTTTTCAGATAAAAAAAAATTTCAAAAATATCACTATTCAAGTGCTGATTATTTAGACGAACTAAATAGAATAGAAGATAAATTCTCCCCTTTAGTAGATGTTTGTAAAAGTTATAATACAGCTATGAGAATAGGAACAAATCACGGCTCTTTGTCTGACAGAATAATGAGCCATTATGGTGATACTCCGCTTGGGATGGTAGAGTCAGCTTTAGAATTTGTGAGAATTTGTGAGAAACTTGAATATCATCAAATTGTATTATCTATGAAAGCGAGTAATCCTATTGTTATGATACAAGCATATAGGTTGCTAGTTGCAAAAATGCTAGAAGAAAATATGAACTATCCTATACATTTAGGAGTAACTGAGGCAGGAGATGGTGATGATGCTAGAATTAAATCTGCTATGGGCATAGGCTCTTTGCTTTTAGATGGTATAGGTGACACAATTAGAGTTTCCTTAACAGAACCACCTGAAAATGAAATTCCTGTTGCTAAGTCTATTATTAATTATGTTTTGAATAGGCATCGTCATTTGCCGGTAGCTAGTTTTTCAAACAATCCAATAAATCCATTTATATATTCACGATCACAAACAACCTCAATGATTAATATTGGATCAAGTTACCCCCCTGTCGTTATTGCAGATTTCTCATCTATCAAAGAGATTAGTCGTTCTTCTTTCTCCTCAATAGGTTTTAGTTATTCTCAAGATTTAGATAAGTGGGAAATGAGTGATTTTGCTTCTGATTATGTATTTTTTGGAGATAATGATTTAACCTTTTCTCCACCAGGTTCAATTGGCATCATTTATAACTATCAGAATTGGCTATCTCATAAGAAAGGCTATCCTTTAATTTCTGTTGAGGATTATTTAGAGGGATATGATTTTTCTAAAAAATTAAACTTTATTTATCTCAGCTTGACAGATTTTTCACCGCAATTAATATCAAAATTGCAAGCAAGTAAAGATACGGTCCTTGTTATTCATACAAACAATAATAATAGTTTATTAGAACAACGCAGACTATTTATAGAATTAATCAATAATAATATCAATAGGCCGGTTATTATTAGTCGTCAATATCAAAATTTATCCAAAGACGAATTTCAAATGAATGCATCCATTGAACTAGGATCGCTATTATTAGATGGGTTAGGGGATGGAATTTTCATTATGAATAAAAAAGAGAGTGCAGATGGTATTATAAATAAATTGTCATTTAATATTTTACAAGGGACAAGAACTCGAATGTCAAAAACAGAATATATTTCATGCCCCTCTTGTGGAAGAACACAATTTAATCTTGAAGAAACCACTCAAAAAATTAGAAAGAAAACAGGACACCTTAAGGGTTTAAAAATAGGAATTATGGGCTGTATCGTAAATGGACCTGGAGAAATGGCTGATGCAGATTATGGTTATGTAGGCACAGGTTATAATAAAGTAAGTTTATATAAAAAACAAGATTTAGTGAAGAAGAATATTGATGAAAAGGATGCTTTAGATGAGTTAATTATGTTAATAAAAGAGCATGGAGACTGGAAAGATCAGACTTAATTAGCATTCATGCTAATTAGTTGAAGAGAATCGAGATCTAGATACTCATCAGGATAATCGATTGCATTTAGTTTCTCTATTAATGTTGATTTAATTGCTTCAAATGCCTCTTTTTTTTCACTTTTTACTGGTTTGGATGGTGGTAAAGATGTTTTAAATGGATCAACTTGTTTTCCATTTTTCCAGAATCGATAGCATACATGTGGTCCTGTAGCTTGACCTGATCGACCAACATAACCAATAATATCTATCCCTTGTCGTACTTTTTTCCCTTTTTTAATGTTTTTATTGGCCCATATGCGCTTACTTGATTTATCCATATGTAAGTATTGTGTAGTATATGTTGAGTTGTGTCTAACTTTTACATAATAGCCATTATATCTATTGTATGAGACTTCTGTGATCGTTCCATCTGCGGTGCTATATATGGGGGTCCCAATCGGTGCTGCAAAATCAGTGCCAAAATGACCCTTCCATCTTCCAGTCACAGGATGTTTCCTTTTATTTGTAAATTTTGAAGATATGCGAGTAAAAGAAACAGGAGCTTTTAAAAAAAACTTTCTTAAATTATTGCCCTTTTCATCAAAGTAATCTTCAAATCCCCCTAGTTCATTGAATGCTATCGCATAATATTCTTTTTCATTACTTTCGAATAATGCAGCGTGCACTTTGCCTATTCCAATAAACTCTCCATCAACATATTTAGCATCATAGACTACCTTAAATCTATCACCGGGATTTATTCTGAAAAAATCAATGGTCCATGGATATATTTCATCAGCTAACACATTTACTAGCTTAGCGGATAAATTGCTTTCTTCCATAGCATACCAAAGTGATGAATTTATAATTCCTGATCCAGTTTTCTCTTTAATTGTTAGCTCTTTTTTATCTAAATATACATTAATCGTATCATGTAATTTTGCTACTAAAAAGTCAACTTTATTTATTTCATAGATAAAATATAATGGGTTTAATTTAAGTGAATCGGAAAAAATCAAAGAGTAAATACCACCTGCCTTCACATCTCTTAGGTCAAAAATTTTCCTAGATAATTTTGCTACTTTATCAATGTCTGTAAAGCTAACATCATATTGGTTTAAAATTTCCCCAACATTTTCCCCATTTCTTACTGTTTCGCTAAATACAGATAAGGTATCAATGTTAATATTGTATAGGTATGTTGCCGGTGTTTCTTCAGTAATTTCTGTTAGTGTTTTTTTATGGGTATTGTTTTTATTACAATGACATCCTAGAATTAATAAAATCCATATGTAAAGAAATGTATATTTCATCTATTTAACAATTGATTCCACCCAAGACTTCCCCCAGTTTTCAATTTCTTTTTTTGACCAAAGCTTGGGGAAAAATATAATTTTTTGAAATTTGGGAGGAAGGTATTCTTTCCAATTTGTTCCCCCAGTAGCATCAATTTCTTTTTTTGAACTTTTTAAGTATTTGGCCGCAGATTTATAGTGAGCTAATTTCCAATTTATATTAATATTGACATCATATTCTTTAAGTAGGTTTATTAATGTTTGATTATTTTGGTCTTTTAAGGGTAGTGTATTATATTTTTGCCATACATTTTTCGTCTGCATTTTATTGACTAATTTGAGTAAACGATAGTCGTATTTTTTTTCAAATTGTTTGAGAGTATATGTTTTTTTGCCAGATTCTATGTCTTTTGCCCCCATTTTCCAATATATGTTTGTAAACGAATTTTCAATGGTTGTCGGCTTATTTAATTTATCTATTGTTAAATTATTTAAATCAGTAGATCGAATTTCCATCATTCTATATTGCACGCTTTGAAATCCACTACTTGGTAACAAGGCCATTCTGAACTTTAGAAATTGATTTCGGTCCATGCCTTCGATCATTATATCAAAGGAGTTAATTAGGTGTTTTATATACCTATTGACTCTCGTTATTTTTTCTATGAATATTTCTACTGAAATTTCTTTATTCCACCCTACGTCTTCCCCTGTATCAAGTATGTTCTTCCCATTTTTATTTATTTGCTCTAATTCTATTAATGATAATTTGAAATATAGTTCTGTTATTTGATGATACAAAATAAAAATTTGCTCATCCGGGAAGTCAGTTTTAGGTGTTTGTAAAGACAATAATGTATCTAAGTTAATATAGTCCCAGTAGCCGACATAGTCCGAGTATAAGAGTCCATCTAAAAAAGAATATAGATCTTGACCTGTTGCTAAGTATTTTGAAGAAAGTTTATTAATTTTTTGAATTAATTTTTTGTCATCCATCTTTCCAAATAATTATTAGTAATAATATTTTAAATATAAAGAATTATACATCATCACAGAAGAAACAAAATCAATTATTTAGATATGTCATAAATAGTTCCTTTAGCTGACACAATATTTACATATATTGATCCAACTAAAATAGGTATTTCTAATTTTAGGGGGATCTGTATTGGCTCTGAGCTTGTCCAAATAAATGCTCCAGTCGTATCTTTAAATACTCGACCTTTCTCTAAAAGGGGGCTCCATTTTGTAGCTTGTTGTTTTCCCAATTTAGTTTTGATCGTTTCTGTACCCATATTTATAATATAAGACTCGTAATCCTCGCCATTGTAGTAGTAAGAAAAGAAAATAGTGTCAGTATTTGCAGCTTTTAATCTCTTAATTGATCGAAGCTTATATAGTATGGACACTATGTCGTGAGTTTTTTTATGATTATTTGTTGCTTGTTTAAATTCAATAGAATCTTTTTTAAAAAAATTGCCTTCTTCAATATCCATTTTAAATTCTAATGTGTTAAGTGTTTTTCGATCAACAATAGATTCGTATTGGTGTCGAACCTTCATAAATAAAGCAAACAATTTTGTAGTTTTACCATAGGCTTTTAGGACATAGTTGCCTTCTTCATTTTCCTGAACCATTAAGGTGGCATATCCCGCTAATATTGGTCCTCGATTCTTGTTAGACTTACCATATGAGATTTTATATTTAAGCTCTTCCCCAACTTGAAATGAGTAATTTTGTAAATTTTCTGTTAAAAATGGTAAATAGTTGGTTGATTTAGATAAAAAAACAGCAAAAAACAGCAAAAAACAGCAAAAAACAGCAACAAATAAATTACTGTAGACTCTTAATTGTTTTTTATTTGATTCATTTTTTTTATCGTTTTTCACTTTTTTTTATCGTTTTTCACTTTTTTTTATCGTTTTTCACTTTTTTTTATCGTTTTTCACAATTTTACATCATTTTATTGATAATTATCAAAATTTTCTTAAGTACATTTAATTTAAAAAACAATATTGACAATTTTATTGGGAATAATAATAATCTTTTTGATTTTCTGATCTTCTATATAATTTTTAGTTTTGGGATGTTCATGTACAGCTTTTTCAATTTCTATTTTAGATGCATTTGTGTCAAAATCAAGCTTGAATCTCATTTTCCCATTAAATGAAATAGGATATGTTACAAGTGATTCTTTAATGTATTGTTCATCAAATATCGGCCAATCAGCATAAGTAATAGATTTTTTATATCCAAATGATTCCCAAATTTCTTCACAAATAAAGGGTGTATATGGAGCTAGTAAAATTATAAATTCCCGTAAAATTTCTCGTTTGTTGCATTTTAGTGCGATTAATTCATTTAAGCAAATCATAAAGTGACTTACAACTGTATTAAATGAGAATCTATCTAGATCTATAGTGACTTTTTTAATACATCGATGCAATGATTTTAATTCTTCTTTTGACGCTTCTGCATTTGAAATTGCAAATTCATTATTTTCATTATGAGTCAATCTCCATAATTTCTTTAAAAAGTTATGAACTCCACTAATTCCTTTTATGTCCCATGGTTTATATTGTTCCAATGGACCTAGAAACATTTCATACATTCTTAGCGTGTCTGCACCAAACTCTACAATTAAATCATCGGGTGTTTGAGTATTATATTTAGATTTAGACATTTTCTCTATTTCAAATCCACACAGGTATTTATTGTCATTATTGAAAATAAATTCGGCATTTATGAATTCAGGTCTCCATTCTCTAAATTTAGAAATATTTAATATGTCATTATTAACCAATTCAATATCAACATGAATACGACTAGTTTGATATTCTTTTCTTTTTTCAAATGTGACAAATTTATTAGTATTAATAATTCGGTAAACAAAATTAGAGCGTCCTAAAATCATCCCTTGATTAATTAATTTTTTAAAAGGCTCTTTAAAGTTTAAGTAGCCTCTATCATATAAGAAATGTGTCCAAAAACGAGAATATAATAAATGACCAACAGCATGCTCTGCTCCCCCAATATATAGATCTACTTGACCCCAGTAATTAGAGTTTTTTTTAGATACGAATGCTTGTTTATTTTTTGGATCCATAAATCTTAAGAAATACCAAGAGGATCCAGCCCAGCCAGGCATCGTATTATACTCCATTCTATCTCCATGAAATATATTCCAAGCTTCTTTTTTAGCTCTTGCTAATGGTGGATCTCCACTTTTGGTTGGCAAGTACTTATCGATTTTAGGTAATTTGACTACATCGTCTGCTTCGATAATATACGGGATATCCCCTTTATAATAAACAGGAAATGGTTCGCCCCAATATCTTTGGCGACTAAAAATAGCATCTCGAATTTTAAAATTAGTCTTTTCTTTTCCTACTTTCTTTTCTTCAATATTTAATATAGCTTTTTTAATCGCATCTTCACATGATAGCTCATTTAGAAAATCCGAATTTTCTATAATAGATGATTTGTTATCATTTGCCTTTTGACTAACATTAACATTTTTAAATATATTGGGTATGTTTAGGTTATATTTTTGTGCAAAATCCCAATCTCTTTGATCTCCACAGGGCACCGCCATGATCGCACCTGTTCCATATGATGCTAATACATAATCAGCAATCCAAATTGGAATTTTTTCCTTTGTGAAAGGATGAATAGCATATGAGCCACTAAATACACCTGTGATATTTTTTGTATCAGATTGTCGATCTCTTTCAGTTCTAGATGAAATAGACTTACAATACTTATTCACCTTATCTTTGTTCTGCGGTGATGTAATTAAATCGATTAAATTATGTTCAGGTGCAAGCACAAGAAATGACACTCCATATATAGTGTCAGGTCTTGTGGTAAAAACTTCGATGACATTATTATTAATAGTTGAAAAATTAATTAATGCTCCGTTTGATTTCCCGATCCAGTTCCTTTGAATTTCTTTTATGGACTTATGCCAATCTATTAATTCAAGCCCTTGTAATAGTCGATCGGCATAGGCAGTAATTCGTAATGACCATTGTCGCATTTTTTTTTGTTCTACAGGGAAATTACCTCTCTCGGAATAACCATCTTTAACTTCATCATTAGCTAAAACTGTACCTAAATCAGGGCACCAATTTACCCAGGTATAAGAAAGAAAAGCAAGTCTATATTTTAATAATATATTTTCTTTCTCTTCTTCAGAAAAATCACACCATTCTTTTGCTGAAAAGATAGGTGTTTTCTTATCACAAGAACAATCTATTTTAACATTGCCATTTATTTCAAACTCATTAATTAGGTTTGAGATAGGGAGAGCTTTATTATGAATATTACAATAATATGAATCAAATAATTGTTTAAAAATCCATTGTGTCCATTTATAGTATGATTCATCTGATGTTCTTATTTCCCGACTCCAATCAAATGAAAATCCCATTTTATCTAATTGTTCGCGATATCTTTTAATATTTTTATTAGTTGTTGCTTGTGGATGTTGTCCTGTTTGAATGGCGTATTGTTCAGCGGGAAGTCCAAAAGAATCGTATCCCATTGGATGCAAT
>Ga0115012_10002733_pt1 | contig 10362 bp, 6 predicted proteins | sample TroAtlMetagenome_FD_88706 | JGI IMG/M metagenome (GOLD analysis project Ga0115012, IMG submission 88706) | Marine eukaryotic phytoplankton communities from Atlantic Ocean - Tropical Atlantic ANT10 Metagenome | ecosystem: Environmental > Aquatic > Marine > Oceanic | place: Tropical Atlantic Ocean...
GACATAGACTACTTCAAGTTCTCCGCCGTGGAGTAGGGCAGTTGGCGGGCTGCACCCTCAACAGCCTCCCCCTTCTTGGCGTCTACTCCTTACCTAAAAGCCGCAGAATGCGCTTGGCCTCCGCATACCCCCTGCTCCGCCGCCTTGCGACACCACTTCACCGCCTCTACATCCTCTTTCGCTGCTCTGTAGAGGTCTCTACCATCAGACTACCAAGCAACACACTCTTCAACAGCAGAGATGAGGCGGCGGAAATCGCCCGGGAAGACGTGGCCGATGGTGCCGATGCGGAAGCTCTCGATTCCGGTTACCTTCCCGGGATAGATCACGAACCCATGTGCTTTCAAGGCATCGTAGAATGCCTTGAAAGAATATCGGGGTGACTCGGGACTAAGGAACCCGGTAATGATAGGCCCCTGCCACTCGCGGGGAAGGACGCATTCGAATCCCAATCCAGCCATTCCTTCGACCAGGATATGATGGTTCTCGCAATAGCGTGCATGCCGCGCCCCGATGCCCCCTTCCTCGGTAAGTTCCTGCATCGCCTGCGCGAAGGCCCGGACGGTATGGGTGGGCGATGTAAACCGCCACTTTCCTTCTCCGTCCTCCATCCCGCGCCATTGCGCAAAGAGATCGAGGGACAAGGAACGGGCGTTTCCTTCGCATTGCTCCAGGAGATCGCGGCGACAGATCACAAAGCCGAAGCCGGGGACGCCTTGGATGCACTTGTTTGCCGACGAAACGATGTAGTCGATGCCCAGCTCGGCGACGTCGAGCGGAACGCCTCCGAAGGTGCTCATCGCATCCACCATGAGGCACTTTCCAGCCCCCTTGACGATCGAGGCAATCTCCGCGATCGGGTTCATCATGCCTGTTGTCGTTTCGCCATGTACTACCACTACGTGGGAATGGTCTCGGATCTCGGCTTCCAGCCGGACCAGATCCGGGCGTGCCAGCTCACCACTGTCGTGGAGGGTCATATCAAGGCCGAGGTAGCTTGCGATCTTCGCCAACCGATTGCCATAGGCGCCGTTGGCCAGCACGAGCAACCTGCCTCCTGGAGGAACTGCGGTTCCGATCATCGCCTCGACTGAAAATGTGCCGCTGCCTTGCATCAAAATAGCCGTGTATTTGGAGGGAGCGGTGGATGTCGCGAGCGCTACCAGCTGTTCCCGGATCGGCGAAACGACACCAAGGTTGTAGTCGTCGTCCCACGTGCACCAATCCCGTAACATGGCCGCCCTGACAGTTGGGCTCGTGGAGAGCGGCCCCGGCGTTAGCAATAGATAAGGATTTTCGGGAACGGCGATCTCTTGGGACATTGCAATGGTACTGGTTCAGATTTCCAAGGCCGCACCCGTCTCGGTGCACGCCTGCTCAGCGATCATCCCCATGGGAAGGAGCAGATTTTCACGCTAGTCATGGCCGGGTGCACCACTGTTGGCTTCGGGTTCCCACACGCGACGCTGCCGCGCTTTAAGGTAACCCTGGTTTGTGGATTTCATCTTCCAGAGCTCGATCTTTTCAAAGGTGATCGGCGCACTCCACGCGTAGGCGTCGACACCCCGCACCTCGCGGCCGTCGAGGTGCGCTGCCACGTGCGCCTGCCGTTCGTTGACGAACACCTCGACAAGGTAGTTGTCGATGAAGATACGTAGCTCGAGGTCTTCTCCCTCTGGCAAATCGGCGACGGCAAAGGGAACCTCGGCCGTGCCGATGCGCAGGGTTCCGCTGGCCGGCTGGATCATGATCGGCAAGCCTTCGTGATCCGAATCAGCGAAGAGCCGAAGCCCAAAACGCTTCCGCATCGCTTCCTCGCGTGAAACGGTGAGACGCAGCTCCCAGGCGTCGCCATTCATCTCGAAAATGCGTTTCGTGGCGTATCCGCCGATTCCCCTCTTTGTCGGCACCGCGAAGTTCTCGAATACCTGCCGGTCGTAGCGCAGTCCATTCAGTTCGCGAAGAGGCCTGATGCGCAATGATCCGTCATCAGCGAGCCTGAGTTCGCGGGGCAGGGACTGGATTGTTTTTGCCAGCAGGCGCTCATCGAGTGTCGCGAGCCACGCCCACATCACGCGTCGACCGTCCGGTGTCTCAACACTCTCCGGCGCGAAGCAATCCCGCACCGACAGATGGGCGTGCGGCGACTGACCCTCCTGCGGCCAGTTCATACGCGCGTGCCGTCCCGGCACAAACTGTTCCTTTTCGGAATCCCACTCACCCAGGTAGTATCGGCAGCCGTGGGTATGGCTGATGCAAAGCAGCATCCAGTTATCGTCGCCAAGGGGGAAAAAGTTGGCGCAGGAAACGTCTTCGCCGATAGCAACGTCGTCCGGTTCGTGGGAGAGAAAATCTCCGACATGGGTCCAGTGCTTGAGGTCATCAGATTTGAGGAGAGGTGGATTCAGCCCGCCGGAGATTGCGTAGTAGGTATCCCCGATGCGAAAGCAATCGGGGTCCCAGTGCTTGATCTTTGCCGATTCGCCCTGTGCTGCTCTGGGCTCGACCGGATACGGCTTGTTCCAGGCCGAAAGCCTGCGGTCTTTCGCGATGGCAATCTGGTTACGTCCGGATCCCGCGCCGTGGTAGATGATCGCCGGCAGCCCCTCTTTTGTCAGGAAGCCGGTGCCGCTGTACATCCCGTGGCCGGTGAATGAGGGCTGCAACTGTGTCTTTTGCCAGGTCCAGTGGAGCATGTCCGGGCTGGTGACATGAATAAAGGAGAAGCCCTTCTTGGTCTTCCCGTCGACTGACCAATCGTGCGCCAGGATGTAGTGCAGATGATAGGTGCCATCGAGATAAAAAGCGGCATTGGGGTCCCCCGGCTTGCTATCGCCGCCAGGGTGCATGAGGTGAAAGTTCAGCGCATATGGATCGGCCTGATCCGCGACAATGGTTTCAGATAGAGCTATGGCTATCAGGGCTGCCATTTCCAAAGAGCCAATGACCCTAAAACGACGACGAAAAGCGTGAGATTTAACGATGTCGCAGATCATATTTCTTAGCCGAACGCTAAAGCTGCAGGAGCGCGGGGTCAAACTCTCCAGAGCGAAGCGAACTCGTGGCGTTAATCGCGCTTACCACCAGCGTCTTGTTCTGCTCCATTTTTTTGAGACTCGAGCTGATTCTCTAACCAAGCAATGACCTGCTCAATGATCACCCCCATGGGAAGGAGAAAGTCCCGTATCTTCCCAGTTTTTGGCAATTACCCCGGGCGGGAATCGAACCCACATCTAAGGTTTAGGAAACCCTTGTTCTATCCATTGAACTACCGGGGCTCAGGGGTCGGGAGGGTGACTACTCACCCGGGGGATGACAAGCCGAGAGTCTGGGATACCCGAAGGCCCCGTCCCGGGCACAATTACTCATAACATGCCACGGGAATTCCGGGCCCGGACCTTACCCGAAATCGGGATGGCAATTCCCCCGATTGAGCTGATAGTAGTATCCCATGAAGATTCAGTTCCTCGCTTCTTCCTCCCTTTCCCTTCTGGCCCTGGCCCTCCCGCTCTCTGCCGCAGAGACTATCCTGATAGCCGACGACCCGGCTGCCACGGCCTCCGCCCTCGTCCCCACTGCCGGGAACGGTGGCAATTCCCTCTCAATCCAGGAGTGGACCGATGTTGCCACCCCTCCAAATGCGGCAAGCTGGACCACCGGAACAACCGGGGTCGGCTACGAAGCGAGTCCTACCTCAAACACCAGCTACTCCTCCCTGCTCGGGCTGGACCTGCAAGCCCGGATGCGGAACCGCTCCACAACCGCCTACATCCGCGTCCCCTTCACCGTGGATGCCCAGACCGTCGCTTCCGCCCGGGGACTCTTCCTCGACATGAAATACGACGATGGATTCATCGCCTACTTCAACGGGGTCCGGGTCGCCGCTGCCAATGCCCCTGCCCAACCCGGCCCGGCCTCCGCCGCCAGCTCCAACAATTCCGACTCCCGGGCCCTCCAGTTCGAGCAATTCGATTTGAGCTCCTTCCTTCCCCTGCTGAGGCCCGGCGCCAACATGCTCGCCATCCATGGATTGAATGACGGAACCGGCAGCAGCGACTTCCTCATCGTTCCCCGGTTGATTGCCAGCGATGCCACTCCCCCGGTCTGGCCCGACCTCCAGCTGGGAGCAGTCGTTACCAGCGCAAACAGCCCGGTCGATCTCATCAACGCCGGGGACGGCAGCGGACGACTCTTCATCGTGGAGCGTGGAGGACGCATCCGGATCTGGGATGGCCGGGTTCAGCGCACCTTCCTCGATATCAGATCCCGCGTGAATACCAACGACAGCGGAGGTGATGAACGCGGACTACTCGGCCTCGCCTTTCCACCTGATTACGCCACCAGGGGCCACTTCTACGTCAACTACATCAGCAGCACCACCTCCCCGCGGGGAGCCACCGTGGTCTCCCGCTTCTCAGTCAATCGCACCAATCCCAATGATGCCCTTGAGGACACCGAGGAAGTAATCCTCACCATCTCCCAGCCCGAACCCAATCACAATGGCGGCCAGATTCACTTCGGACCGGATGGCTACCTCTATATCGGCCTGGGCGACGGAGGGGGTGCAGGGGATGTTCACGGTTCAATCGGAAACGGGCAGGCCACCAACACCTTCCTTGGGAAGATGCTGCGTATCGATGTGGAGGGGACTCCCGATCCCGGGAGCAATTATGCCATTCCCTCCGACAATCCCTTCCTCCTCGATCCGGAGGTTCCCGATGAAATTTGGTCCTTCGGGTTGCGCAATCCGTGGCGCTGGTCGTTCGATCGCAAGACGGGAGACATGTATATTGCCGATGTCGGGCAATATGAATGGGAAGAGGTCAACTTCATCCCGGCTTCCAGCACAGGCGGCGAGAACTTCCAGTGGAGGCGGATCGAAGGATTCAATACATTCAATGCCGGCACCCAGATTACAAAAGGAACGTCGACCGATCCAGTTTTCGAATATGATCACAACGCCGGCAGCTCCATCACGGGGGGATACGTGTACCGGGGCCACGAGCACCCTCGGATGGAGGGCATTTATTTCTTTGGAGATTACAATTCTGGAAGGATTTGGGGCCTCCAACAGGATCCCTCGGGCAACTGGATCGATAGTCAGCTCCTCGAGACTTCCTTGCGCATTTCCTCTTTTGGTGAAGATGAGGCAGGAAATCTCTACGTGGCTTCACTCTTTACAGGCGCCATCCATCGCCTCAGCGACACTCGCGGAGAAAACTATTTACAGGTGAAAAGCGCCTCTTTCACCCGGGCAGGCGAGGCGCGAATCGGCTTTGGCGCGGAGATCGGGAAGCGGTATCAACTCCAGTTCTCGACCGACCTCCAGTCATGGAATGATGTAGGAAGGGCAAGCCGAGCCACTGATTTTGACTCCGAGCTCACCGGCATCCTCCCCGGCATTGCACCGGCTGCGGCTTACTTCCGGGTCGTAGAGCTGGCCGATTGAGCTCCAGCGTATCCCTGATTAACGGCCGTCGAGAGCACTACGCTACTCTCCTGGACACCTGCCATTGAGGACGTGAGGCCACATCATCAGTGCTAGTAGTGATTTTGCACTACAAACGGTAATTGGAGTTTGAGAAGATCCACATTTGCGTGCAGCCTGATCACAACTCTGGCCCGTCTAGGACACTTCCCCTGTTATGAACACTAAGTCTATCGCACTACTCACCGCATTTGGCCTTCTGCTCGCCGCATCATCAGCCCTTGCTAGCCCGAGGGTCTGGAAAGACGCTTCCTCCGGGAGAACTCTGACAGGAGAATTCGTTGAGCTCACCAAGGATGCAGTGAAGGTTCGACGAACCAATGGCGACGTAGTCAGCCTTCCCCTTTCTCGTCTCACTGAGGAAGACATCGCTTTCGCCAAGGGTGCTTCCGACAAAGGTGGAGCTCTCGCAAATGACTGGCCAAGCTGGCGAGGCACCCGGCGGGATGGACATTCTCCAGATACCACCTCGATGGCCAAATGGCCTGAGGGAGGCCCTGAGCTCGTGTGGGCCTTCGAGGATTGCGGCAAGGGCTACAGTTGCCCCGCGGTGGTTGGCAACCGGCTCTACTTCACCGGCAGCCGAAAAGGAAAGGCCGAGGTGATCTGTATTGATGCCGGAACTGGCGAGGAGGTCTGGGCCAGCACCATCGGCACCGATCCCGAGGAAGGATATAATACAAGATGGGGCGCAGGAACGCGCGGGGCAGCCACCGTTGATGACGGCATGGTCTACGCCATGAATGCCAATGGAGATGTCAGCTGCATGACTGCCGACAAGGGTGAAAAAAAATGGAGTGTCAGTCTCGTCGATGACTTCGGAGGGAAAATCCCAGGCTGGGGCTACTCGGAATCTCCTCTGATTGATGGCGATAAGCTCATCGTCACCCCCGGAGGCGAAAAAGGGGCTATCATCGCTCTCGAGAAGAAGACGGGTAAGACAATTTGGCAAAGCAGCGACCTGACAGATCCGGCCCAGTATTCTTCCGTGATAGTTGCAGACGTGAATGGAAAAAGGCAATACATCCAACTCTTCATGAAAAAACTGGCCGGAGTGTCAGCTGATACCGGAGACCTGCTCTGGAGCACAAAATGGCCTGGGCGGACTGCTGTTATCCCCACCCCCATCTATTCGGAGGGCCATGTCTACATCAGTTCCGGCTATGGAGTGGGCAGCAAACTTGTCGATATCAGCGGCAAGGAAGCGAAGGACGTGTGGTCTAACAAGGTAATGAAGAACCATCATGGCGGAGTGATCAAGGTAGGAGAGCATGTCTACGGATTTTCGGACGGCCCCGGACTGGTCTGTCAAAACTTCAAGACCGGAGAGCAGGTTTGGAGCGAGCGGGGCGAAGGCAAGAGCAAGGGCGCCGTACACTATGTGGACGGCATGCTGGTATGCATCGATGAATCAGAAGGTTCATGCTTCCTCGCCAAGGCCTCTCCTGATGGCTTCGAAGAACTTGGTAGGTTTCCCATGCCCCGTAAGACCAAGTTAAGAGAAGGCACCAGCGGAAAGATCTGGACGCACCCCGTGGTCGTAAACGGGAAGCTTTATCTCCGAGACCAAGACCTTGTCTTCTGTTTTGATGTGAAAGGCTAATCCCTCCCGAGCAGTGGGAATTGGAGCGCCCCTTCCAGACAGGCCCAAATCCCTCGAAACGGGAGCGATATACCGCAGCAGCTTAACCAAGCAGCACAAGCCTCCGCGGGAAAAAACCGGGAGGCTTGTCTTTGTGCCTCGGGTCAGACTACTCTTCCCTACTTAACGAGGTCTCCGTGCCAAAGCTCTCCCCGAATCCACCATCCTGGCTGCGCACCATTCTGATCGCTCTCACCATGGGCTTTGGTGCAGTGCTGATTCTGTTTCCCGCTTGGATTCCTGACGAGAAGAGTGTGCCCATGGAAGACAGCGTAGTCGAAACGCTGCAATCCGCATTGCTCGCCTTCTCTGCAGCACTCCTTTTCGCCACCGCTCCTCACGCTGGACCTTTCCGGGCGGTTTACCGCTCATTGGGATTTCTGACGGTCGCGTTCCTGATCGCCGAAATCGGAGGAGCTATCGATGACAATATCCATCCTCTCAAACACGAGTACCTTCTGATTCCGATACTTGTCTGGACTGGACTGACCTTGTTCCGCCGGAGAAGGGAAACCCTGCACTTTATCGGATTCGCCTCCCGCCACCCTGCATCTGGATTTATCCTCGCGGCCCTGATCCTGAACTACGCCTTCTCGCGGGTTTTCGGGTCTCAAGCATTCTGGCAGGCGTCCCTGAGAGAGGATTACAACCCGGACATTCCCCCAACTTGCAGAGGATACCTCGAGTTGCTCGCTTGTTATTTCATCCTGCTTGGCACGATCGGTTACTGCCTCCCTCTCATTCGGCGCCGGTATCGCATGTTCACTGAGCCATGATGGCGAAGAAGAAGCCGAAACCTCTCAAAAGAGTTCAGTGGAGGGTCGAATACGCTGCCTTTCTCGTCGTCGAACGTCTGGTCAGCCTGTTTTCGATGGAATCTCTCTGGCGGATCGGAGCCAATCTTTCGTGTTTGGCGTATCTCTTTCGCTCTCGATGGCCGATCGTCCGCAACAACCTACGGACCGTGCTGGGACCCGGGGCGAGTGAAGATGAAATCGCTTCGCTCTCGCGTGAAGTCTTCCGTCATACCACCGCCAATTTCCTGACTGCTCTCAAGGGTGGCCAGCTATCCTCCCCCCTGGTCCAGGCAGCGATCATTTCCACGGAGTTCGATATTCTTGAGCGTGCCATCGAAAAGGGAAAAGGCGTGATCCTCGTTTCTCCGCATATGGGAAATTTTGAACTTCTCACGCAAGGACTGGGGGCATCTCACCCGGACCTGAATGTCGCTGCGATCTACCGCCCTCTCAATAACGTTCACCTTGATCCTCTGATTCGAAAAAGAAGATCCAATCACCAAATGAGGATGTTCTCCAAGTTCACATCCTATCAGGCCCCTATCAAATTCGTTCGCAACAAGGGCATTCTTGGGATTATCGCCGACCAAAGGGCCGGGCGATCGGGCACTATTGTCCCATTCTTCGGCCGCCTCATGTCCATGTCGCCCTTGCCGGCCTTCATCCATAAGCACACTGGCGCTCCTGTAGTCGGCATTTCCATGAAAACCGTATCACCTGGCAAATGGGAGGTCAGATTCCACGAACCTGAAATCAGAGATGGCGAGGAGTTGTCTACTGCACACATCGCCGCCCTTCTTGAAAAAGCGACCCGCCAGTCCCTCGTGGATGTCTTCTGGATGCACGACCTCTGGCGTCTGGACAAGAGGCGCCCTTTTGAAATTTCCGGAAAAAAGGGTCCCCTCCGTCTCAGGCGGCAACCGGAAACCAGCCTTCGACCCTTCCCAGTCCTGATCAGGATTCCAGACAATCCTCCCGATTTTCAGCAGACGCTTCCCGCTCTCAAGGCAATGAACACTTCACGACCGGACTTTGAGCTTCATCTCCTTGGGCGAGAACAGGTGCGTCAGGAGGCGTGGGCCTCAGAATTACCTCATGTATTTCACAGCGTTGAGGACCACGTTCTTCCACCAAATCTGCAGTTGGCGCTCATCCTGACCGATGATGAGCGAGCAGCTCGCGAGCTTGGACATCTCTACGAGGGTCCTGTATACAGCCTTCCCGGCACCATGCAGTCAGGCGACAACTGGCGACCGGTGACTCTTACCTCAGAGCTCCTTCCTGAGGATCGCTGGCTGGAGGTGGCCCGAAAGCTTGGAATGCATGAGCCCCCCCTCCGCGAGACTTACCTTTAAAATTGAGGCTGCAGCTCATCAGAGCCCATGACCAAAGCCCTCTCTGGAATCCTATTCCACCATCTGCCTTCGTCTCAGCTCTTGGTAGAGATTACAGCTTTTCTCGAGGTCTTCATTAGTCCCATCCCCAATAATTTGACCGCTTTCGAAAACAAGAATCCGGTCAACAACACTCAAGGTGCTGAAGCGATGAGCGATGATAAAAACTGTTCGATTCTGTGCCAGTTCAACCACGGCCTGCTGGATGAGCGCTTCATTTTCAGAATCAAGCGCAGAGGCAGCCTCATCAAGCACAAGAATCGGAGCCTTCCGCAGAAAGGCTCGGGCAAGAGCTAATCTCTGCCGCTGCCCACCGGAAAGGCGTGTTCCTTTCTCACCGATGACTGTCTCGTAACCATTTTCCATGGCGGTAATAAAATCGTGAGCACGGGCTTGACCCGCCGCCTTGTAGACCTCCTCGTCCGTGGCATCAGAACGCCCCACCAGAAGATTATCCCTTACAGAGGCATTGAAGAGCAATGGCTCCTGTGGAACGAAGGAGATAGCATCGCGAAGTTCCTCCTGTCGCAGGGTCCGAAGGTCATGACCATCAATAGAGACCACTCCCTCGGTAGGATCATAAAAACGGAGGAGGAGGTTGATGAAGGAGGTCTTTCCTGCCCCGCTTGGCCCTACAATCCCCATGACTTCTCCTGGTCTGGCTTTCACTGTCACCTTGTCCAGGACCAGATCCTCTGCGTAAGCGAAGGACACCCCGTCAAACGCGATTTCGCCATTTACCTTGCCCAATTCGACAGGAACTTTCGGATCAAGAACCTCTGGATCCATCTTCGAAATTTCCTCCAGTCGATCCAGGGACGCCTCCATGCTTTTTAAATGCGTCGTGATCTTCCCCAGCTTCTTTACTGGCTCATAGCAGAAATACAGAGCACCAAGTAAGGGCACCATTTGCTGTATACCCACTGAATTTCTCCCAGCGTACACAATCACGATAGCAACGCTGATCGTGGCAACGAATTCTACCAAGGGAGCCACGGAGCGCTCGTATTTGAGCACCTTGAGCTGCCACCTCATCAACTC
>Ga0115012_10002736_pt1 | contig 10360 bp, 11 predicted proteins | sample TroAtlMetagenome_FD_88706 | JGI IMG/M metagenome (GOLD analysis project Ga0115012, IMG submission 88706) | Marine eukaryotic phytoplankton communities from Atlantic Ocean - Tropical Atlantic ANT10 Metagenome | ecosystem: Environmental > Aquatic > Marine > Oceanic | place: Tropical Atlantic...
AAATCACAGTTCAAATCATCAGTCATGATGAATAAAACATTCTTTTTGCTGTTTTGTAATAAGTCAGTTTTTTCAGTTTTACATGAAAAAATTAAACAAAAAATAGCAGTATAAATTAAAATAATTTTTCTCATAGTTTGAAATAATTTATATATGTATCTAAGTCTTTGTCTCCTCTGCCAGAACAATTAAATACAATAATATCATCTGTTTTAAAATTCATTTTCTCAAGTACAGCAAATGCATGTGAGGTCTCAATTGCAGGAATTATACCTTCCATTTGAGATAAATTAACTCCCCAGTTCATTGCATCTTTGTCATCAATGGAAATAAATTTAGCTCTCTTGGTTTTGAATAAATTAGCATGCATTGGTCCAATACCTGGATAATCTAATCCTGCAGAAATTGAATAAGGTTCAGTAATTTGACCATCATTGGTCTGCATTAGAAGAGTTTTTGCACCATGTATAATTCCCTCCGTTCCAAGAATTGAAGTTGCTGCACTTTCTCCGCTATTTACACCTTTTCCAGCAGCTTCTACGCATACTATATTAACATCCAATTCATTTAAAAAAGGGTAAAATAAACCAGCTGCATTACTTCCACCACCAACACAGGCAATAACATGTGTTGGTTTGTCAGTTTTTTCCATCTTAATTAATTGTTCTTTTGTTTCATATCCAATTACTGATTGAAATCTAGCAACCATGTCTGGATAGGGATGAGGACCCACGACAGATCCAATGATATAATGTGTGTCTACTGGATTTGCAATCCAGTCTCTTATTGCTTCATTTGTAGCATCCTTCAAAGTTCTACTTCCGGATTTTGCAGATCTGACTTTGGCACCAAGCATTTTCATCCTGGCTACATTTGGAGCTTGCCTTGAAATATCTATTTCGCCCATATAAACAACACATTCAATACCCATTAAAGCACAGACTGTTGCAGTTGCGACACCATGTTGACCTGCACCAGTTTCAGCAATTATCCTTTTTTTACCAAGTTTTTTAGCTAGGATAATTTGACCAATTGTATTATTTATTTTATGAGCACCTGTATGGCATAAATCTTCTCTCTTTAGATAAATTTTAGTATTGTATTTTTTAGAAAGCCTTTCAGCAAAATACAGTGGAGTTGGTCTGCCTACATAATCAGATAATAGGTTATTAAATTCTTTTTTAAACTCAGCCGATTCGACAATTTTTATATATTTCTTCTGTAATTCTTCAATATTTGGGTGTAGCATTTCTGGTATAAAAGCACCTCCAAAGTCTCCATAAAAACCTTCTTTATCAATATTATAATTTTTCATTGTTAAGATTTTTCAAAAATATTTTAATTTTTTTTATGTCTTTAGTTCCTGGACTTATTTCAAATCTACTATTAATGTCAACAGCAACTAAGCTCTTATTTTCTTTTTTGATTCTATTAATATTATCAATAGAATCTAAATCAATTCCACCACTAAGAAAAAATTTCTTATTGGTAAAATTTTTAATTATTTCCCAATCAAATTTTTTTCCAGACCCCCCAAATCCATAAGATTCTGTATCAAATAGAAAATAATCACAATTTCCTAAATACATGTCAGTTTTGTTTAAATCAAAATCATCCGAGATTCTGAAAGCTTTAATTACTTTAACGAGCTTAATCAATTGTTTGCATAATGAAGGCTTTTCATCACCGTGTAGTTGAACGTGAGTTAGATTGTATTTTTTGGTATAATTTATTATTGTTTCAAAGTCTTCATTTACAAAAACTCCAACCTTGTTTTTTGATAAATTAGATAAAATCAAGTCTTTATTAAAAAATCTTGGAGATTTATTGAAAAAAATAAAACCCATAAAATCAATCCCAATTTTATTTAATTTGGATATACTAGACTGATTATTTAAACCACAAACTTTAACTTTCATCTTTAATTTTTGATATAAAATTTGATAATTCCTTACCTGGATATTGACTTTTCATAAACCTTTCACCAATAAGAAACCCATCAAATCCATTATTTTTTAATTTATTTATTTCAACTGAGCTATTCAGACCACTCTCTGATATTTTTGTAAAACTTGATGGTATTTTGTTGATTAAATTTAAACTTGTCTCTATGTTTACATCAAAAGTTTTTAAATCTCTGTTATTGATTCCAATTATATCTATGGTTTCAATTGAAGACTTTTTTAACTCTTCAATTTCATGAATCTCAATTAATACCTCGAGTCCAATACTTTTTGCAAGATTTGATAGCTTTAAAATATCAGTATCATTTAGACATCCTGCAATAAGTAAAATAGCATCGGCACCAATAGATTTTGATTCTATTATTTGAAATTCATCAATAATAAAATCTTTTCTAAGAAGGGGTAATTTTGTTATTTTTCTTGCCTCTTTGAAATCCTCGACCGATCCATCAAAAAAGTTTTTTTCTGTTAAAAATGAAATTCCTACTGCTCCACCATGCTCATATCCATAAATTATATCTTTAGTGGACGTCAGATGGTTTATATCGGATTTTGACGGAGATTTTCTTTTATGTTCAGCTATGATTGCTATATCCTTATCTTTAATGCTATTCACTAAAGAATTAGTCTTGGTATTGAAGTAAATGGATTTTTCTAGTTTAGAAATTGAAACACTCTTTTTTAAGTATTCTAATTCCTCCTTTTTTTTCTTAATAATTTTAGATAAAATATCCATTTAAGCACCAATTAAGTTTATTAATGATTTATATGCCTTTCCGTTCTCTATTGATTCATTAGCAATTGAGATACACTCATCGATTTTTTTGCCAGTAATTGTTTGTATGGCTAGAGAAGAATTAGCAACAACTACATTTTTTTGACTTTTAGTTCCTTTTCCCGATAAGATATTCTTAAAAATATTTGCGGATTCTTTGATTGTTTTCCCACCTGAGATTTCTTCACTTGATGTTCTTTGAAAATTAAAGAATTTTGAGTCCGAAATGATCTCATGATTATTCGTTATTAATTTAAAATCATCAGTAAGAGAAATCTCATCATATCCGTCGAGAGCATATACAATTGAAAAATTAATTTTGGTGTTTTTAAAAATGTATCCATAAATCCTGGCTATTTCTAAATTATAAACACCTGTTAGTTGATTTTTTGGACGAGAAGGATTTACCAAAGGACCTAAAAGATTAAAAAATGTCTTGAATCCTAACTCTCTTCTTATGGGTGCAACATTTTTCATTGAAGGGTGGAATAATGGAGCATGTAAATAACATATATTAGATTTATCTAAACATTTTTTTAAATGAGATTCATTATTAGTGAATTTTACACCTAGATACTCCAAAACATTACTGGATCCACAATTTGATGATACACCATAATTTCCATGTTTTGTAACCTTGAATCCTGCGCCAGCTACTACAAAAGATGAAATTGTTGATATATTGAAAGTATCCTTACCATCCCCTCCAGTACCACAAAGATCTATAGCGTTAAAGTCATCAAAATTAATTTTTACACAAAGTTCTAGAAGAGCATCTCTAAATCCTTCCATTTCCTCTATCGATGGATTTCTCATTTTGAAAACTGTCATGAATGATGAAATTTCTGAATTTGAATACTTATTGGAATTGATCTCAATAAGTATTTTTTTTGCCTGATTATAATCAAGTTTATTGTACTCAAATAAATATTCTAAAATATCTTTCATTTTGCGTCAATCCAGTTTTTTAAAATTTCTTTTCCATATTCAGTTAGTATAGACTCAGGATGAAATTGTACACCCCAAACATTATAATTTTTATGTCTTAATGCCATCACATTTTTATTTTTATCATACGCTAGCGGAATCAAAGAATCACTTAAATCTTTTACTATCCAAGAGTGGTATCGGCCAACTTTAAATTTCATTGGAATTTTTTTAAATAATTGATCATTAGAAATGACTTCAATTTCAGTTGAAACACCATGAAAAACATCTTTTAAATTAAATAATTTTCCACCAAAAACTTCACCTATGGCTTGGTGTCCAAGACATACACCTAAAATACTTTTCTTATCGTAAAAATTTTCAATTATTTCTTTTGTCATACCAGCTTCCTCAGGAATTCCTGGACCAGGAGATATAAGAATTTTATCAAATTCTTTAACAAATTCTAATGATAAATTATCATTTCTTCTGACAGTAACCTCACAATCTAGATCCTCTAAATAGTGAACTAAATTATAGGTAAAAGAATCATAATTGTCTATAACTATTATTTTCATATATCTTCAGCTTTTTCAAGTGCTTTTAAAAGAGCACCAATTTTATTATAAACTTCATTTAATTCATTTTTTGGATTAGATTTTGAAACCACACCAGCTCCAGCTTGGAAATATAGATTTTGATTTTTGCTTAAAAAGGATCTTATAATAATTGCGTGATTAAAATTATTTTCAAAATCAATAAAACCTATTGCACCTCCATAGAATGATCTTGCGTGTTGTTCATATTTTTCAATAAGATTCATCGCCATATGTTTTGGTGCACCAGATAATGTTCCTGCTGGAAACGTACTGCCAATTATATCCTTAGATGAAGATTTTAGTTTCCCAGTTACTTTTGATACAAGATGAATTACATGTGAATAAAATTGAATTTCACGATTTTTTTCAACTACCACTTTCGAACATGACTTGCTTAAATCATTTCTAGCTAAATCTACAAGCATCATGTGTTCACTATTTTCTTTATCATCCTTAAAAAGTTTAATAGCTTTCTCAGAATCCAATGAATCATCGCCTGTTCTTTTGAAAGTTCCAGCTATTGGATGAATTTCAGCTTTTTGATCATTAACGACTAATTGAGCCTCGGGTGAACTGCCAAAAATTTTAAAATTTCCATAATCAAAATAGAATAAGTATGGTGATGGATTAATTGATCTCAATTGCCTGTATACACAAAACTCGTCACCAGAAAATTTTTGAGAAAATTTTCTTGATAAAACTATTTGAAATACATCCCCTCTATAACAATGTTTAATGCCTTTTTTAACAATTTTAATAAATTCTTCGTCATTCAAATTTGATTTTAATTTTCCTTCAAGCTTTAAACTAAATTCATTTATACTTTTCGTTTTTATTATTTTTTCAATATTATGAAGCTGATTTGAATCACCAGTTTGACTTATTAATGTCGCTTCGTTGTTAAATGTGTTAATGACTATAATTTCACTGTACAAAGAATAAAAAATTTCGGGGATGTCATCACCGAATGATTTATTATTAACCTGAATGTTTTCAAAAAACTTAACAGAGTCATAAGACATATAACCAAATAAACCTTTAGTGATAAATTTTTTATTTATTTTAACTTTTTCACTAATCTTAAACTTTTCCATAAAACCTGTTAGTTCTGAAAAAATATTTGAATCTGGATTCAATTTTTTTTCTTCACATCTCTTATCAGGAAATTCAGTGTAAAGAGTATTTTTTTTAACGAAAAATTTTGCAATTGGGTTACAGCATATGTATGCATAACTATTATCCTTAGCTATGTAGTCGCTACTTTCTAATAAAATAGTATTTGAAAATTGATCTCTCAATTTTAAGTAAATACTTACTGGTGTTATAGTATCGACTATAATTTTTTTATGTATAGAATTATAATTGTACATGTTAAAAAAAAAAGGCTTGTCACATTGACAAGCCTTAATTAAATTCTTTTTAAAACAAAATCAATGTAATAACTTATTTAAATTAGACCACCACCAAAGATTTTGATTTTTTAATTTCATGTCCCAAATATAATTTTTTTTCAATAAAAATCATATTAATGATATTTTTTTGATATTGTTTTTTTATTTTCATTTTTAAATTCAATAAATGAATCTTAATTCACTAGAATGGAAAGAAAAGATGGAAGCTGATTCAAACTCAGTTTGTATTGATGTAAGAACAACAGAAGAATTTGTAGAAGGTCATATTCATTCATCTAAAAATATTGATTTTTATGATGCTGCAAATTTTGTAAGTTTTTTAAATGATTTAGATAAAAAAAAATCATATTATGTCTATTGCAGATCTGGAAAGCGAAGTTTTTCTGCTTGTGAAATTATGAAAGAATTAGGATTTACAAATTTGTACAATTTAGAATCAGGATATTTAGATTGGGTTGCATGTGGTTATGAAACAGTTAGATAGAATAAGATATTTTTTCGAAAAATATGGTTTTAAGGTATGTTCAAGACTTGCAGATTTTTTGGGCATAAGATCTAAACATGTAAGATTATTCTTTATATACAGTAGTTTTTTTAGTCTTGGTTTTGGATTTCTCGTATATCTTGTACTAGCTTTTTGGATGAAAATTAAAGATATAGTATCTTCGAAGAGATCTTCTGTTTTTGATCTTTGAAATTTTAAAAAACAAATAATTCTAAAAATTTTTATGAAAAAAATATTCCTTTTAACTTTTTTTACCCTATTTACTTTACCACTTTCTTCACAAGAAAAAGGTTTAGATCAAAAAATAGATGAAGCATTTCAACCAGTCTCTGATTTTTTTAATGATGTAATTTTCTTTTCAATTGGAGAAAATCCTTTTGTAATCTATTTATTGGTTGGTAGTGCAATATTTTTCACCTTATACTTTGGATTTCCAAACATAAAATATTTCATGACTTCAATTAGGGTAGTTAGCGGTAAATATGATGAAGTTGAAAAAGATGAATCTTCATCAAATGATGGGGAAGTATCACATTTTCAGGCTTTAACTACAGCAGTTTCTGGAACAGTAGGAAATGGTAACATAGCAGGAGTTGCTTTAGCAATTGCACTTGGAGGTCCAGGGGCAACTTTTTGGATGATCGTATGTGGTTTGATGGGTATGTCATTAAAATTTGTTGAGTGTACACTGGGTGTACACTACAGAGATGTTGATGAAAATGGTGTAGTATATGGTGGTCCAATGTACTATTTAACGAAAGGTTTGAAAGAAAAGGGCTTTGCAACACTTGGTAAAATTTCAGCTATTTTCTTTGCAATTTTCTGTATTGGGGGATCTTTTGGTGGAGGAAATGCCGCTCAAGCAAATCAAGCTGCATTAGTTTTAAAAGATTTATTAGGTTTTGAATCTGCTTTTTCTGGCGCCGTGATTGGTATAATATTAGCTCTAGTTGTTGGTGTTATTATAATTGGAGGTATCAAAAGAATTGCTTCTGTAACTGAAAAAATTGTTCCTTTTATGGCCCTGCTCTACATTGTTGCTTGCTTATACATTCTATTAATCAATTTTAGTTTTCTTGACGATGCAATTACTTTGATTGTAAAAGAAGCATTTAATCCAACCGCTATTGGTGTTGGAGGAGTTATAGGAGTATTGATGGTAGGTTTTAGAAGAGCAGCTTTTTCTAACGAAGCTGGAGTTGGTTCAGCATCAATAGCTCACTCAGCTGTAAAAACAAAATATGCAGCTTCAGAGGGACTAGTTGCATTACTTGAGCCTTTTATTGACACTGTAGTTATTTGTACACTTACAGCTTTAGTGATAATTACTTTTAATTCAACTGGAGTTTTTGCTTATGGAGGAGAAGGTGGAGTAATGATTGATGGAGTAATGTATGAAGGTGCAGGAATTACATCAAAAGCTTTTGCTGAATACATTCCATTTTCAGATGTGTTTTTAACTGTTGCTGTTGTTCTGTTTGCAGTTTCAACGATGATTTCATGGTCATATTATGGTTTGCAATCATGGAAATATTTATTTGGTAGAAGCGCAAAGTCAGATTTAACATATAAGTTATTATTTTTGTTATTTGTTATCATTGGTTCTGCAGCTAGCATGAATTCAATATGGGCATTTTCGGATGCCATGATTTTTGCAATGGTATTTCCAAATATGGTTGGATTATACATTTTGTTCCCAGTTGTTAAGGAACAATTAACAAAATATTTAGATGCAATAAAATAGATTATATATGAAGATTAAAAGTGAAATAGAAAACATATTTGACACTAAAGAGTCTCTAAAAATTATTCGTGAGAGTGCAAGGGATTTTGCCCTTCAATATATTAAACCATATGTTTTGGATTGGGATGAAAATCAACATTTTCCTAAAGAAGTTTTAAACAAAGCTGGAGAATTTGGTTTTATGGGTATGATTGTTCCTGAAGAATATGGAGGCTCCGGTTTAGGTTATCACGAATATGTAGCAGTAATTGAGGAAATATCCAAAATTGACCCATCTATCGGTCTATCATTAGCTGCACACAACTCCTTGTGTACTAATCATCTTCTAAAGTTTGGTAATAAAAATCAAATTAAAAAGTGGTTACCTGGACTTGCATCTGGAAAATTAGTAGGAGCTTGGGGATTAACTGAGCCAAACACAGGATCAGATGCAAGTAAGATGGCTTCAACTGCTTGTAAAAAAGGAAATAAATGGATATTAAATGGAACGAAGAATTTTATTACTCATGGAAAATCTGGTGATTTAGCAATAGTAATATTTAGGACTGGTCCAGTTGGAAAAAAAAATAATGCAACTGCGTTTATGATTGAGAAAGGAACTAGAGGGCTTTCAGCAGGTAAAAAAGAAAATAAGCTTGGAATGCGTGCATCAGAAACCGCAGAAATGATATTTGATGAGTGTATTGTAGATGATTCGCATAGAATAGGAGAAGTTGGAGATGGATTTAAACAATCTATGAAGATTTTAGATGGTGGAAGAATTTCTATTGCTGCTTTATCATTAGGAATTGCAAAAGGAGCTTATGAAGCTGCACTTAAGTACTCAAATGAAAGAATACAATTTGGCAAACCTATTAGTTCATTTCAAGCTATATCATTTAAACTTGCAGAAATAGCCACTGAAATTGAAGCATCAGAGTTACTGATTCATAAAGCTTCCCACATGATAAATAACTCCAAGCCTGTAACTGAGATTAGCGCAATGTGTAAGCTATTTTCATCTGAAGTCTGTGTTAAAGTATCTAGTGAAGCAGTACAAATATTTGGAGGATATGGATATATTAAAGATTTTCCAGTAGAAAAATTCTACAGAGACTCAAAGCTATGTACAATTGGTGAGGGAACTAGTGAAATCCAAAAACTAGTGATTTCTAGAAAAATTTTATCAAAATAAATTCTTTTTTCCATTTAAATATTATATTTGCTCCGCTAAATAATTTTTATGTTAATAATTCCAGTTAAAGAAGGAGAAAGTATAGACAAAGCAATCAAAAGGTTCAAAAGAAAATTTGATAAGACCGGCAAGCTTAAATCTGTTCGTGAAAGACAATCTTTCACAAAACCTTCTGTAAAGCATAGAAATAAAATTATCAAAGCTTCTTACATCCAAAAATTAAGAGATAAAGAAGCAAACCTTTAATCCATTATTTTTTATCCATTATTTTTGCATTAAACACTTAATATGTTGTTTAATAAGTTCAAAGATTATTTGAGTTATGAAAAAAACTTTTCTATAAATACAATTACAGCTTATTTAAAAGATATAAATGACTTTCAAAATTTTTTAATTGATAATGGAACAAAAATTTCTAAAGAGATAAATTACTCTTTTGTAAGGCAATGGATAGTTATTTTATCTGAGAAAAAATATTCAAAAATTTCAATCAATAGAAAAATAGCTTCATTAAAATCATATTTTAATTTCTTAGTTAACATAGGAAAAATTAATACCTCTCCTCTTAAAGGACATAAGAATTTAAAGAGTTCTTCGAAAATTGTTATTCCATTTTCAGAAGATGAAATGGATAAAGTCTTCGATAACTTTGAGTCTTCTAACATAAATAATCGTGATAAACTTATTATTGAAATTTTTTATTCAACTGGTATAAGACGTGAAGAGTTAATCAATATTAAGATAAAGAATATATCCTTTGAAAGGAAAGTGATTAAAGTTGTTGGTAAAAGAAATAAGGAAAGGATGATTCCAATGTTACCAAATCTATCATCAAATATATTGAATTATATAGATGAAAAAGATCCCAAAATCTATCTTTTTGAATCATCTAAATCAAAAAAATTGAGCATATCAACAATTTATAGAATCGTTACTAAGTACTTTAGAAGTGTATCATCAAAAGTAAGGATTAGTCCACACGTATTAAGGCATACATTTGCAACTCACATGCTAAATAAAGGAGCAGACATTAATACAATTAAAGAAATTTTAGGTCATGCATCATTATCTTCAACTCAGATTTATACGAAAATTAAATTACCAAAAATTGTTAGCGACTATAACAAAAGTCATCCTAGAGAAATTGATTAAAATAAAAATCCAATATTATTGATTTAAAAAAAATATTTAAATACATTTGCGAACGCTGAAATCGCCGATGTAGCTCAGCTGGCTAGAGCAGCTGATTTGTAATCAGCA
>Ga0115012_10002737_pt1 | contig 10355 bp, 11 predicted proteins | sample TroAtlMetagenome_FD_88706 | JGI IMG/M metagenome (GOLD analysis project Ga0115012, IMG submission 88706) | Marine eukaryotic phytoplankton communities from Atlantic Ocean - Tropical Atlantic ANT10 Metagenome | ecosystem: Environmental > Aquatic > Marine > Oceanic | place: Tropical Atlantic...
AACGTTTTCAAATCAGATGCTTAAGATTGTTAATGAATAAATTTGATCAATGGATAGAAGGTTATCCCGATTTCCCTAAAAAGGGCATATTGTTCAGAGACATAAGTCCTTTATTGGCGAGCCCAGAAGGTATGAGATTGTTAAAGAAAGAATTCGTAGAGCTGATTTTAGACTTTAAACCAGATCTAATAGCTGGAATAGATGCTAGAGGGTTTCTTTTCTCTTCCTTGATTGGCGAAGCAATGAACATAGGTACTTTAATGATTAGAAAATCAGGTAAGTTACCTGGAGAGGTCGTAGAGAGAAGCTATGATCTAGAATATGGGTCCAATACTCTTGCAATGCAAAGGATAGATAACCTTAAAGGCAAGAAAGTCTTAATAATTGACGATTTACTTGCCACTGGAGGCACTATGAAGTGTGCAAAAGATCTAATTGAATCACAGGGAGCATTGGTTTGTGGATGCGCTGTTGTAGTGGAACTCAGTTTCTTGAAGGGTTCTGAGCTTTTAGAGTGCCCAGTTGTTAGTTTGACCTCTTATGAAGATTAAATTTAAAAAATCTGAAACACTGATTATTATTGCTTTGGAAGACGAATGTCCTAGAGAATTAATGAAAGGTTGGAGAGTAGTTTATTCCGGGATTGGTAAAGTAAATGCTCTAATTAGCCTTAGTGGGGCTGTCTCAGAAGAAAGACCAAAAACGGTTATTAACTTTGGAACAGCTGGATCAATAGATCCAAGTTTGCAAGGTTTAAAAGAAGTAACTACCTTTAAACAAAGAGATATGGATGTTCGCCCTCTTGGTTTTAAAGTAGGAGAAACGCCTTATGATGATATTAATGATATTAGTTTAGGAAGACCTGGGTTAAGTTGTGGAACGGGAGATAATTTTGTATCTTCAACCCAAAACATTGATACTGATTTATTTGATATGGAAGCTTATGCGATTGCCAAATTCTGTCTTCTAAATAAATTAGAATTTCATTGTTATAAGTTTGTTAGTGACAACGCAAATGATGAGGCAGCTGAAGATTGGAAAGACAATGTATCAAAAGGAGCGAAGGAATTTAAGCAATTAATTGGGTAGATAATATGAAAAAATCACTTCTTTGGTTTGCTTACTTCTTAATTTATACAACTCCAATACAGCTTTTTTTCTGTTTTTGGGTATATTCTTTCTTATTTTCAGCTGAATACAGCCTTCTTTCTTTTAGTACTTCTGAATTTTTGGATCTTACTTTTCTTAAACCTATAAAGACCTGGATCTATTCATGGTTCTGGAACGATTTCCTGGATCTTGTATGGTCTTTACCTGCTGCAATAATGGTAACTTTAAAGTTAATAATTAATACCTGGTTGGGGCTTTGGCTATTGCCTATAGCTAAACGATTGAATGGATAAGGACGCCTTTGCTAGTTCAATCACCATTGATGTCTTCAAAGACGAATATAAATCAGATTTTGAAACTTTAAATCTTCAATGGATTACAAAATATTTCAAAATTGAAGAAGAGGACACAAGAATATTAAAAAATCCTAAATCTTATGTAATAGATGGAGGAGGACAAATTTTCTTTGCTGTAAGAGATGGCAAAGCGATAGGTACTGCAGCAATGGTCTTAACTAAAGAAAGAATTTTTGAACTATCTAAGATGGCTGTTGATTCTAGCTATCAAGGTCTTGGTATAGGACGAATGTTGATAAATGAATGCATAGATTTTGCAAAACGCAAAAGAGCAGATGAAATTTATTTAATTACTAATGACATATTATTACCAGCATTAGAACTTTATAATTCTTCAGGTTTTGAATTAGATGAAGATTATGATGATAATAGATATGAAAGGGGTAATACTAAAATGAAACTATTACTTAAATAAGGAGAGAGTTATGGATTTAAATTTAGAAGGAAAAAGAGCAGTAGTGACCGGTGCAAGTCTTGGTATAGGAGAAGCTTCAGTAAAAATGTTAGCTGACCATGGTGCTAATGTTAGTTTTTGCGCAAGAAGTAAGGAAGCGGTGGATGCTCTATCAGCACAAAAAGTTAAGAGTGGTTCAATAAAGGGTTTCGAAGCAGACATGGGTGATAAGAAATCTACAGAAGGTTTTATAGAAGCTGTACTTTCTGACGGGCCTGTAGACATATTAGTTAATAATGTAGGGGCTTCACCTTCTAGAAACTTCTTATATATGACAGATGAAGATTGGCAGGAACTACATGAACTTAATCTCTTATCGGCAGTAAGGTGTACAAGAGCTTTTTTACCTCACATGAGAGAGAATAAGTGGGGAAGGGTTGTCATGATTTCCAGTTCTGCAGGAAAATACCCTAGTGCAGCTTTAATAGATTATGGAGCAACAAAAGCAGCTATGATCTCAATTTCTAAATCATTAGCAAAGAAGTATGGTTCGGATGGAGTTCTAATTAATTCCGTTTTACCTGGTTTGATTCATACTGCTATGTGGGAAAGAGCTGCCACAGAGATAGCAGAAGCCACTGGTGGAAAAATGGAAGATGTAATCAAGGGAAATGGCAAGTCCGTTCCTGTAGGTAGGTATGGAACCTCTGAAGAGGTGGCTTCTCTAGTTACTTTTCTATGTTCAAATGCTGCTTCTTATATAAGTGGAACTTCAATAGAGGTTGATGGAGGTCAATCTGGTCACATTTAATGGACTCATATAAAGGTTCTTGTCACTGCAAGAAAGTAACTTTTAGTTTTACTTCTTCTAATATTTTAGAAGAAGTTTATAAATGTAATTGCACTCTTTGTGTTAAAAAATCCATTATCATGAAATCAATTCCTAAAAGTGCATTTATATTGGAATCTTCACCAGAACTTTTAAGAGAATATATGTGGAATAAAAAAATTGCTAAACATTACTTTTGTAACGAGTGTGGTGTGTACACACATCATATTAGAAGAAGGGACCCTGAACAGATTAGTGTAAATTTAATGTGCGTTGATGATATATTTATACCGGAAAATACAGTTATCAATCTTATAGATGGAGCTAGTCACGATTAATTAATTATGTTGATAAAAAAGAAAAAGAACCACCTTCTGCTGAAAGCATGCTTAATGCTATCGCTAGTAGTGTTTAGTTCCTACTTAGTAGTTGATTTAGGTATTCTTTCATTAATTATAGAATCTGATAGAAGCAAGATTTCACTAATAATTCTATCGATATATGTTTTCGCTTGTGCACATTGGTTTTACATATCAATAAATCTAGATAAAGAAATTTCTAGTTTAGAGAATACAAATAACCCAACTCTAATAAGGTCCTTTGTTGATAAAGCTTCTGAAGAAGGTTCTTATGACTGCAAGAATAACCTAGATCTTTTGCAAGATGAGTTATCAAATAGACATGCTTTAGGTTATCTGGCTGTAGATATTTTGCTTAAGTTAGGATTAACGGGAACTGTCATTGGTTTTATATTAATGTTACTTCCAATTGGAGAAATAACAGATTTTGATCCCCAAATTTTACAAAAATTATTAGGCACAATGAGCGGTGGTATGGCTGTTGCTTTATATACCACCTTAACCGGTCTAGTCACTAGTATGCTTTTAAAGTTTCAGTACTTTTTATTAGATTCTGATCTTAGTAATACCATAAATTATTTAGCATCTAAATTTATTGATGAAAAATAAGATTTTCCATAAATACGAAGAGCAGGACGTCTTTACCGATCTTCTTTTTAACGCTCTTCTAGGTTTCGCTTTTATGTTTGCAATAGCTTTCATGTTGATTAATAGCTCAGATGAATCAGGCAATATAGACACCAAAGCTGAAGTACTTATATCCGTTCAATGGCCTGATGAACATCCAGATGATGTTGATGCAGTTGTGGAGGATCCTCAAGGAGGTTTGGTTTGGTATCATAATCGTGATTCAGGACTAATGCACCTCGATAGGGATGATAGGGGCAACCTAGCAGATAATATTAATGTAAGCGGTGAAGTTATTTCTAATCCCATAAATCAGGAAACAGTTACTGTAAGAGGTTTGCAATCAGGTGAATATGTAATAAATCTACTGCATTATAAATCCAATTTTAAAGATCCATTGCCTGTTACGGTTAAAGTTGAGAAACTAAATCCAACTGTCGAATTAATTTATTATGGAGAGCATTTCTTAAATGGTGTTGGTGATGAAAAAACAGCATTAAGGTTTTTAGTTGATGGAGAGAAAAATATAAAGAGTCTCAATCAAATGCCTAAGAAGCTCTTAACTAAAGCCTTGAATAGTTCTAAATAAAGATGTTAGAAGAGCGTCTTTTCCTAATCCTTTCCTACCTCTTAATAGCTAGTTTGTTGCTCCTTTTTTGTTTTTTTACTCCCTTTAGTAGAAAAGCAAAACTAACGGGGATATTTGTAGTAGCAGCTTTTTACTTTGCGAGTTGGAATAGTTATATAAATATTCTTGGATGGCCTTCAACAGAAGATTTACCAGATAAATTCAGAATTAGCTGGGTTGTTATCCAAGAACCAAGTAAGGGAGATAGAAAAGAAGGGGGCTTATATTTATGGATAAGAAAACTAAATGAAGTAAATACCCCTTATGGTGTACCAAGATCGTATAAGCTTAATTGGAATGAAGAGAATCATAAGGTAGCTCAGGCAGCTCTTCATAAATTAAAAGAAGGTGAACAATTGAACGGAACAAAAACTTACGGGGTCTTGGACAAAGAAAATGAAGGCAATAAGGCTAACCAATACAAATCCGAGGATGGAGAACTAGAGGAGGGAAGGCCTTCATTTGAATTCGTTGAAGTCGCCCCTCCTGAATTACCTGCTAAAAAGAAAATTTAAAATTATTCTTCTTCAACACCAAACCAGGTGTATTGAGGTGCTTCCATATTTCCTAAAGCAACCTCTCTATCTTCATGAGCTCTAGCTTTTACGTAATGATGAATGTTTTCTACTTCTTGTTCTGTTAAAACATCAGAAAAAGAAGCCATTCCATTACTAGCAAGCAATCCTTCTAATACGATTTGATTAAAAGCATCATGCACTCCCGCCGACATTTTTCTTAAGACAGGAATTCCTCCTGCAGATTTAACTATAAATCCATGACAAACAGCACAGTATTGGTTGTAATTACTTTCACCATTTCTTATTTCTTCAACACTGGCGTTAAGTAGTTTTTGTTCAGGTATGGTGTTATCCCTTACATTTGGAATTGGAAGAGTTTTATCGCCTCCAAGCTTGAATACAAGCAATCTTCCAAAGTTATTGTAAGTAAGAGAAGCTTGAATCTCTATCGGAGGAAGTGGTTCTCCTCCAAAAAGATCGCCTCCTCCAGATCCTGTCAGAATTGATACATATTGTTCTCCATCAACCTCAAAGCTAATAGGTGGGGCTAACATTGAAGTATAGGTATTAAACTCCCACAATCTTTCTCCTGTTTCTTTATCATAAGCAGAGAACATTCCTAGAGCATCGCCCTGGAATACTAGACCGCCAGCAGTAGCTAAGACGCCTCCATTCCAGTAATGCGGAATAGGCACTGACCATTTTGTTTCACCAGTTAAAGGGTCAAATGCTTTTAGAAAGCCACCCGGCTTCGGTTGAGATTCTAAATTATTCAAAATATTTTGGGCTAAAGAGCTCATTTCTATACCCATATTCCAGCCTCCAGGGTTTCTTTTATAAACCCCAGTTTTTTTATAGTCTTCTTGTATCGCGTAAAAGAAAGGATTCTCTTGGGTAGGAATATAAGCAAGCCCAGCATCTAAATCAATGGACATGGCTTGCCAATTATGAGCACCTAAAGGCCCAGGTAACACCCAAGCACCACTGTCTGAATAATCAACTTCAGGATTTTCAACAGGTCTTCCCGTTTCTAGATCTACATGAGTAGCCCAAGTGACTGCTGCAAAAGGATGTGCTCTAAGAACTTTCCCATTTGTTCTATCTATTACATAGAAAAAACCATTCTTAGGAGCTTGCAGAAGAACTTTCTTCATTTCTCCATCAATATTCATGTCGGCTAAAGCCATGTCTTGTACAGCTGTGTAATCCCAATTATCTTCTGGAGTTGTCTGGTAATGCCATTTATAAGTTCCAGTATCTGCATCTAAAGCTACGATTGAAGCTAGAAATAGATTGTCTCCTCCGCCAGGAGATCTAATCTCTCTTGTCCAAGGAGAGCCATTTCCTACGCCAAGATAAATGTTGTTGAAGTCAGGATCATAAACAATTGAATTCCAAACTGTTCCTCCACCACCAAACTCCCACCAATCAGTTCCTTTCCATGTTTCTGCAGCCATTTCCATTGCAGGGTCTTCAAAACCTAAATCAGGGTTACCTGGAACTGTAAAGAAACGCCATACTTGATCTCCTGTTTCAGTGTCATAGGCTGTTACATAACCTCTAACACCGTATTCTGCGCCTCCGTTACCAATGTATACTTTGCCTTTTGCAACTCTAGGAGCACCAGTAATAGTATAGGATCTAGTTCGATCAATAATGGTGTCTACTTCCCAGACAACTTCTCCCGTTTCAGCGTTTAAAGAAAATAATCTTCCATCCAAGCTCGCTGAAAAAACTTTACCGTTATATACAGCTACTCCTCTATTTACAATATCGCAACAAGCTTTTCTGGCCCATTCTCCGGGCACTTTAGGATCAAATGTCCATATAGTTTCTCCAGTAAGAGCATCAACAGCATAGACCCTACTCCAAGTGCTTGTAAAAAACATAATTCCATCAACCACAATAGGAGTGGCTTCTAATGCTCTATTCGTTCCCATATCTTTAGACCAAACTAATCCAAGATCTGAAACAGTTTCTTTGTTAATTTGACTTAAAGGAGAAAATCTCTGTTCTTCGTAAGTTCTTCCGTGTGCAAGCCAATTTCCAGGTTCACTTTCAGCTTCTAAGATTCTTGCATCATCTATTAAGCCTATATTAGTAGAGCCGGAAACAGAGTTTATTGATCCATCTGTTGTATCATCATTTCCGCTACAAGCAATAGATAAAAATGCTATTCCCGATAATGCGACTATGATTCTAAATTTCTTTGTTTTTAAGATTTTCATAACTTCCTCAATATTTATTGATTAAATTAAAAAGATATCGTCTATTTAATATCTCTAAAATTTGGTTTTCTTTTTCCTAAAAAGGCAGTAACACCTTCTTTAAACTCTTCTCTATCTAGTAAAACTCTTTGGGTATCTCTTTCGTAATCTAATTGTTCATCGAGAGATCCAGAAAGTGCTTTGAAGTGTGCCTTAGAAACTTCTTTAAGACCTTTAATTGCTCCATCTGCAAGCCTATCTGCTAATTTGTGTGCTTCACTCATTAGCTGATCATCAGGATAGTAATCCCAAATCAAACCCCATTCTTTGGCCTGCTTGGCAGAAACATCATCGCCTAACAAACCCATTCCATTTGCTCTTGCTCTGCCCACGAGATTAGGTACAAACCAAGATGCTCCTACATCAGGAATAATACCTAAATTTGGTCCAAAGACTAATTTAAATTTAGCAGATTCTGAAGCAACAACTATGTCTCCAGAAAGAGCCAAACCCACTCCTCCACCAGCAGCTATACCATTTATTGCAGTTATCACAGGTTTATCTATTGAAGTTATTAACCGTATTAGAGGATTAAATCCTATCTCCATGCTGTTAGCGCCAGCTTCACCTCCAGTCATACCTTCTTCGCTTGGCCAACCTCCATTAGCTAAATCTGCACCAGAACAAAATCCTCTTCCTTCTCCGGTAATTATTATTACTCTTGAATCCTTTTCTTTTTCTATTTCTTGAAAAGTTTCATAAAGACCCATAATTAAGTCTCTATTCATAGCGTTTAGAACTTCAGGTCTATTTAATGTTAAGACCATAACACCGTTGTCTTTTAAATCTTTTGTAATTGCATTATTCATAATTTAATCAAATTGTTTTTCCGTGCTGGCAAACAGGAAATAAAAGATTCCTCCAAAAAAGGTTATTCCAGCAACTACATAAAATACCATATCCCATGAATTTGTAACATCAAGAATTACCCCTGTCAAAATACCACCCACTAGTCCTGGTAAAGCAGCAATCATGTTTGTTATGCCCATTAGTCTTCCTGTATGTTTGGGTCCTATATCAGCATGATTGACAATGAAGCCCCCTGCACCAAATCCACCAAAAACATTTCCTAAGCACATAATTGCAATTATTCCTGCAACGCTTTCAAGTTCAGGAACTAAGCATAAGCAGATACCGCTACCGCCAAACGCTATAGAATTACAAAGTTTTCTAACTGTTATTAGTTTTATGCCCTTATTTGTTAGATAGTCTGCGAAATAACCACCTATATTAAGAAACAAGAATGAAGTTATGTGTGGAAGCATTGCTAGTATTCCAACGGCAGCCATAGGCACTCCTAATCCATCTTTAATAAAGATAGGGAGCCAAGATAAGAAAACAAAAAGACTATAGTTATTACAGAAGTGAGCTACTGCTATAGCCCAAAGAGGTAAATTAGATCTCCACTTCGAGAAGGCTAATGTTTCTGCCTTTTCTGATGCAGGTGCGTTCTCAGTAATAAACTCCAATTCATCAGAAGAAATATTTGGATCCTCTTTAGGAGATGATTGAACAATTCTATGCCAGAACAAATACCAAATAAAACCTAATCCTCCATAAAGATAAAATGCCCATTCCCAACCCCATCTTAAAATTATGATGGGAGTAACTACTAAACCAAAGATAGTGCCAATAGGAATAGCACTATTTGTTAACGCAACTGATCTTGCTCTTTCACTAAAGGGGATCCACCTAGCATATAGGCTATGCCAAGCGGGGAAAGTGATGCCTTCTCCTAACCCCATACCAACCCTTGCGATTATTAGAGCCATAAATCCTCCATAAAAAGCCCAAGGAGTAATTAAAGTGAATAAAGACCAAACGACTAAACCAACTCCTAAAACTATTTTTGCACCTATTCTGTCAGACAATAACCCTCCCCAGATTTGGGTAACCATATAACCAATATAGAAACTTCCTAAGACAATACCTTTTTGTGTCTCAGACCAGCCAGCCTCTTCACTCATAGGAATTATTGCAAGTGATATTACTACTCTATCTATATAACAGATAAATACTGCTGCAACAGTTAAAGCAATGACTTTAAATCTTTGTGGCATTAGGCCTCCTCCCCATTTATTCCCATAAGATAACCTTTTCTGTTTAGAATTAGTATCTAAATATAGTTTATATATGATAAGTTAGTTTAATAAAAGGAGAGCTTAATTTTGAAAGATTCGCAGCATTTATTTGAAGGCTTAAAGGTTGTAGATGCTGCCAGTTTTATTGCAGGACCTTCGGCTGCAACAATAATGGCAGATTTTGGAGCTGAAGTTATCAAGATTGAACCACCTGAAGTCGGCGACAGTTTAAGGTGGTTAATTACCAATGGCAGAATGCCAGAAGGCAAAGAGAATTATTGTTGGGAATTAACTTCTAGGAATAAGAAAAGCTTATCTTTAAATCTAAAAGAACCTGAGGCTTTAAAGATACTTCAAGATTTAGTTATCTCGGCAGATGTTTTTGTTACAAATATGCCTTTTCCAGTTAGAAAGAAATTAAAGATCACGGCTGAAGAAATATGCCCACTAAATGAAAGACTTATTTACGCTTCTTTAACTGGCTACGGAGAAGTAGGGCCTGACGCAGATAGAACTGCCTACGATTCAATGGCTTGGTGGGCAAGAAGCGGTTTAATGGATTGGGTCAGGCCTTCAGATAATTCACCTGTTGCTTGGTCTACTCCTGGAATGGGAGATCATCCTACAGGCATGGCCTTGTACGGCGCTATTGTTACAGCTTTGTACAAAAGACAATTAACTGGGAAAGGATCGGAAGTTTCAACATCTCTAATGGCTAATGGTGCATGGGCTAATGGAGTATTTATCCAAGCAGCCTTGATGGGAGTAGAATTTGCTGACAGATCAGAACCTCTTCCAAGACACCCCTTCTATGATTTTTATAAGACAAAGGATAATAGAGAGTTTGCACTCGGATTAATTAATGCAGAAAGAGAGTGGCCTAAATTAGCTAAAGCAATCAAGAGAGTTGATCTTTTAACTGACCCGAGATTTGAAGGAGACGATTTAATAGAAAACGCTAAAGAGCTAAAAGCAGAACTCCAGTCTGAGTTTTCAAAGATGACTTTAGATGAGATAAATAAGCTTCTTAGACCTACAGGAGCCACTTATGGTGTCTTGGGGAGGACTGTTGATCATGAGCATGATCCGCAATTCCTAGACACTGAAACTTTAGTTCCTCTTGAGCATGAATCATTTTCAAAGCTTCTTACAGTAAATAGCCCGTTTCAGATAGATGGTGAAGATA
>Ga0115012_10002739_pt1 | contig 10352 bp, 15 predicted proteins | sample TroAtlMetagenome_FD_88706 | JGI IMG/M metagenome (GOLD analysis project Ga0115012, IMG submission 88706) | Marine eukaryotic phytoplankton communities from Atlantic Ocean - Tropical Atlantic ANT10 Metagenome | ecosystem: Environmental > Aquatic > Marine > Oceanic | place: Tropical Atlantic...
AACCAGTGCCGCAAGGCTTCCCGGTTCGATTCCGGGTATCCCTACCAAACTTTTAACTAAAGTGGGATTAAGATTTTAAAATGGAACTAAATGACGAAATTACAATACCAGCAAAATTGGAATTAGTTTACAAATCTTTAAATGATCTTGAGGTATTAAAATCATGTATACCTGGTTGTGAAGAACTTATTGAAGAAGATGATGGCAAATTATCTGCAAGAGTTGTTTTGAAAATTGGCCCTATCAAAGCTAAGTTCAAGGGAAAGGTTACTTTAGATTTATCAAATGGTCCTACAAAATATTCGCTTACTGGAGAAGGTGACGGTGGTGTTGCTGGATTTGCTAAAGGCGGTGCAGATGTTGAGTTGATCGAAGATAGTGACCAAACTATCTTAAAGTATGTAGCCAAGAGTGAAGTTAAAGGAAAAATTGCTCAACTTGGGAGCCGATTGATCTTGAGTACAGCAAAAAAACTATCTAAAACTTTTTTTGAAAATTTCAAACAATATATGCAGAAAGATCAAAAATAAATTATTAATCAACCTAAAACAGACATACTGCTTTCCTGGTTGATTTTTCTATTTCTTGAATAAAAATTTAAATTTATATCTTTATTAATATATTTTAGATTTATACTAAGTGGCTCTTTATCATGATCATTACCTCTCTCACAATATTCAATTAATTCAGACATTAATACACCCGCAACCGGGGCGTTTTTAAATTGATTTCCACTAGTACCAATTGCCATGTAAAAACCTGGTAAATCTGATTTATCATAAATTGGTATCCAGTCATCTGTAACATCATATAATGAAACAACACCTTTTACATTAGATGAAATAGGCAAGTCAGGATATCTTTGCGCTTGACGCAATACCTGAGTTTGCCATTGATCCGTAAAATTTTCATCCCAGTTATCAGGGTCTACAAATATTCTTTCATCGCATTCAGGGTCTTCACTTCCAATTAAAATATGATTTCCTGTTTCAGGTCTGCTATAACATCCTATATCACCGTCAGACACTACAAATGCATCTTTCTCATAATTAAAGTTATCTGGAGAGGATACGTGAGATACTTCTACTTTTAATGCTTTAGTTTTAATATTCATTGTCTTTTCAACTTCAGCCATTTGATTGATTTTCATTGAATGAGGGCCTGCAACATTTATAACAACTTTAGAATGAATTTTACTACCATCTGACAACTCAACTCCGGCAGCTCTATTATCTTTTTTTATTATGCTGACCACTTCTTTATTAAATAAAAACTTCCCTCCCTTTTTCTCGGAGGCAACCTGCAAATTATACGCGGATAATTTTGGATCATTTACATAACCGGCTGTTGGGAAAAAGATAGCGCCTTTAAGCAATTCATTTTCATGCGTACCAAATTGATTGTCAGATGGAGCTTTTACAGGTGCATATTTATGAACATCTACTATAGGCAAATTCGATTTAATGTCATTCGGGCTCCAAAGTTCAAAAGGAATGTTAAGTTCTTTAGCTCTTTTGATTATAGTATCTAAGTATCTATTCTCTTCTGTTCTATAAATCATACAACCACTTTCAACAAATTTTGCAAAATCATGTTCAGCTGATAATTCTAAATAATTGTTCCAATTTTTCCAATAATGATAACCCTCATAAGCCATGGCACAGCCATCAAAAGTAGAATAATGAACTCTTATAATAGCACAAGATGCTGATGTTGAACCATAACCTGATTCAGGGTTTTTATCGATATTTAGAGTTTTCCACCCTTTTTTTGACAGCTCAAAATTTATTGCCGATCCAATGACACCTGCTCCAATAATGATTGCATCGTAAGTATCGTTCATAAATATTCCTTTCAAAACTTTGTCTTAAAATTTATCACTATATAAATTTCTTAAATCTGAAGAATTTTGAAGATGTTTAATAGTTTCATCAAATGAATCTACTTTTAAAATACCATTTTCCCAAATAGGTACATTATCAATTTTTATATTATGATTGGCTATCATCCAACAAATTTCTCCAGGAGCGTAATTTCCACAGGTATGAAAGTGTAAATATTTTGGACTTGGGAAAATAGTATTTGACCATCTGTCAGGATTTTCTTCAATAGAACTTGAATAATGAATACCTGGGTTCATACCTGCATGCCATGAGTGAACAACATCATGTTCTATATTAAAAAATTTTGAAACGTTTTCATAATGTTTTTCAATTTTTTCAACTACTTTTTTTTCTCCATTATAATTATCTATTTTCCCATTTACTATGTTTGCCGTTACTGGACTCTCAATTTTTAAACTGATCGGTTCATAAACTTTTGACCCTGTTGAAGTTAGGTAGCCTGATAGTACTACTTGACCAGAAAATGTTTTTGCAAGTATTGGGGCTGGTACAACAACTGGAAACCTTAAAACACTAGTATCCTTATTTTTTTTTATATTTTTTTTATCAATTTTACCCTTTAATTTTGTACCTAGGGGACAAGTAATTTCAATATTATCTGCATTAAAAATAATTTTATTTATTACATCTTTAAATATACTCATTTCTACATAATTCGTAGACGCAAACGAGGAGCAAAGTGAATCAATATTTCTAACATAAGACATAATTCGTTTCGTATTAGATAATGGCTTTTCAAATCTTTCTTGGTCACCAATTCTAGCAAAAAAAATTGCACAATCATAATCATCTATAATTTTTTCAAGATTGTTTTTAGAATTATTTTTAGGTTCCCCAACAATTAATAATTCAGTACTCAAACCTAATTTGTTTCTTGCATAATTATAAACCGCAACAGAAATATCTTTGTCGTACCAACCAAACTTTGAGTCTTCAGAAATAATTAATAAAGAATCATTCTTATTCAATTCAGCACAATTATTGAGAAGATTATTTATACTTTTATTTAGTAGTTTTTTGTCCATAGTAATTTAATTTCTGTAAGAAAACGCTTTGCCAAATCTCCATATTAGATAATCACCACACGAAATTGGATCTTCTTTAGAGTTAAAACTTTGACCATGAACTTCTCTAGGGTCAATCATTGTCTCAGGATTTGGATCAAAAGCTAAAACTAACGACAATCTTTCTTTTGTAGATGAATTGACAACTCTATGAGGAGTAGACTTATATTCACCTCCAGTCCATCTAGATAATAAATCAGCAACATTTACAATAATAGTATCTTCAATTGGTGGAGCATGAAACCATTCACCATTCACATCCTGAACTTGTAACCCACCAACATTGTCCTGACACAAAATAGTTAGAGTGCCAAAGTCTGTATGAGGACCTACTCCATATTGATCATCACCCATTTGTTCTGGTTGACTTGGGTAATAGACTAATGAAGCTCTGCTAAGTGGTCTCGATGAGTTTTTTAAAAAAAAGTCTTCATTTAGGTTCATTGCAATAGCAAATCCTTTTAATAAGTCTTTAGCTAAAAGATCAGCTTGATTAAAAAAATCCATACAACTTTCTTTAAGAGATGGTAAGAAAGATGGCCATAAATTTTGACCTCTGAGTGGATGATCTTCTAAAGATATTCCATTTTCATCTTGATATCCCCACAAAAAACTTTCTTTTAAATCTACTTTGGCATCTTCTTTCATTTGAGCTCCACCATAGCCTAACCAACCACGATGTTTTTTTGAAATCTTAACAGTTTCTTTTTCTTTTGTATTTTTATTAAAAAATTGCAATCCATATTCACGTGTTTTTTTAATAGTTGTATTAGAAATTCCGTGATTTGAGACATACAAAAAACCAAGATTTTTGTTAGCTTCGTGTAATTTTTTTGCAACAGATACCTTGTCACTACCATTTCTTAATGAAGAAACATCTATGACAGGTATTTTTTTAGGATCTAATTCTTTTGCATATGCGTAACTCATTTTATCCTCTTAAATTTTTTCAATTCTAACCACTTAACTGATCAAAGGCCTCTAAGGCTTTGGTGCTAAAAGTTATTGAAGGTCCACCTCCCATATAGGAGCACATAGCTAAAACTTCTATTAATTCATCTCTAGTAGTTTCTAGTCTGATCAAAGATTCAATATGTAAACCAATACAACTCTCACATTTTGTTGAAATAGCTATTCCTAAAGCTACAAATTCTTTAGTTTTCTCGCTAACTACTCCATTTTTTTTTGCTTCTTTTCCCATAATAGCAAAACCCTTAAATGTATCAGGAATTTGTTGATTTAAATTTGTAAAATCTTTTTTTGTTTTATCTAAAAATGATTTCCAATCCATATTTCACCTATAAATAGTATATTGTTCGTAAATTAAAATTCTTTAAGACAAACTAATTTCTTTGATTTTCATTTGAACCCATTTTTTTTTCAAGCTTTCTTATAAAGTAACTAATAATTAATACCAAAATTAAATATTCAAAAATTAATAATGTGTATATTTCTAAGGGCCTATATTCTGTAACAACTATTTCGTTTGCTCTTCTTGTTAATTCTTGCATTCCAATTACAGAAGCAAATGCAGACATTTTTACAATGTATATGAATTGGTTTGCTAAGGGAGGTAGTATTCTTCTTATAGCTTGAGGAAGGATTACATGTCTCATGGTTTGATAATAATTTAATCCGATTGTTTGTGCAGCTTCTGTTTGTCCTCTATGAATTGACTGAATTCCTGCTCTAAATATTTCAGCCGTGAAAGCGCTGTCTGATATTGCTAAAGTTAACTGCACCCCAAAAAGCGTCTATTCCAATATTTAGTCCTAATGATTTAAAAATTACTGGTAATCCATAGAAAACCCAAAATAACATTGGCAATAAAGGGATTGCTCTTACAAACTCAACATATATTCTGTTTATTGATTTAAGTATATAATTATTAGACATTCCTGGTAATGCTATTAGTAGACCTATAGTAATTGAGAGTAATGCAGCAATTATTGAAAGTTGTATAGTTGAGGCAAACCCTCCAGCTAAAAAAACAATATTATTCCAACCTGATTTTGTTGAAGGATCAATTACATACCATCCCCATATATCTGATGATGTGCATCCAGATAAAAACAATAGTGAGAACATTAGTAAGTATTTATTCATTTTTTAAAAATCTATTTTATAAAAAAAATTATTGACATTAATTTACATTTGTATCACTTTGCTAACACAGTAATACATATAAGGCAAATAATTTGATTTCAAAAATGGAAAATGAACTTTTTGAAGCGATAGTATCTTTAGAGACTTCACAGGAATGTAAAAATTTCTTTTATGATCTTTGTACACCATCAGAAATTGAAGAATTTTCAACACGTTGGCTTATTGTAAGATTATTGTCTAAAAAAATGCCATATCGCCAAATAGCTTCTGAAACTGGTGTAAGCACAACTACAGTTGGTCGCGTAGCTCGATATATGAAGTATGGATATAATGGTTATAATTCCGTTTTGAAAAAAATATGTTTAGACAAAAAATAAATTAAATTTTTAAGGAGATTATAATGAAATTAATAAAAATATTAATAGTTTCGGTTTTTGTTTTGTTTTCAGCTGGTAACTTTGCTTTAGCTGAGTCTGCGCTTAAGCAAATTCTAAGCTCAGGTAAATTAAAAGCTGGTACAACAGGAGATTTTAACCCATTTTCTGTAAGAGATACTGCTACTAATAAATATAAAGGTTATGACATAGATATTATGAGTGAATTAGCAAAGGATATGGGAGTAGAAATAGAGTTTGTCCCAACAGATTGGAAAACAATAGTTAATGGTGTTGTTGCTGGAAAATATCATATAACTGGGTCAGCATCTATAAAGGCTTCCAGGATGAAGGCTGCAGGTTTTTCAGAGAGTTATCTTAGTGTAAATTTTAAGCCATTCACAACAAGTGACAAAGCATCTAAATTTAAAGGATGGAGTTCTATTAATAAAAAAGGAGTTAAAGTTGCAACAACTCTAGGTACTGCAATGGAACCATTAGTTAAGGCCTGGTTTCCAAATGCTGAAATTAAGAGTGTTGAAGCACCAGCTAGAGGTTATCAAGAAGTTTTAGCTGGAAGAGCAGATGTTTTCGTGACATCAAATTTAGAAGGTTCAACTTTAAAAGCTAAATATTCAAATATTAAGGAAGTATCTATCGATGCTCCAAGATCACCTACCCCACTTGCAATGCTATTGCCTCAAAATGATCAAGTTTGGATTAACTTTGTAAATCATTGGATAAAAATTAAAATGGCTAAAGGTTTTTTCAAAAAAACAGCTAAAAAATGGGGTTTATAAATAAACTTAAATTAAAAGAGAGTGTGTTACTCTCTTTTAATTTATATAGTGAGAAACAATTAATATGTCTTCATGGATAAAAATGATAAATGACACAGATGCCGATGAAGAATTAAGTTCAGCGCTTAGTCAAGCTAAAACTCCACATGGTACTGTAGATAATGTTTTACGTGTACATTCCTTAAGACCTAGTACAATGATAGGACATATGACACTTTACAAGTCTGTTTTACATGATAATAAAAATACAATTCCAAAATGGTTTCAAGAAACAATAAGTTCATACGTTTCAATAATAAATAAGTGTGTGTATTCTTTTGAAAACCATTGGAAAAATGCTGTTTTTTTAATTAATGACACAAATAAAAGTGATCAAATTAAATTTGTATTAGAAAATAATAAACCTGAAGATTATTTCAAAGGTAAAGAATTGGCTTTATTAATTTATGCTAGAAAATTAACTTTAGATCCTGCAAAATTTAATAAAGATGATTTTAAAAAACTTAAGCAAGAAGGCCTTGATGATGGAGAAATCCTAGAGGCAAATCAGATTATATGTTATTTTAATTATGTTAACAGATCCATCAATGGTTTAGGAGTTACAACTAAGGGTGATGTAGTTGGATATTACAAAAAATAATGTCTATTAATTATCCAAAAAACAAACTTTTTAAGACGCTAATTATTTTATCAATTTATTTTATAGCATCTCTAAATTATGCCTATGCAAAAGAGAATTCTCTAATGCTAATGATAACCGATAAAACCTGCTTGTACTGCATAATATGGGAAAAACAAATAGGTAAAATTTATCCCAAAACAGAAGTATCAAAAAGGTTTCCATTATCACGAATAGAGGTAAAAGATTTCGCTAGTTATAAAAAATATAATTTAAAAAAAACTGATATAACGCCCACATTCATCTTTATAAAAAACACTAGAGAAGAGGGTCGTATTGAGGGATACACGAATCCAGAAATGTTTTGGTGGCAAGTTGACGAAATTATTGATAACTAATATTATTTATATATAATTTAATAAAATTAAATTAAATAAATTTGTGCATTAGCTGGAGACGATTATGAAGCAAATAAAGATGCAAATAATATCTAGAAGAAATATATTACTTTTATTAGGTGGAGCTACTGGCTCATTATTATTTTCAAATTATGCACTTGCTAAACCAAATTTGGCTTTAAACAAAATTAAAGAAATAAGTAAAAATACAAAAGTTGAAGAAACTGATCTTTTTCTAGACGTTCCTGAAATTGCTGAAAATGGAAATCAAGTAAAAGTTAGCTTTGATATTGATAGTCCAATGACACAAGATGATTATGTAAAAACAGTTTATATTTTAGCTGATGGAAACCCAGCGCCTAATGTTGCTAAATTTTCATTCTCAACCGATATGGGTGCTTGTTCTGCGACAACTAGAATGAGGTTATCTAAAACTCAAAATGTTTACTTATTGGCTGAATATAATAACGGTAATTTTGCCATGACTAAATCAAAAGTAAAAGTTACTATAGGTGGTTGTGGTGGTTAAGTGGGAGGCACTTTATGTCTAAAATAAAACCAAGAGGAAAAGTTCCAAAAAAAGCATCAGTAGATGAAATAATAGAAATTAAAACACTTATTAGACATCCAATGCATAGTGGTCGAATGAAAGATAAAGATGGGAAAAAAATTCCAAAAAGAATAATTAATAAATTTTTAGTTAAATTTAATGATAAACAAGTTTTTGGTATGGATCTAGAACCGTCAATCTCCACAAATCCATATATAGCATTTCCCTTCAAAGCAAAAGAAAGTGGCACTTTTAACTTTGAATGGATTGATGACAATGGTGAAAAATATACTATGTCTAGGAAAATGACTGTGTCGTAATCTTAAGGTATTATCTTGAAGAAAAATAAAAAAGAAAATATAAAATTAAATCGTAGAGAACTTTTGGTAGGCACAGCTTCATTAGGTGCCATGGCAGTTGCATCTAATTCTGTCTTTGGAGAAGAATCTAACTCAAAGAATTTACCACCCAATGTACCCGAGTGGACAGGAGAACTTGGAGACGGTGTAGATGCTAATCCTTATGGAATGCCTTCTGAATTTGAAAAAAATGTTGTTCGTAGAAATGTAGAATGGCTAACAGCAAGTACTCAGTCTTCAGTCAATTTTACTCCTATACAAGATTTAGAGGGTATAGTTACTCCTAATGGTTTATGTTTTGAGAGACACCATGGTGGTGTATCAATAATAAACCCTAAAGATTATCGTCTCATGATTAATGGCTTAGTCGAAAGAGAAATGATTTTTACTTTAGATGACCTGAAAAGGTTTCCACAAACAAATAAATTTTATTTTTTAGAGTGTGCAGCTAATGGTGGTATGGAATGGAAAGGCTCTCAATTAAATGGTTGCCAATATACTTTTGGCATGGTTCACAATGTGCAATATACTGGAGTTAAACTTTCAGACTTAATTCTAGAGACTGGCTTGAAACCAAAGGCAAAATGGGTGCTTGCAGAAGGTAGTGATTCCTCTGGTATGACAAGATCAATCCCAATAGAAAAAATTCTTGATGATTGCCTGATAGCTTGGGCTATGAATGGAGAAGCTTTAAGGTCAGAACAAGGATATCCAGTAAGACTTGTTGTGCCAGGTTGGGAAGGTAATATGTGGGTTAAGTGGTTACGAAGGCTAGAATTTGGTGATATGCCTTATATGACCCGAGAAGAAACATCAAAATATACTGATTTGCTACCGGATGGAAAAGCCAGAATGTTTACCTGGGTAATGGATGCAAAATCCGTCGTAACGTCACCTAGTCCAGAAAAACCAATTTTAAAAAAAGGTGTCCATCAATTAAGGGGACTTGCTTGGTCGGGTAGAGGAAAGATTTCTCGTGTTGATGTTTCTTTGGATGGTGGAAAAAATTGGCAGACTGCTAAATTGCATGAGCCGGTCATGAGTAAAAGTTTAGCACGATTTACATTTCCATTTGAATGGAATGGTGAAAAACTTCTTATACAATCAAGAGCTATTGACGAAACAAATTATGTCCAACCTACTATTCAAGAGCTTCAAAAAATAAGAGGAGTTAACTCAATTTATCATAACAATTCCATAGCAACTTGGTTGGTAAATGAAAATGGTAAGGTTGATAATGTTAGACTTGGTTAAGCATTTCATATTTATTTCATTTTTTATGTTTTTATCAAATTTGGTAATTGCAGGTGAAAGAAAATTCAATTTAGGACAAATAGCTACAAAAACTGAAATTGCTGGATGGAATATTGATGTAAGGCCTGATGGACAGGGTGCTCCAAAAGGAAGTGGAGATGCAATTGGAGGTGAAGAAATATACGCAGAACAATGTGCTTCCTGTCATGGTGATTTTGGAGAAGGTGTTGATAGATGGCCTGAATTAGTTGGCGGTGAGGATAGTCTGGATACTCATGATCCTGTCAAAACTACCGGTAGTTATTGGCCTTATGCATCAACAATGTATGATTATATATATCGTGCCATGCCTTTTGGTTTAGCTCAATCTCTTACTTACGATGAAACGTATAAAATTGTAGCTTACCTCCTTTATATGAATGAAATCATAGAAGAAGATTATGTTTTATCTGAAAAAAATATTGGAAAAATTAAAATGCCAAATCAAACAGGTTTTTTGTTACCTGATCCAAGACCTGATATTGTTAATATAAATGGAAAACCGTGTATGAAAAACTGTAAAGTACCTAATAAAATAATTGGTAAAGCACGTGACATAGACGTTACTCCAGAAGAAGATAAATCATAAATAAAAGGTTAATTAATGCGTTCCAGACGTGAATTTATTCAATTAGCATCAGTTTCAGCTATGTTATTAGCTACAAACTCTTGGAGTTCTGTTGCAGCAAAACAAAAACTGAAAACTGAAGATCTTTTAGATTTTGATACAAAAGGACAGGTTACACTTTTACATTTGACCGATATGCATGGTCAATTAAAACCAGTTTATTTTAGACCACCGTCTGAAAATTTTGGTGTTGGTAGATTTGAAGGGATACCACCCCATTTAATCGGAGAAGAATTTCTCAAACACTTTGGTATATT